>PVBE012290723.1_pt1 | contig 13780 bp, 16 predicted proteins | sample 1631181 | NCBI WGS metagenome assembly PVBE01 (sample SAMN08397723, study PRJNA350692) | Marine metagenome, whole genome shotgun sequencing project. | isolation source: water | place: Pacific Ocean | collected 2012-04 | reverse complement strand
TGATATCCTCAAGAAGGTCGCCAGAGGACGACAAGCGTTAGAATCGGTACACTAGCATGGACAACGGCACCAGCGCCGAGGTGATCGTCGTGACGCTCGCGGCCGCGGCCGCGGCGCTCTACGCGTTCTGGGTGTCGATTCTCAGAGGCCGCGCGATCCGTGGCCTTGTCCGATGGATCCGCGATCAACACCCGGAGATATGGGAGGCGCTGCCGCGGCTCACCCGCGCGTCCAACATCATCGGCGCCATCGAACAGCTCCGCCGCCAACAATTCGGCGAGGATCCGGAATTCTTGTCGCGCTATGCGGAAGGCAAGCGATACGCCCGGCGGCAGATCATCTTCGTCCTGATCGGCATGGTGCTGATCGGGGTGCTTTTTCTCGGTCTGCGTTATTTAGGATGGCGCTGGTAGCCGACGTCTTACGCGCGACGGGTCAGCCGAACCACGACAGAATGCGCCGCCACAGCGCCGGCGTCGCCGGCTTCCTGAGGCGAATACCGGCCCGGGTGTCGTCGGTGCCGCGCGGCGGCTCTTTGCGATTACGGCGCGGGTTGAATGGGTTGGTATAGGTCAAAAGATGACGGTTCTTGCCATCTTCGCGGATCGAGTAATAGGCGATCTTGTCGATCGTCGGATCGCGCCGGCACAGCTCCTGCGCGTCGCGTTCGGCATGATCGCGGCTCCGGATATCGTCGGTGGTCTGAAGGGCGCCGTCCTCCAACCGTTCGCCGAACTTGCAGATATAGATCTCGGTGATGCCGGACATGCCGTGTCCCGGACATGATGGAACATTAGGAATCGCGTTGCCGGATGATAACCCAACAATGTTTTCCAACAATTAATACCTTGGGTTAGCAATTAACCACGAATCTCCGGCCTGTCAGCCGGCCCGTCAGCAGATCGGATGACGCTGTTCGAGACGGAGGACGGCGAGCTCGTCGAGCCAGCGTGCATCGGCCTCGGAAACCCCTTGCCGGGGCGGATCGAGCCGCCATCCGAGCCGCCGGTTGGCCACCACCGCCATGGCCACAACCATCGCGAACAACGCAACGGGGGCGAGCGCCGTCATGTCGCGCCCGCCAGGACAGACGCGGTGGCGAGCTCGCGCGCGAGTCCGGGATCGATCGCGCGTGCGAGCTCGGCGTAGCGCCGCGACATACGCCGCGCCGGACTATCTTCCGAGGCGGTGCACGCCGGGCACATGTTGACGCTGGTAAACGGCGCCGTATGGACCGTCATCGCTGCTTCCAGCCGGGCTCGCTCGTCGTCCGTCGCCGGCGCGAGCGGCGCGCCGTCGGCGAGCAATCGGCGCATCTCGGCCTCGTCGCCGCCCGCCTCGCGCTCAAGGATCGCCAGCCAGGCGATCCGATAGTCGCGGCTCCTCGCGTAGTGCGCCGCGACGCAGCACGGCGGATAGTCCAACAGCCGCGCTTCGTCGGCGACCGTGGGCACCCCGGTTCGGCACAGCTCGGCGACCTCGTCGGCGGTGGCGCGGGCCTTGCAGACGTAGTGGGCGCGAAAGCTCTCGAACGCGGCGCGGGTATGCTCGGCGTACCAATCGGGCAGGCCGGCCGGCGCCGGCTCGGCGTCCCAATAGGGGCCCTCGACGACGTGCAGCTTGAGGTCGACGGCGATCTGCAACGCGCCCCTGATCCACTGCGGATCGTCGAATCCGCGCCCGAGCATCAGCACCGGTTTGATGCCGGTAAGCATGGCCAGGAAATCGAGCGCTTCCTGCGCCGCGGTCGCCCGGTCATGCCCGTCGCCGGCGCCGACGGCCGAGAGCTTCTTCAGCGTGTTGCGAAGTCGGGCCTTGTTGGCGAGGCGCATCAGTCGGCTCCGCGCCGCGCTCGCGCAATCGGCCCGGCGGTCTTGAGAAGCAGCACCAGGGGAATGCTCAGCGCCGCCCCGATGAATAGCGCGTTGAAGTCGTTGAGAAAGCCGATCGCCTCGGCCTGACGGCTGATCTCTATCTCGAGCGCTGCGCGGCCCTCTGGGCTGGCGAGACTCCAGTGCTCGGGCAGGAACGGCGCTCGCATGGCATCGCGGAACGGGGTGACGTGCTCGGTCAACTCGGCGTGGCTGACGGTGCTGGTACGGCTCAGGATGCTGACCACGACCGAGATCCCGACGCCGGCGCCGTAGTTGCGGAACAGGCTGGTGAGCGTCGAGGCCTCGGTGCGGTACTGGATCGGCAGGGTCTCGAAGGCGATCGTCGTCAGCGGCACCCAGATGAGGCCAATTCCCATGCCGTTGAACACGGTGGCGAAGATGAAGGCGGCGATGCCGACATCCATGGTGTAGGTCGAGAACATGTAGGCTGAAAACGCGACGCAGCCGAACCCCGCGGCGATCACCCAGCGACCGTCGATCCACTTGACCAGCCAGCCCGCGAGAACCAGCGAAATCAAGGTGCCTACACCGCGCGGCGCCATGACAAGCCCCGCCGTGAGCACCGGGAAGCCGCGCAGACCCTGCAGGAACATCGGCAGGATCACGTTCATCGACAGCACGCATACGCCGAGCAGGAACATGAAGGCGCAGCCCAGCACCATGTTGCGATCGCGCAGGATCGCCGGGCTGATGAACGGATTGCGCGTCGTCGCGCTGTGGGCGATGAACAGATAGAAGCCGAGCGCGACAATCGCCGCCTCGATCACGATCTCGTTGTCGCTGAACCAGCCCTTGAACTCGCCCCGGTCGAGCATCAGCTGGAGCGCGGCCAGCGCCATCGCCAGCGCGGTGAAGCCGAACCAGTCGAATCGCCTTCTCTGGTCGGTCTGCGTCTCGTTCATAAAGACCCAGCCGAGGCCGATAGCCAGCGCCGCGAACGGAACCGAGACGTAGAAGATCCACGACCAGCCGTAGGCATCGGTCATCCAGCCACCGACCATCGGCGAGATCACCGGCGCGAACATGACGCCGACGCCCCAGATGGCGAGCGCCGTGCCGTGGCGCTCGCGCGGATAGTTGTCGAGCATCAGCGCCTGCGAGATCGGTATGACCGGAGCCGAGAACATGCCCTGCATGGCGCGGTAGATAAGGATCTCGGGCAGCGAGGTGGCGCTGCCCGACAGCATCGAGCACACCGAGAAACCGATCAGGGCGATCAGATAGGTGCGCTTGCGCCCGATGCGTTCGGCGATCCAGCCGGTGCATGCCGTGGTCACCGCCTGGGCCATGAAATAGGTCGTCATGACCCAGGCGATCTGGTCCTGGTTGGACGACAGCCCGCCCTGCATGTGGGGCAGCGCGATGGCGGCGATGGTCTGGTCGGTCAGGACGACGGTGGTCGCCATCATGACCGAGACCGTCACCAGGGCGCTGTTGGCGGCCGCGCCCGCCGCGCCGCCGGTCTCGGTCATTCGCGCTCGCCTCTCCAGGCAAACGCCTCGCCGATGACGTCGATCAGCGTCGGCTCGCGCTCGGTATCGATCGAGATGCTGACGGTCATCCCCGAGCGCAGCGTGACCGAGGAGTGCATGGAGCCGATCTTGAGCCGCACGGGAATGCGCTGGACCACCTTGACCCAGTTGCCGCTGGCGTTCTGCGGCGGCAGTATCGACAGCTCGGCGCCGGTCGACGGGCTGATGCTCATCACCGTCGCATCCCAGGTGTGATCGGGAAACGCATCGAGCACGATGCGCGCGCGCTGGCCGACCCGGACGTGAGTCAGCTGGGTTTCCTTGAGGTTGGCCTCGATCCAGCTCGCCCCCGATTGAATCAGCGGCAGCATGGTCTCGCCCGCCCTGACGTATTCGCCGGCCTGCAGCTTGAGGCGCCCGATATAGCCGTCGACCGGCGCGCTCACCGTGGTCCGCCGCAGGTTAAGCTCGGCCTCGTCGCGCTTGGCCTTGGCTTCGAGATATTCGGGATGGGCCTCGATCGTCCCGCCGATATCGCCGCCGAGCCGGGCCAGGATACGCAGCGTCTTCTGCCTGAACGCGCTCGCCCGCTGGCGCGAGGTGTCGAGGTTGCGGTCGGCCTCGTCGAGCTTGGCTTTCGAGGCGTGGCCGCGCCCGGCGAGCGCCGAGAACCGGCGCTGCACGCGTTTGAAGTAGGCGATGTCGGCCCGCGCCTCTTTGAGCTCCATCTCGGCCTGGCGGTAATCGGCGCGCAGCGCGACGACGAGGTTGCGGACCTTGGCGAGCTCCGCGGTGGCACGCGTGAGTTCGATCCGGAACGGCTCGGGATCAATGGCGAACAGGCTCTGGCCGGCCTTGACCGGCGTGTTCTCGGCGACGAAGACTTGGCCCACACGGCCCGACACCTCGGCGCTGATGGCGATCAGGTTGGCCTTGACGTAGGCGTTCTCGGTGGCGACGTAGCGCCCGCTCGCGACCCAGTAATGGGCCGCCGTCAACAGCGCCGCAACCGGCACCACGCCGAGTAGAACCAGCCGGATCATCGTCCGCGCCATTGCCCTAATCTTCCCCGCCAGAGCGATCGCCGTTCAACCGCCGCACAAGGTTTGACTTGACGGTCAACAGGGTGCGATGGAGCTGGTCCGTTTCACCGTCGCCGACGCCGTCGAGGGCTTCGGAGTGGACGGCCTCGGCGAGCTCCTCCATCTCGTCGATCAGCGGGCGTGCCTTGTCGGTAATGACCAGCCTGCGGGCACGCTGGTCGCGATCGTCGACGCGGCGCTCGACCCAGCCCTTCTCTTCCAGCCGGTCGACCAGCCGGCCGAGCGTCGGCTTTTCGATCTCGAGCACCTGGGCGAGCGCCGTCTGGCTCACCCCCTCGCGGCGATAGACGTGGACCAGCACGCGCCATTGCGAGCGCGTCAGGCCGAGCGGCTCGACGCGACGGTCGTAGACCCGTCGCAGCAGGCGTGAGACATCGCTGATCAGGAATCCGATCGAGCTGTCGGGATCCTCCTTGCGAATCTTCGCCATCGTCGGTCCGGCCCACCGGTTAAATTGTGAGCAAGCTTACTAAATTTTCCGCCCGGCGGCAATGCTCCGCTGCGCCCTGGTGTGGCGAGAGATATTTGACGTGGTACAATTGCGGCCGAAACGAGGGAGACGCGCCATGTCAGGCGATGAAGAACGCATCAGGACGACCGTCGTCGGCTCCTACCCCGTGCCCGACTGGCTCGGCAACGCGCCGTCGGAGGAGACGATCGTCGACGCCACCCGTGTCATCCTCCACACCCAGGAGAACGCGGGCATCGACGTGGTCTGCGACGGCGAGGTCTACCGCTACGACCTCGGCCACCCCGAGACCAACGGCATGATCGAGTACTTTCTGCGGCCGATGGCGGGAATCAGGAACGACTTCACGTTCGACGAGATGGTCCGCTTCGAGACCGAGCAATTGGGCTGGCGCAAGGAGCCGGCGGGCGTCGTCGAGGGACCGGTCGACGGTGGCGTGCTCAACCTGCCGGCCGCGTGCCGCCGGGCCCGTGCGCTGACCGAGCGGCCGCTCAAATTCACGCTGACCGGCCCGCACATGCTGGCCAAGACACTGCTCGACGACCATTACCGCGACTTGCCGGCGCTGGCCCACGCCATCGCCGAGGCGCTGGCCAAGCAGGTCGCCCGGCTCGATGCCGACATCGTCCAGCTCGACGAGGCCAACCTGCCCGGCCACCCGGACGAATGGGAGTGGGCGGCGAGCGCCATCAACGTCGTGCTCGACGCGGTGCAGAGTGTGGCCGCGGTTCATCTCTGCTTCGGCAACTATGGCGGCCAGCGCCCGCAGTCGGGCACCTGGGGCAAGCTGATCGACTACCTCAACGCGCTTCACGTCGATCACATCGTGATGGAGAACGCCCGCCGGCCGGCCGAGGAGCTCGCCGTGTTCCGGGGCCTCAGGCCCGAGATCGGCATGGGGCTCGGCGTGCTCGACGTCAAATGCACCATGGCCGAGAGCGCCGACGAGATCGCCCGCGCCATCGAGCGCGCCGACGAGGTGATGGGACCGAACCGCGTGCGCTACATTCATCCGGACTGCGGGTTATGGAACCTCAAGCGCTACGTTGCCGACCGCAAAATCCAGGCGCTCAAGGCCGGCCGCGACCTGTACGAGGGACGTCATGGGAGCCGCGCGGCATGAGGCAGGACGGTTACGGCCAAGGGGGGCGTTGAAATTCCCGCGCCGCCCAAGGCCGTGGAGCACCTGGCGACGTCGCGGCGCGCCCTGCGCCGCGCCCATGCCAACCTTTATCTGATGTGGGCAGACCTATAATTCAGAGCGTAGCCGGATCCGCGAACAAGCCATAGATGAAGAATGGTGCGTGCTCCGTCACGCGCTTGTCGCAGGCCGCGGCGAACTCGGCCGCGTCGTCGATGGTCGTCAACAGCCCGTGATCGTTGAGCCGCGCTGCCCAGTGCCGTTGCCATTCGGGTTTCTCGGCGGCGTCGTAGCCGCAGTTCGATAGCCCGCCGGTCAGGCCGTGGTCGGCGACGTCGTATCCCAGCAATGTCCAGCCTTCGGGCGGCGATAGGCTCACGCGGTTCTCGTCGAGCACGGCGATGGAGTGATCGGATCTGACCCGCTCCTCGTCGCCATGGAGGACGATCGCGACCGGTACCACAGGAACGTCGAGACCGTGCTCGGCGAAACATGCGGTCATGGCCGCTAGGTCCGGCCACAGACAGGTGACGCTGTGCTCGAAGCCGGTTGGCTCGATGGCGATGGCGCCCTGATTCGGCGCGACCGGCGGCGTCGGGTAGAGGTGGGTATAGCGGAACACCGACGGCCAGATCATTGGGTCGACCGAGGCCGGGCTCGCGATGTCGGTGCGCAGGAGGAAGACCTCGCGCTTTTGCGCATCCCAGTGCGCGTCGGCGAACCCGGTGAAGCCGAGGCGGAGATCGTAGCCCAACAGGTATCGGTTCATCGCTGCCTGCGCGAACGGATCCAAATGCGATGGCGACATGATAGCGTCAGTTGTTTAAGAGGTTGGCAACAGTCCGCGTGAAATTTCGGGGGAAGCCCATGTCGGATTATGAAACCATCGCCGTCTCGACCGAGGTGAACGGCATCGCCAGCGTGACGCTGAACCGGCCCGAGGTCCGGAACGCCATGAACGCGCGGCTGATCGCCGAGGTGACGGATGCCTTCACCGCGCTCGGCGCCGATCAAGGCGTGCGCGCAATCGTCGTCCAGGGCGCCGGCAAGGCGTTTTGCGCCGGCGCGGATCTCAACTGGATGCGCGATGTCGAGGACCACAGCTCCGAGGAGGTCGCCGCCGATTCACGATGGCTGGAAGCCATGTACCGCGCCATCGACGAGTGTCCCAAGACGACCATCGCCCGGCTCCATGGCGCGGCGATGGCGGGCGCGCTCGGCATCACCGCGTGCGCCGACGTGGCGATCGCCGAGAAGGGGACGAAATTCTGCGTCTCCGAGGTCCGGCTCGGGCTCACGCCCGGCATCATCTCGACCTTCGTGTTGCCCAAGGTGGGCGCGAGTCGGTTGCGCTACTGGGCGGTGAGCGCGGTCGTGTTCGAGGCCGAAGAGGCTCTGCGCGCCGGGCTGGTTCACCAGATCGCCGACGGCGAGGAAGACCTCGACAGCCGAATTGACGCACAGATCGGCCTCGCGCTCACCGCTTCGCCCGACGCGGTCGCCTGGTCCAAGCAGCTTTTGGCCGAGGCAAGCGGCGCGGGCGATGCGGCCGCTTTCGACCGTGGCCTCGACTGGAACCTCCGCGCCCGCACCTCGGACGTCGCCAAGGCGGGCATCGCGGCGTTTCTCGACAAACGCCCGCCGCCGTGGTCGGCGGGGCGGGGCTGAGCGAAAAGCCTCAGCCTGTCACGGCCGGCGCGACCCGCCGGCGAGCGATAGTGAGGTAGAGGGACCCCACGATGACCAGGTTGACCACGCCGGCAAAGGCGGCGTTGGCGTAGGAGAGCGTGTAGTTTCCCATCTGGTCGAAGAACAGACCTCCTTGATAGCCGCCCAATCCATGGCCGAGCCAAGCGAAAAAGGTGACGATGCCGAGCGCGGTCGCCCGACTTGCAGCCGGCGTCAGGACGCGCATGCAAACAATAATCCCGGTCATGACCCCCGCGTAACCGAAGCCGTAAACGATCGCGAACAGGTAGAAGGCGTCCAGGGTCTCCATCTGGATGAACACGAATACCAGCACGGTCTGCCAGAATGAGGCGGTCAAATAGGCCCGTATCGGTCCGATGATGTCCGCCAACTTGCCGAAAGCGACACGACCGACGACACCCGCCATCAACATGACGAGGAGCACGCTCGCGGCGTCGTCGAGCGCAAAGCCACGGTCCTGTATCAGCGGCACCAGATGCATCAGGGGCACCGACATGCAGATGCAGCAGAAAACCACCGCCGCGCTCATCCAGGCCACGACGACGTTGGGCGAAAGCGGCACCGGCGAGATATCGTCCGCCGCGGCGTCTCCGGACGCGGCCGCCGCTTCGCGTCGCGGCGGCTGCCGGGTCAACAACGCCATGGGGATCAGCGCGACCAGCGTGATCACGCCCATCATGGACAATGCATCGCGCCATCCCACCGCGCCGATCAGAAGGGCGGCGCCATAGGGCACGCCTCCCTGTCCCACCGCCTGGCCCGCCGTGACAATTCCCAATGCCAGTCCCGCATCTTTCGTGAACCAGTTGCCCGCATTCGCGACAAGCGGCGCGAAGAACGACCCGGCTCCGAGGAAACCGGCCAGAAAGAACAACAGATGGAATTGCCAGAGCTCGTCGGCGCGTGCGACCGCGAGCAGACAAAGGCCCAGCACGATCGCGCCGAACAGGCCGACCCGCCGGGCCGAGGTGAGGTCGGCCACGCGGCCCATCACGATCCCGCCCAGCGCCATCCCCATCACGCCGGCGAAGTAGATGAGAGAAACCGAACCGCGCAGCCAGCCGAACTCGGTATTCAGCGGCTTGATGAACACCGAGAGGCCATTGGTCATCAGCCCGGCCCCGAACGCCAGCATGATGGCGGTGGTCCCGACGATCACCCAGCGGTACGCGGGTTCGGATTCGGTCCTTGCGGTCATTGCTTCTCCGAGCTTGATCAACGTTCCAACGGCCGCCGCATTATAGATCGCCGTGTAATCCGTGTGCTATCGAACAGAGGCGCGGTAGAGTGCATGGAATTCTTATCAAGAACGCGAATGAATGTGGAGCTGAGCCCGAGATCGGCTGAGCCCTATTTCACCGGCATCCGGGGCTGGTTCGGTTTTCGTTGAGGGGGTGGGCGATCCCAGAGATTCTTTCCGACGTGCTGACGACCGACCTCGCGATTGCGTACCTCATCGTCATAACTGCCGGTGTCGCACGCGGGTTTACCGGGTTCGTCTCCGGCCTCGTCAACGTGGCGCTCCTCACGGTGCTTTATGGCCCCGTGGAAGCGATTGCCCTGTCGGCGCTGTTCGGATTTGTCTCGTCGACCATGCTGTTGCGCGGGACGATCGACAAGGTTCAATGGGGTGAGGCCGTGCCCCTTAGCATTTTCGCCGCGGTGACGGCTCCGCTGGGTGCGATCCTCCTGCTGGTGGCGGAACCGTCTGTCGTCAAACCCTTTATCGGGGCATTGGTGATCGTCGGTGGCGCCTCGCTCATCGCCGGTTGGAAATATTCCGGCCCCCGGAACAAGATCGCCTCCGCGGCGGTCGGCGTGGTATGTGGTGGCGTAACCGGTTTTACCGGCAGCGGCGGCCCGCTGATGGTGTTCTATTTTCTCGCCTCGCCGGAGCCGGTCTCGATACAGAGGGCGAACATTTCCGCCGCCGTGTTCGTTATTACCATCGTCATGACGCTGTCATTGCTGATCGGCGGCGGAATGGGCTGGGATTCCTTGCTCCGCGCGGCCTTCCTCTATCCCGGGACGATGTACGGGTCGTGGGCCGGCATACGACTATTCGAGATCGCACCGCAAAAGGTATACCAACGCGTGGCACAATGGGCGTTGATCGCGATTGGCCTCACGGTGCTCGTGTCATGACGGTCCGGTAATATCCGGACGCGCCTCTCCGCCGCCGGTCAGACGCCGGTCAGACGCCGACGACGACCGCGAGCTCGTTCTGGCCCGCCTGGTTGGTGCGGCGGAAGACCGCCGCCTCCTGGTATTCGGTCGAGTTGAAACACGCCTCGGCCGCCTCCATGGACGGGAACTCGATCACCACGTAGCGCTCGAACACATCGGGTCCCTCGAGCGTCTTGGCTTCGCCGCCGCGCGCCAGAACCTTGGCGTCGTACTTGGCCAGGATGCCCGGTATGCGATCGGCGTATTTCTTGTACTCGACCGGATCGTTGATCCTCGCCCGCGCGATCCAATAGGCCGCCATATCCGTATCTCCCGGTGTTTTACGCGTCACCCCAATCATAACCGCCGCTAACGTGGAATTCACGGAAAGTTCGGTTCCGCCAGCCCACCGCCCTATGGTAGTTTGGCGCCAGATATCCAATGGCCGCCCGGCGCGCCGTTCGGCGCCGGCTCCCCCGCCGCCATCCCATACGCCCAAAGGAGCGAGACGAATGATCGATCTCTACACGTGGAACACGCCCAACGGCCGCAAGGTCTCGATCATGCTGGAGGAGATCGAGCTGGCCTACGAGACCCACGCCATCAACCTCGGCCAGAATGAGCAGCTCACGCCCGAGTTCCTGGCGATCAGCCCCAACAACAAGATCCCTGCGATCGTCGACCGCGACAACGGCCGGTCGATGATGGAATCGGGCGCGATCCTGATGTACCTGGCCGAGAAGACCGGCAAGCTCATGCCGACCGACGAGGACGGCAGGTGGCGGACGATGGAGTGGCTGATGATGCAGATGGGCTCGGTCGGCCCGATGTTTGGCCAGACCCATCATTTCGTCAAGTATAACCACGGCAAGGTGCCCTACGCCGAGGAGCGTTATCTCAACGAGAACAAGCGCATCTACGGCGTCCTCGACCGCCGGCTCGGCGAATGCGCCTATCTCGCGGGCGATGCCTACACCATCGCCGACGTCGCCACCTGGCCGTGGATCGCGCGCTGGGATTGGCAGACCATGGACCTCAACGACTATCCCAACGTCAAACGCTGGTACCTCGAGCTCACCGACCGGCCCGCCGTCCAGCGCGGCTTCCACATACCCGAGAAGGTCCAGGAAATCCCGATACCGTGAGGGACTGGCCGGTCACAATATGGTGATGTTGTTGCGCTGGCGTATTCCGCGTGTCAGGTTGACGGCATTAAAAATCCGGCTCCGGGGCCGGCGACAGGGATAGGGCGAGTCGGGATTTCGGCGTCATGGAGTGGACCGAACGGATCGTTGGCGCGTTCGCGCGCGTGCTCAACGTCTTGTCCGCCGTCTGGCTCGGCTCGATCGCGCTGCTGATTCTTTATGACGTGGTCGGGCGCGAGGCGTTCGGTTCGCCGTTCTTCGGCACCAACGAGATCGTCTCCAACTCGGTGCTGTCGATCCTGTTCCTGCAGCTGCCGCTGTCGATCCTGACGCGGAGCTCGCTCAGGACCACCATCCTCTACGACCACGCCGGCGATTGGGGCAAGGCGCTGATCGAGGCCGCATCGTACATCCTGGCCGGTATCCTGTTCCTGGTCATCGCCGTCGGCAGCTGGCCCAACATGATCGAGGGCTGGGCGATCGGCGAGCAGGAGGGATCGGGCATCATCGAGATCCCGGTCTATCCGATCCGCACCCTGGTGGTGTTCGTCAGCTTCGTCGGCGTCGCGGTGTGCGCGCTGTTGACCACTCAGGCACTGAGGCATCCGCACGAGTTCATCCACCGGGGATCGTCCGATGGAGCTTGAGCAGGAAACCGTCCTGCTGCTGATGTTCGGCGTGATGCTGGTCGGCATCCTGATCGGCATCCACATCGGCTTCGCCTTCGGCGTGACCGCCTTCTTCGGCAACGTGATCCTGTTCGGCGGCATCGACGGCGACTGGGACATGGGCATGAACATCGCGCTCAAGGGCACCGGCAGCGTCGCCTACGAGTATCTGAGATCGGAGGTGTTCGCGGCGATCCCGCTGTTCATGCTGCTCGGCGACTTCGTCAACAAATCGGGCGCCGCGCGGGATTTGTATAATCTGATCAATCACGGGTTCAAGCTGATCCCCGGGCGGCTCGCGGTGGCGACCGTCGCGGGCAACGCGGTGTTCGCCGCCGTCACCGGGGTCTCGATCGCCGCGGCGGCCGCGTTCAGCCGCATCGCCTATCCGCAGATGCGCCATCACGGCTACAACCGCACCTTCGCACTCGGCGCCGTCGCCGGCTCTGCCTGCCTCGGCATGATCATCCCGCCCAGCGTGCTGCTGATCGTGTGGGGCATCATCGCCGAGAAGTCGATCGCCCAGCTGTTCATCGCCGGCGCCATCCCGGGGCTGGTCCTGGCCTGCTTCTTCATGGTCTATATCTGGGTGACGGCGAAATTGAAGCCGGAGATCGCGCCCAGCTTCCGCGATGACGAGGAGCCCCTGACCCGGCCCGAGATCGCCAGCGGGTTCGGCATCGGCGCACTCATCCTGCTGGTCCTCGGCGGCATCTGGGGCGGACTGTTCACGCCGACCGAGGCGGGCGGCGTCGGCGCTGCCGGCGCCATGGTGCTCGGCATCCTCAAGGGCATGCGCATCGGCGATCTGGGACGCGCAGTGGTCGATTCGGGACGCACCGCGGCGCCCATCATGTTCTTGCTGCTGACCGCCAACATGTACGCCAAGTTCATGGAAGCGGCCGGCATGTCGGAGCTCATCCGCAACACCTTCGAGACCTACAGCCTGGGCCCGATCGGCATCGTCATCGTGATCATCATCATCTGGCTGGCTCTCGGCATGATCCTCGATTCGATCTCGATCATCCTGATCACGGTGCCGATCTTCGCGCCGCTGACCGAGGGGTTCTTCGATCCCATCGCGTTCGGCATCTTCGGCATCCTGGTAATCGAGGCCGGGTTGCTGACGCCGCCTTTCGGGCTGTTGGTCTATACCGTCAAGGGCTCGGTCGACGACCAGTCGGTCAGGCTGTCCGAGATCTTCAGGGGATCGGTGCCCTACTGGATGCTGATGCTGGTTGTCATGATGCTGATCTGGATCTTCCCCGGCATCGCCACCTGGCTGCCGTCTCTGATGATTTGAGAGGGGATGATCCGAACCGGCGCGGCTCGGCCTTTTCATTGCCGGCCGCGAAACGTAGTATTGACGTCGAGTTCGGTGCCCGTCCGGTGCCGAAACCAAACCAAACCAGGCAGGGAGGTACTGCTGTGAAGAAGACGATTAGACGGACTGCCGCGCTGGGCGCGGGCGCGCTCGCGCTGGTCATGCTGAGCGGGGCCGCGGGCGCGGTCTCGATCAAGGGCAACAAGATCACGCTACGGATGGGCTCCGGACATCCGCCGTTCATCACCTACGTAAAGGAGATGTCGAAGTACTTCGCGCCGCGCGTGGCGGAGCGGGTGGCCAAGGAGACCAAGTACACGATCCGATTCCGCGAGCACTATTCCGGCACCGTGGTCAACGTATTCGACACCCTGGAAGGGACCCAGGACGGCCGGCTCGACATCGGCGGGTTCTGCGTCTGCTTCGACGACGACAAGGCGATGGGGATGAATCTCGGCTACTTCGTGCCGTTCTCGCACCCGAACGCCAAGGTGGCGACCAAGATTTTCCGCCGCGTCGTCGACAACTTCCCGGCGATCAACCAGGATTATGAGAAGCGCTACAACCAGAAGCTTATCGGGCTCTCGGGCTTCAACAACTACGGCCTCCTGACCAAGTTCGACTGGGAACGGTTCGAGGACCTCAAGGGCCACAAGATCCTCGCCGCCGGCCCCAACATGCCGTGGG
>PVBE012357309.1_pt1 | contig 13781 bp, 9 predicted proteins | sample 1631181 | NCBI WGS metagenome assembly PVBE01 (sample SAMN08397723, study PRJNA350692) | Marine metagenome, whole genome shotgun sequencing project. | isolation source: water | place: Pacific Ocean | collected 2012-04 | reverse complement strand
GTTTCGGATCGGCGGGCTCCCCGGTAGCCAGGCGATGATCTACGGTGCGATCGGCACCGCCAACATTCCCGTCCCAGGTGTCGGGACGATCGGGATCGACCCCAACACGCACTTCTACCTGGCGACGGCTCGGGTGGCGGCGACCGGATTCGAGCCATTGGCCGAGTTCAAGACCACGGTGCCGGATCACCCGCTGATTCGCGGGCGCAAGTTCTACTTCCAGGTGTTGCACCTGACTGCGGGGCCCTACCGGCACCACGGCGATTCGCTTTCGAACGTCGTGGCCTACGTGGCTCTCAAGAAGTAGCAGATTGTGAGCCGCACCCCATGCGCGGTTCAGGACGCGATCGCCGAGACCCGTAGCGCTTCCCCGATTCGTCGCGGACAACCCGACAAACGTCCGCCGCAGTCGTGGCCAACTCGGCGAACGGCAAGCGGATAAGGCAGCCGAGCCGGGATTTCTGCTGACCTCGAACAGCTCCGGGCGGTGGCCCTGGCGGGGAACCCCCGTCATGCGGTCTTTCATGCCACTGATGACGGTCGTAGGTCCTGATCTCAGGTCACGAGTACGGACCAGGCCCGCTGCCGGTCACTCCATGCCGACGTGACGAGCCCGAACCGCTCTCTGCCTTGCCCCACGATGCTCCCCGCCCGACGCATCTCGCTGGGCGTTACCGCCGGACTCGCAGGAGCACGAATGCGGCGACGCCGAGGCTCGCGAACAGGAGCCCGCCGAGCGTCCACAACATCGCCCTTTCGCTGGCGGGTTCGGTCTCTTCTTCCTTCTCGGTGTCTAGCGTGGGCTTTTCTTCCTCGATGGGATCACCTTCCGCGATCGCCGCCTCGGAATAGCCGAGCAACAGGTCCGCGACGGTCGGCGGACCTCCGTCCGTTCCCGGCTGTCCGTTCGGGCCCTTCGCCAGGATGCTGCTGATCTCCGCCTTGACGAGCGGATTCTCGGGATCGAAGCCGAGCACGTCCGAGGCGAGCTGCCGGGTGTCCGCGTCCCAGCGGAGCGGGACCCGCATGCCGCGCATCCACGAACGGTCCAGGCCGCACTCGCACGACTCGCCGGCCTTGGCGAGGATGCCGAGTACGGAGTCTTCGTTGATGTCCTCGCCTTCGAGAGTCGTGCCGAAGCGTCGGACACGTCCCGTCAACACGGTCACGGACGGATGCTCCCTGCTCTCCTTGGCGTTGACCGCCTTGACCCCGAGGGACCACAGCAGGATCTTCTCGTCGGCCTGGTCGGTTCGCGGGATGGCGATCAACTCGGGGAGGGTGCCGACGTCCTTCGGCATCTTGTCGAACACCTTCTTGATCGCGGCGAACGCGGTGGCCACCGCGCGCTTTGCGTCGTCGTTTTTCTTCGCATCGTCGCACTCGGCCAGAAGAACCACGCAGTAGCGGCGCAGCACTGCCTCGGTGATCCGGGTCCTGAGCCTCGAGCTGGCGACCGATTCGAAGACGCTCGCCGCGGACGCGTCGAAGCTGCCTTCGATGGGTATCTCGATAGCCCGTCCGTCCGGGTGGACGAGCACCGTTGTCGGGAACCGTTTGATCTTCAGGTCACGCAGGTACTCCCGCCCTGTCTCGTCCAAATCGTCCAGGGGATCGACGACCGTGAACTCGATGTTGGTGTCGGCGAATATGGCCTCCGTGAGTTTGCGGGATGACTCCGTGGCGCCCGGCGATTGGGCGTCCGAGACGAACGTGTAGTACCGGTAGCCCGAGTCCCCGAGGTCCACGAAGCCGACGTCTCGCACGGTGAAGCGGCACATCACGGCGCTGACGGACACGCAGACGGAGACCGCGAGTATCCGAAACATCACTTCCGGATCTCCTCCGCACCGGTGCGAAGCACCTCGATCGCGCACAACCGAGGCAGTTGTTCGACGGTCGGAGTCTTCCCTCGCGGGACGAGCTCGATCTTCAACGCAGCCTTGACGGAGATGTTGTGGAACTCTCGCATCAGCGCCTTGTCGATGCCGCCGGCCGCCGTCTTCACGTCGAGGCTCTTCTTGACGGTCTTGTTCTGGAGGCGGATGTCGAACCGCCGCGGCTTGCTACCGTCTTTCTTGCTGGCGACGAAGAACAGTCGCACGGTGTATGTCGCCTCGGCTTCTCCCTTGCCGATCAACGGTACAGTGCAACTCGTCAGTCCCCTGGCTCCGGATGCGAAGACCCAGGGCACGGTACCATTCGCGGGGGTGTTCTTCAGCGCGGAAGACTCGGCGTTGAGTGCGTAGAATCCGCCCTTCTTCGCGAACTTGTTGCCCACTCTCAGCGGGAGGTCGATTCCCTTGCGGGACGCGGGCCGAGGATAGCTCAACCAGAGCTTGCCGCGCGCGTCGCGGCGGTCGCCCGGCGCTCCGAGGTTGAGAGCCATGTGTTGCACAGGCGTGGTGGTTCCCGCGGCGCCGTACACACCCCAGACTTGTCTGTGGCGGCTCGGCTCGAACACGATCGTCGAGGTCAACGAGAACAGGCACGCGCAGCCGGCGCTCGCTTCGGGAACCAGGACGAGTCCGTCGGCGGGGATCGCGTTGATCCAGCAGCCGAGGCGGTGCCCGGCGAAGTGGCGTGTGCCGCTGTCGGAGTTGAGGTCGTAGTAGGCCGTGAACTTCGATCGGAACAGCAACATGCCCGGAGTCGCAGCGCTGGGACCACAGTGGTGACCCGGTCGCGCGAACAGCCATGGTTCCTGCACGCCTGTCAGCGGGTGGACGCGGGTCTTTTGCACGCCGGTCTCGAGATCGAAGGCCCAGGGCTCCGCGATCAGGTCACGACCGACGATGATCGGACGGTGGCGGTAGTTGGCGTCGCGGGCCCAGACCTTGTGACCGTCGTCTGCGGCGAGAACGACGAGGCGTCTGCGTTTGAAGTCACCCTTCAGGAATTGATTCCAGTAGTGGCCGTTCGCGTTTGCGCCACACAGCACGATGTGCTCATCGTACGCCATCAGCGTCAACTCGCCGGCGCCGATGCCGACCTTCGTGCAATCGGTGACGTCGACGGGCTTGGACCACACCTGCTTGCCCGTCTTGATGTTGACCGCGACGGCGAGCCGGGCATCGACCCGCTTGATTCGTTCCTCTGCCAGCTTGCGCGCTTCGCCAGTGAGGTTCTCCAACTCGCTCTTGTCCTGCTGCAGCAACTGCTCGCGCTGCACCGGCGTGAGCGAGGCGTCGATGAAGTAGATGCGACTACCGGAGACGGCGACCGCGTTGTGCATGATGCTCTTGCCCTGGTGCTCCCACAGGAGTTTCCCCGTGGCGATTTCGTAGGCGAACAGCTTGTTGGTGGCGACCGTCTGGAACGGCTTGCCGCGCCTTCGTTGTGCCGCCGGGATCAGCTTGCGAAGCGTGGTGCTGCCAAACAGCAGGCCGTCGTGTACCGCGACGTAGCCCCAGGATTCTTGCTTGTCCTTCTTCGTCTTGCCGACCGGAATCGGGTAGGTGTGCAGCAGTTTGCCCGTAGCTCCGTCGATCCGCCGACAGTGATCGCCGACCACGACGAACAAGCTGTTGTCGTCTGCGACGAGGTTGCCCGGTTCGAAATTGCGGAACACTCCGGTGCGCACCGACCCCGGGTTCTTCCGTTCCCACAGCTTGAGGCCGTTGTACGAGTCGTACGCCTGGATTGTCTGGTCGCCCTGGACGAACAGGCGCCCATTGACAGCCAGGGGAGCGGCGGCGCCCTGGTGGCGGTTGACCATGGCACTCGGGCCGGGGTCGCCGTACCACAAGACGCTGAGGCCGTCGCGAACCCGTTGGTCCGTGATGCTCGAACTCGCGCCGGGGTTGCCGTACTGGTGCGTCCACGACGCGGCACCGGGCAACGCGACGCGACGAACGGTGACCCATCCGTCACGCAACTCGCGGACGGCGTCTTCCCTGAGGAGCGAGGTCTTCGTCAACCACGCGTCGTGATCCGCGCCGGCATTCGGTCCGAGGCAGATGATGCCGCCGTGCGGCTTGACGCAACGCGCGACTTGCTCGGGAACACCGGGGATGGAGCGACCGAGAACCGAGCGATCGCACACCACGAGGTTCGCGAAGAAGCTGGGGTAGGGGAGGACCGAGAGGTCGAGGTGGTCGACCGTGATGCGCGTCCCGTACAGCCCCGTCGGCATCAGTGCCTTGCGCGCGGCGTGGACCTTGGCGGGGTCGGACTCCACGCAGTAGATCACGAGTTCCGAACGCTGCGCCAGCTCGTACGCGAGCCGTCCGTTCTCGCCGCCGAGCACGAGGCAATACCCCCGGGTGACGCCGCTGCGCTCGATGATCGCCGTCGCTGCAGCTTCGTAGCCGGCGCTCGACTCATCGTTGGGGTAGGGGCCGCCGGTGACCGGTCGTGTCGACGCCTCCGACACACGTTTGTGCGTCGCGTCCGCGAAGCAGTAGATCTTGCCGGCGGTGGTGCTGACGACCAGGTGGCCGTGCGCGGCGGCGATGCCGCGGGCTTCCCCCTCGACCATCGTCTTCCACAGACGTTGACCGGTCGCCGTGGACAAGGCGACGACCTCGTCCTTGCCGCCGACGACCAGCGTGTCGCCGGCGAGAATCAGCGTGGACTCGTGGGGGCAGGGGGTGCGCCAGAGGATGCCGACGAGCTCGGCCAGCTGGCTCTTCTTTGCGAAGTAGTCGGGGCGGGTCGCCGCGATCCGCTTGCGCAGCGCGGTCAACTGCGTCGCGGACTGCTTGCCACTGCGCTGCGCTGTCTGGTATGTCTTCAAGCGCTTGAGGTATTCGTGTTGGACGAGCAGTTTCCGCAGCGCTGCGGCTTCCGTGAACCGCGCGTGCTTGTTCTGGTTCGCCTCCACGTAGCGCGTGCGGTGCACGGCGATGATCTCGCTGTCCGCGGCGATGTAGGCGATGTCTCCGGCCAGGGTCATCTGCTTGCCACTCAGCTTGCTGACGATGCCGCCCTTCTTCTGGTTCAACGCGAGGATGTGGTGTTCGCCGACCGACAGGATCTTGTCGTCGGCGAGCAGGGCTTGCGATCCGCCGACCTGCTTGCCGCCTCCCATCTGCTTGTGGACGAGCTTGCCGGTCTTCTTGTTGAACGCCGCCGGCAGGGTGCGACCCGACGGCACGAAGAGGAGGTCCTTCGTCGCGAGCAAGTAGCCCTGTGGCGTGAGGTCGTTGCGCCCCGCGTTCTTCTGACTGATCGCGTCGTTGCGCCAGCGGATGTCACCGGTCTTGGCGTCGACCGCGTAGAGGTAGACCGTCTCGTGCGGGAAGGTCCCCGCGCCGAAGTAGGCGATGCCGTCGTCGATCAGGACGCCGGTGCGAACCGGCCAGCGCGACGCCATGCGACCGCGCGCGAGGATCCGTTCGTCTCGCGGGCCGGCGCGGAGTTTCCAGATCAACTTGCCGTTCTTCGCACCGAGGCAGTAGACGAACCCGTCGTCCGATCCGATGTAGACCCGGTTGTTCCAGACGGTAGGAGCGAGGCGAACCGGTGCGTCGGTGACGAACGTCCACTTGGGGTCGCCAGAGCTCAGGTCGAGGCAGCGAACGCAGTGGTCGACGGACGAACCGTAGAACACCCGATCACCGACGATGGCCGTATTGAAGACGTCGTCGAACCGCACGCGGTGGACGAGGTGCAACCTCTCGATCGTCTTGCCGCCAGGTCCGGGCCACGCCTTCTTCGGCGGTGTCGGCGACGACACCATCCACCGCGGGGCAAAAGGTGTCTTCAGCTTTGCGGTCGTCCCGCCGGCGCGACTGTTGTCGTGCATGTAGGTCGGCCAGTCCGAAGACTGCGGCGCGCTTTTCTGCGCGAGGGCTGACATCGGGACTGCGAGTACACAAGCAGCCGAGAAGAGCTTGATTTGCATGCTCATCATTGAGTTTTGATCAACCGTGGGGGGCGGATCGACAAGGAGGGGTGCAGGACAAACAGGATCGATAGCTTACCGGGGTGGCGGGCTTCCGCGAGGCGAGCGCGATGCATTTCTATCGAAGTGGAAGTCTTCGCGAGGCTCTGATTGTCGCCATGGCTACGCTGGGCCGTGCCTATCGGCGCACCGGATGGCCGATCGCCGACCGCGTCAAGGCGATGGAGAAGATCCGCGACCTGACGCTGCTGCCGCACATCCACGACGTGTAGCCGCGGTGGTTGTGACGCCTACCGTCGCCGGCGTCGGCATTCGGATCGTGTCCCGCCTGGTCCTGACGCGCGCGGACGAAGCGGTCGACCTCGGCGTCTGGCAGCGGCTTTTTGGGCGGCATGCAGCGGTTTTTTTGTGACATATAGGGCCAGCATCCGGAACCCTGTCGATGCTCGTTTTCGTCGTTGCCGACCGCGCGTCATCGGTAGCATTCCGCCGCCCTCCGCCGAATGAATCCCGTCGAAGAACCGCTGTTCGTCGCCGAAGTCGTCGGTCAGATCCGCGAGGAGCGAAAGGTGTTCCGCCTCGAGGCCGACAGGGCGCTTCCGGAGTTGCAGTGGCTTGCCGTGCTGGGCGGTTACGCAGATGCGCTCCGTGCCGACCGGATGCGCGACGCGTTCTCTGGCGCGGGGACCCGCAATACAGCGTCCTAGTCGAAAGCGATCAGGATTTCGGTGTGGCGATCAGCCGTGGCACACGGCGCACTGACGGTTGCGCTCGGTCTTTGCCGTGCGAAACGTCATGCTGCCGAGGTCGCACGTCAGCAACCGACCGGCGAGGATTTCGCCGATACCGGCGACGCACTTGATCGCTTCCATCGCCGCGAGCGAACCGACGGTTCCCGACACCGCGCCGAACACGGGAAACTCTCGCTTCCACAGTGGAGGTTTGTCCGGGTAGAGGCAGGTGAGGCACGGGGTGACGCCGGGGACGATTGTCGTCAGCTGCGCTTCCAGCCCGAACATCGCGGCTTCGACCATGGGCTTGCTCTGCCGCACCGCCTCCCGATTCATCGCGAACCGCTCTTCGAACAACGGCGCGCAATCGACGATGACGTCAGCGGCGTTGACCAGGGCTTCGGCGTTGGATTCGTTGACGTTCTCGCCGATCGCTTCGATCTGAAGGCGGGGGTTGAGCTCCTTCAGCCGGCGTTCGATGGACTCGATGCGGGGCTTGCCGATCCAGTCGTGCGTCATCAACAACTGCCGGTTGAGGTCGGACGGCTTCACATTCCCGGCGTGGGCGATTACGAGCTTGCCGATGCCTGCCGCCGCGAGCTGCAACGCGACGACGCCGCCGAGTCCTCCACAGCGCGACACGAGGACCGACGCTTCCTTGAGCTTGGTCTGGCCTTTTTCGCCGAAGTCTTCGATCCACATCTGCCACTCGTACGTGGCGTGCTCTTCGGGCGTGAGTGTCATGGTCAGCCGCCGGCGATGGGGGGAGAGAGGACGATCGTGTCGCCCGGCTCGAGGTCGACCGGAGTCTGCCAATCACACTGCGAATTGCGCACGAACATCAACACCGAACGCTGCAGTTGGCCTTCCTGGTCCAGGATGAGGGCGCGGAACTCTTCGGAATCTTCGGCGATGGTCTGCCGTAGCGCGTCCTGTGCCGTGCACGGGCCGTCGAACGCGATCGTCCGGTGCTTGCCGCCGGCGAGCTGGCCGAGTTGTGCAAGGAACTCGATGTGAATATTCATCACGGATCGGAAGGATCTATGCCAGATGGAGAGAGGATGTGCACGACGTCGGCGAGGGCTTCCGCGTCCGCACGGCTGTGGGTGATGTGCAAGGTGGTCACGGAAGTATGTCGATTGATGTCGGAAAGGACACCGTGGACTTCCTCTCTCGTCTCATCGTCGAGCGCGGACAGGGGTTCGTCGAGCAACAGGACCCGGGGGTGGAACGAGAGGGCGCGACCGAGCGCCGTCCGCTGGCGCTCGCCACCGCTGAGTCCCGCGGGGAGTCGATCGAGGAGTTCCGACAGACCGAGCAGGCTCGACAGTTCGCTGACCCGGGACTCGATGGCGTCGGGCGCCAGCTTCCGGATGCGAAGGGGAAACGCGATCTGGTCGTGAACGGTCATCGTCGGGAACAGCGCGCCGTCCTGCGGGACGTAGCCGATGCCGCGGTCGGCGGGACGAAGTTCTGACACGTCTGTTCCGCAGAGGACGATTCGACCGCCGGCCAGCGGACGAAGGCCACACAGCGTCTCGATGAGCGTGGTCTTGCCACATCCGGTCCGACCCATCAAGACGGCGTAGGAGCCGGTGGAGATGTTCATGGTCAACCCATCGACGCCGAAGTCGCCAGCGCGGATGGAGACCTTGTCGAGGAGGATGCTCACTGACCGATCCTCCCGAGTCCGAACGACCGTCCGATCCAGAGCACGAGCAACGCGGCTGCGACCATCAGCAGCGAGACCGCGACGGCGGCGTCGATTCGCCCGACGGACAACTCGAGAAACACCGTGGTGGGTAACACCTCGGTGCGCATCCGCATCGCGCCGGAGAACACGAGGATCGGACCGAACTCGCCGAGCGCGCGGGCCCACGCGAGGAGGAACGCGGACAACATTCCGCGTCGCACTTGCGGCAGCACGACGTGGCGGAACGCCTGCCCCCGACTGCAACCGACGGTCAATGCCACGTGCTCGTGGCGCACGTCGATCTGCTGGAAGGTCACGATCATCGTGCGCACGGCAAAGGCGCAGGCCACGGCAAACTGGGCGAGGACGATCGATGGCTTCTGGTACGTGATCGGCACGACGGACTCGATTGCGCGACCGATCGGCGTCGAGAACAAGATCAACAGGCTGAGGCCGATCACCATTGGCGGCAGCACGATCGGGATGTCGAGCACCGCGTCGAGCAACGCCCGTCCGCGAAACGAGAACCGCGTCATGACGTAGCCGATGGGAACGGCGAACCAGACGGACAGGATCGCGGAGAGTGTCGCGGTGACGAGCGAGAGCACCGCCGCGCTCTGGATTTCGTCGCTGCGGATCGCCTCCCAGAGGTCGGCGGGGGAGGTGAAGCTCGCGTCGGCCACGAGCATCGCGACGATCAGCGTGACGTAGAGTCCGAGAAAAACGAACAGCGCGGCGAGGAACGCGGTGTCAGCTCCGGCTCGGTGAGGGGCGGTGGTCATTTCGGGCGTTCGCCATCCCTCCAGTGGAACCCGAGTTCCTCGAACCGCCGCCTCGAGTCCGTGCCGCGAAGCGTGTCCAGGAGACGTCGCATCAGGTGTGGGTGTGCGGAGTCCTTCGCGATCGCGAACGGCTGGCGCGCCTGGCTCGTGGCCTCTTGGATCGGGGCGACCTCACACCGCTCGCCGACGTGGGCGGTGTTGCTGCGGTAGACGAGCACCACATCGAGGGAGCCCGCGGTGATCTGGTTGACGAGCAGGTCGCCGGTCGCCGACTCGACGACCACGTTGCCGCTCGCCTTCAGGTTGTCGAGGTGGTCGGTCCGCGACAGGAGACCCGTGGTCAGTGCGCCGAGCGCGGATTTCTCGGGGTGGCCGAGACCGACGCGCACGCCGGGACGCAGAAGGTCCCGAAGTTTCGCGATGTTCTTCGGGTTGCCCTTCCGCAGGAGCATCACGATGTCGTTGGCTGTGACCGTGACGCCGTCCTGAAAACGGTCCTGCACCTGATCCAGAAACGTCTGGTCACAGGAGAAGTAGGCGTCGGGGATCGAACCCGTCTTCATCTGCGAGACGAGGATTCCGCAGCCGTTGTAGACGCGGTTGACCCGCACGCCTTCCCGCTGCTCGAATGCCGTGACCGTGGAATCGATCGCTGGCCGCAGCATTGCGCCGGACATCAGCTCTAGCTGCGGGACGTCGGCCCACTCGTCCCCGTCGATCGGCGTGAACCCCTCCGCACTGAATACCAACAGACCCCGGTCGTGTGCCGCGAGGTATCGCGCGAAGTGCAGGGCGGGCCGTGGTTGCGTCGCACATCGCAGCACGCCCAGCGTGACGTTGCGAGCCTGGCGCGAGAGCTGTGGATCTTCGACGATCTCCAGGTCCTCGTACTGCCGCACCGTCGCGTCCCAGATCACCGCTGCGTCGATCGTTCCGATCTGAAGGTCATTGCCGAGGTCGTTGACCGTCGGTTTCATCACGGTCACCTTGTCGCGGAGCTGATCCCAGAAGCCGAGATCCGTCGCGACGCGCTTCGCGATCTTGCCCACCGCCGCGGCCTCGGGATTGCCGAGCCCGGTGCGCACGTCCAAGCGCAACAAGTCGCGGTAGCTGGTGATGTTCTTCGGGTTGCCGGACCGCACCGCGATCACCGGACGCATCGAGGCGAGAGCGAGGATCTCGGCGACGAGACCACGCTGTTTCGCATCCGACACGTAGCTGTCGTCGCCAGCGATGTAGATGTCCCCGTGATTGCGGACCGTGAGTGCGCTGAGTAGCGCGCCAGAGCCTCCGAATGTCAGCTCCACGCGGTTGCCGAACTGCTGCTCGTACTCCTTCGCGGCCTTCGTGACGGGTCCCTTGATACCCGCGGCGCAATGTACGGTGAGCGTGTGCCCTGTTCCCGTAGCCGGGTCGACGTCCACGCGAAGGATCCACCAGGACAAGAGAGCGGCGAGCAGGACCGAACCCAGAGCGATCGAACGCATCTACTTGGAGCCGGCCTTGTGGGCAGCCGGTCGATAGGCCACCGAGGTCTGGATCGGATTCGCGCACGAACACCCCGAGCTACTCTCTGGCGCGAGGAGGAGTCCGCCCGCTGGAATGAGACTGAGCCAGCAACCGCTCCGCAATCCCGGCAGCGTCGTGCGCTTGTTGGTCTCGAGGTCCCACATCGTGTGGTCGTAGTGCCGGAAGAAGAGGCTCTTCCCGGCTCCTGACATGGTGCCGCAGCCGCGACGATCCGGCAGGTCATCCCGCACGATGTTTCCTTTGCGCAGGTCGATGCCCTTGAACTCGAGGTAGATCACGCCGTCGATGATGACGGGGTGCTGGAGCCCGCCGCCGTGGTGGTCGCGCTTCCACTTGTGCGATTGCTGCCACAGGGGTGTGCCGGTGCTCGCGTCGAACGTGTGCGTGTGGTACGCGCCACCGGACACGCCGACGGAGACGAGAACGCCCTTGCTCACGCTCAGGTAGAACACCTGTTGGAACTTCCTGAAGTCGTACTTCCGCTCCCATATCTTGTGGCCGGTGGAGACTTCGATCGCGACGAGGTACTGGTCCGTGCCCGTCTGCGTGACGAGTCGGTACTTCGCCCGGGACGCCTTGCTCGGCTTGCGATCTTCGACGAAGTAGATGACGTCCTTGTCGAGGGAGATCGTCGGGTGCACGATCATGCCGCCGCGGTAGGACCATCGGGTCGCGCCGGTCTTCTTGTCCAACGAGAAGAGCCCGGTGCCCAGCACGTCCTCGGCTTCGGCGCCCGCCTTGTCGTACCACTCCCCTTCCGCGCCGCGGAACGTCGCACTCACCTTCGTGGAAGTGCCGAGTACGGCGTCGTCGGTCGTGTGGACGAAACCCCAGGCCGGGTCGATTTCGGGCCGACCACCCGGCCAGCATTCGTCGGGGATGTCGTAGGTCTGCTTCAGCCGCCCGGTCTGCGCGTCGAGCCGCCAGAGCCGGTCGACCACAGCGGCGAAAAGGTCATCATCGCGCGCCGTGATGTTGCTGCAATCGCGCGGGACGTTGGTGCGGCGTAGCGCCGGAATCTCCAGCGCCCAGAGAATCGTGCCGTTGTACGAATCGAGGGCGATCAACCGTCGATCGCCGTGGATGAACAACCGACCGTTGGTCGAGAGCGGGGCGGGCGGGCGGCAGCCGCGGTCCATCATCGGTCGTGGTCCCGGTCGTCCGAACCACTGCAGTTCGAGATCGCCCTTGACGAGCTCGTCGTCGGAAGCGGCGGTGTTCGCCGCGGATCCGTACTGGTGAGTCCAGTCGCCGGACGCCTTCTTGGCGCCCTTGGTCAGGAGAGTCTTCCCGCTGAGGTCCAGCACGACGCCGCCGAGCGGCCTGCAGATCCTGTCGAGCTCCGACCGTCGTACGCTCGATTTGGTCGCGACGATGACCACGTTCGCGATTTCACTGCCGATGGACATCTTCGCGAATGGGCACGAGAGGACGCTGACCTGCCGACCGTAGATACCCTGCTGAGCGAAGTCCTGGCGCAACACTCGCGCGGCCTTGCGATCCGGTTCGACGACGACGATCTGAAGCTCGGTTTGCGCTGCGATCAGCGTGACGACCAACGTGTCGCTGCCGAGGACGACGGCGTAGCCTTTCTTTGTCGGGAGCTTGGACAGGAGCTTTGCGAACGCCGCGGTTTCGGCAATCGGGGGGAGCACGTGTTGGGTTGCGTAGGCGAAGTCCGTGTCGAGTAGGTGCGTCGCCGTCGCGCGCTGTTTGCCCTTTTGGTCCTCCATCAGGATCCGGTAGTCGTAGCTCAGTCCCGGGCGCATGCGCGTGACGTCCGCGACCGACATGCCGTTCTCGGTTCTCACCGCGACGCGTTGGAGATTGCCCGAGGTGTCGACGACCTCCAGCCATGTGCTGCGCGCCTTGCCGCCGGTCTTCCATCGGACCTGTGCTCGGCGCGGCGAAGTGAACTGCGCGTAGGGACCGAGTTCGACGTGCAGGCCCTTGGGGAACATCACTCGCTTGTTCGCGAATGCGATCCCGACCTCCTCGTCGGACAACACTCGATTCGTCAGCATGAGCTCGTGCAGCCGGCCCTGCATGTTCTTCGCGATGTGCAGCGTGGTGCCCGTGTCGACGGAGTTCTGTTCGGTGCGGGCGAAGGATCTGCTCTTGCCGTCCAGGTAGAGCCGCACGAGCGACCCATCCCAGGTCGCCACCACGTGGTGCCAGCGGTGGGGGGGCATCCCCGACGGGATCACGACGGACGACTTGCCGACTCCGAAACGCAACTTGCCGTCGAGGATAGACAGCGACAGGTCCTTGGCCTGAGCGATGGTCTGTCGGCGACGGTTGCCGCCTAGCCGGAACGTCGCCTCGATCGAGCACGAGGTCCGCGGCAGGTCGAGTTTCGCGACGGCGAAGGACGTCTTGTCCGAGAGTTGCAGGCTCGGTGGTCCGGATGACGCGTCGAACTCGATCGGTCCCGCGGCAGTCGCGCGCTTCTTGCCGCTCTCGAGCCCGTTCTTCGTCGCAGTGAATCGGAAGGACTTGTCGTCCTTTGGCTTCGGCATCGCGAAACGTTGCGCGCCGGCGGCGAACTCGCGCTGCACGGATGCCGCACTGAGGGCAACGCCCCAGACGCGCACGCTTCCGATCAATCCGTCGAGCGGGAAGTCCTCGTCGTCGTCGTGGTACGCACCGATCTCGACGACCGCGCGACGCGGGTAGAGGATGGCGCCACGTTGGGTCTTGGAGCTGGCCTGCCGCTTGCCGTCGACGTAGAGCGTCATCTCCGCACCGTCGTAGACGCCGACGACGTGTTGGAACTGACCCGGACGGAACGATTGCGACCCGGTGAGGTAGGTCAACTTGCCGTCGCCGTCGTCAGAGCCCTTGCCCGCGATGGCGAAGCAGAACTGACTGCCCCGGTAGCCGAGGAGCACGCCCTTCTCGAAGCTGCCGTTGTCCTGAAGCGCCGAGAAGAACCCACCCCACGGTCGCGGTGCGTCGAGCATGACCCAGGCTTCGACGGTGATCTTCTGCTGTGGCAGGCGCGCGTTGCGGATGCTGCGCGCGATGACGACGCGATCGTCTCGCGAACGGAATATGAGAGCCTCGGGTAGTGGTGGCTTCAGGGTCTGGCCGCCGCCCCGGATCGAGCCACGCAGCTTCTTGATTCCGGCCTTGCCGAATGTCCAGGAGTGCAGGGGCTTTTGGCCTACGGCTGCGACCGCGAGCGCGGCGAGCGC
>PVBE012216303.1_pt1 | contig 13781 bp, 24 predicted proteins | sample 1631181 | NCBI WGS metagenome assembly PVBE01 (sample SAMN08397723, study PRJNA350692) | Marine metagenome, whole genome shotgun sequencing project. | isolation source: water | place: Pacific Ocean | collected 2012-04 | reverse complement strand
CAATCACAAAAACAGCCTGGAGTCAAGGCTGACGAATCAGCCAGAAAATGGTTTAGAGCACAACTACAAAAATTAAAAGTACGTGTACCAGCTACTCTGAGGAAAAAAGCAGGTGATTTAGATCGAACAGTTAAAATTGGCCATATGTACATGTTCTTTTATGATCCCAAAACCAAATCGAGATTGGATTATTATGACAAATATCCATTAGCAATTGTTATAGGCAGAACTAGTGATGGATTCAGTGCACTAAACTTACACTATATACAACCAAAACATAGAGCTATATTGATCAATAATTTAAGGCCATTGATAAGTCCACATATAAAGCTGATGGACAGAGTAAGTATTAGCTACAGTATATTAAAACAAACTGCTAAATATATGTTTTTTAAGCCATGTTTCAAAAGATACTTATACGCTCAATGTAAAAGTTTATTTCTAAAAGTCGATGACGATGATTGGTTCTCAACTATAATGCTACCCACTGAAAAATTCATCAAGGGTAGAAAGCAAGATGTGTGGAACGATTCAAGGAGATCTTTACGTGCAAAGTAAGCGAAGTAGCATTTCAACAATAAGAAGTTATTTAAAATCACAAGGTGGCCCAGCAATGGGCAACAGATACCAAGTATTGATCAATACTCCGCCAGGTTTAATGCCTATTGAAAAGGAACCTTCAAATTTCTTTAATCCAGAAGCCCTCAGTATAATGTGCGACACTGCTACCCTGCCAGGAATGGGTTTTGAAACTGGATCTATTCCTGATATTGGCCCAGATTATGTATATCCTTTTGAAGCCACCTTTGAGAATTTTGAATTAACTTTTAACTGCAGTGAAAATATGCAAGAAAGAATATTTTTTAATAATTGGTTTCTCTATATACACCCAATAAATGATAGTAATTTTCCATTATATCAATTTAGAGCAAATTATGTAACAGATATGGTAGTTACAAAATATAATATGCATGATGATATAACTTATAGAATAAAATTAATAGAAGCATTTCCCATCACTATGCCGAGTCAAGAACTCAGTTACGAAGGAAATGATATTTTAAAACTTAACATTGAATTCAATTATAGCCGATGGGTAATGATGTACAACGACAAAGAAGAAATTATACCCGGCAACGCACCAATATCAACATAGGAGATTTTTAATATGGCTTTACCAAAACTTGATGTGCCTATTTACCAACTCACACTACCGTCTAATAACAGAGAAATATCTTACAGGCCATTCCTAGTAAAGGAAGAAAAAATACTTCTGATGGCTATGGAAGGTGATGATCAATTAGAAATGATCAATGGTATTAAACAAATTATTACAAATTGTGTATCAGAAGAAATCAATGTAGATAATCTTCCTGTTTTCGATTTAGAATATATTTTCCTCAATCTAAGAACCAAATCCATTGGCGCCGAAAGCGTAGTAGGATTAAGTTGTCCAGATTGTAATACCAACAACCAAACCTCTATTGATTTAGAAGAAATAACTATAGAAAAATCTGAAGATCATAGCAATGAAATAAAACTGACAGATACAATTGGTATCTCTATGAAATACCCCACAGTAAATATTTTAAAAAGTATCAACCCAAGCGGAGATATGAATGTTGAAGATACAATGAATATGATCCAAGATTGTGTGGATTTTATCTGGAATGGCGATGATACACATGATATGGCAGATTATAACAAAGATGAAAAAGAAGAATTTTTTGAAGGATTGACTCAAAGGCAATTTGCCGACATACAAACATTCTTTGAAACTATGCCTAAACTCTCACATAATGTAGACTACAATTGTAGAAGCTGTGATTATAATGATACAGTAAAGGTAGAAGGGCTACAAAATTTTTTCGGATAGCGTTGGGTCATGATAGTTTAAGTAATATGTATGTTACTAATTTCTCCATGATTCAACACCATAAATATAGCTTGAGTGAGATAGAAAGTATGATGCCATTTGAAAGAGAAATCTATATTGGCTTATTAAAAGATTATATAGAAAAAGAAAATGAAAGAATTCGCAAAGAAAATGCACGACTAAAATCCAAAAGGTAATTAAATGGCTGAAGAAAAAGATTTAGAATCAAAATTAATATTACAGAGAAAAATAGATGATCTCAATGATAAACTGTTTGAACATTACGAAAAATTGTCTGAAAAGGAAATAGATGCGCTTGAATCGCAATTAGAACAACTCATTGAACAATCACAATTACTAGATAATGTTGAAAAAAGTCAAGAAAAATTATCTGAAAAATCAGAGCAACTATTGAATGAAAGAGAAGGTGCACTTCAAGAAGAATTAAATCTACAAGAACAAATAGAAAACTTATATAAAGAATACGAAGAAACATATGAAAGTTTATCAGAAACAGAATTAGAACATCTTGAAAATCAAATACTCCAAGCTGAAGAACTACAAAAAAGTAGATCAAAATTAGAAAAAGAAATAAACAATCCCCTAAACGGATTATCTGGTCTATTTGCAAATATAGGACAGGGATTAACTGGCGGACTAAAAGGACTAGCTACCACAGCTTCTGAATCATTTAAAGAATCTGGATTTGGTAAAACTATTAATTTAGGAGCAAAACTATTTGGCAAAAGTGAAACCCTTGGCGATGAAAAAATGCTTGGTGGCATCCGTGAAATGTTCACCCATCCAGATGTACTAAAACAAAAGAAAAAAGAAGCAGAAATTGCAAAAGAAGCATTAGTCGAAGGTATGACTGATACAGAAAAGGAAGAATTTGAAAGAAAAGAAGAATTAGGCGCATCAGGAAATCTAGTAGAAGGATTAATAGGAAATGTAGGTAAATTTCTTACTCTCGGTAAATTAGATATTCAAGCTGAAACAGCTAAAACAATTGCATCAGAATTGATTGATAGTGAAAAAGAAGACTCAGAAGATGACGAAGAAACAACAGAAGAAGATCAAGAAAGCAATGAAGAAGTAATAGAAGGTATAACAGATTCTAATGATAAATTAGCCAGTATTGACAGTGCACTCCACATCAGCCCGCCCTATCTGGAAGCAATAAGAGATACATTAATCTTTATAAAAAGTGATATATCTGCTATAAAAGATATATTTGTTACAGAAGAAAGAAAAGAAAGTGCAGGTAAAAAAGAAAGAGCAGCTGAAGAACAACAACGACATGATGAACTAGTTACTGCTCAAGAAGGCACATCTATACCAGAAGAAGATAAAGAAATAGAAGTTAAAAGTCCAGGCTTCCTAGAAAAAATAGGTCAAGGATTAGGTGGTGGACTAAAAGGTATTGTAACAGGAATATTTGATACTATCAAAGCTTTTGTAGATGGAATAAGCGGAGTTCTAAAATCAGCACTCAATCTCATTAAAACATTTGTTGATGGTATTGGTAGTATTGTACAAAAAATAGCTAAAGTTATTACCAGTACATTTATTACTCTGATGAAAGGTTTAGGTAAAGGTATTGCTTTCTTATTTAAAGCTTTAGGTAAAATAGATCCTTATACACTTACAATCGCTTCCATAGCACTTGGTGTTTTAACTGTTGGGATGATTGGACTAGCTTTTGCATTTCGTATAATGGCCCCAGTGATTAAAATAGTAGCTGATTTATTAGTAGGCGTACTAGGTAAAATAGTAGAATTTGCAAAAGTATTAGTTCCTGTAATCAAAATAATATCAGAGACGATATTAGGCGTACTAGGTAAAATAGTAGAATTTGGTGCGCGAGTAATTGTACCTATCATCCAAACAATATCTAATACAATATTAGGACTAATGAATGGATTGATAACTTTTGTATCCACTGTAGGAAATTTAGTAATCACTGGCATCCAGACTATCACTGCTTCTATTGTAGAATTAGCTAACATACCATTCCAAAATCTATTAGGTTTAGCTGCAGGATTTGTCACACTAGGCATTTCATTAGCAGCATTTGGTATCACTAGTGCAATTGCAATACCATCTCTTTTAGCTTTAGGTGCAGCTGCGTTAGGATTATCAAAACTACTAGACCATGAACCTGAAAAGATAAGAAACCTAGCAGATGGATTTTTAATATTAGGTAAATCTGTCAAAGGATTCGCCAAAGATGCTAAAGCTCTTGGTGGTGTAGTACTATCCATGGCTGCTCTAAGTGCAATACCATTCGCAGGAAAACTAATAGATCTAGCCATAGCTAAAACTGAATCATTGAATGTAGCTAGTACTGAACGAGAAGGAATATATAATACATCAGATCAAAATCAACAATTAAAAGATACAAGAACTGCTGATCAATCATCTTTAAATCAAAATAACATAGTTACTAGTAATATCATTTCTAGCTCTAATCAAAATAACATTATCAAACCACAAATAAGAGATGAGTCTCTGCATTGGTCGATGGCTAATAACCTAGTCCAAACAATATAATAAAAAAAGGGCTTCTGATATCAGAAGCCCTTTTCTCTTACAAACTAAGACTAAATCTTAATATTCTTCGTTAGCTAACTTCTGAAAATAAGAAAGTGTTTCAGTAGATTCTCCTGCAGCCTGTGCTGGAATTTCAGGTTCCTCAGTTTCAGTAAATGGTGTAGACGTATCTTCAGCATCATCAATACCAATACCCAATACTCGATTGAGCTTGGCTTTCAATTCACCATAACTTTTAAACTTATCAGCTGCTAGGAAATCATTCAATAGATATTGCTTCTCCCATACTGATTGAAGTTCTTCATCACTTCCAGCTAAAGGTGCAATTGGATCAAACTCAGATTTATCATAATTGACATATCCTTCAACCATCCTAACTTTGATTTTAAAATTAGCGCCTTCCCAAAAATCAAAAGGATTAACAGGTGATTCATCTTCAAATTCTGGATTCATCACATCATTAATCTTATCAAAGATTTTTTTACCATACCGAAAGATTCTAACTTCACCTTCATTTTCAGGATTAGCTGGATCTTTGATAACTAAAATATTACTATAGTAATTCAAGCGCCGCTTTTGTTTACGTGCTTGATCTTTTCCAGTTTGTGTACCATTGTTCCACAATGATGTATTGTATTCTGAAACTGGATCATTTTGTTGTAGGGTTGTCAATGAATTTTCAATGTACCAGCCACCTGGCCCTTGAAATCCATGATCCCATACTCGTACCCAAGGTAAATCTTCACCTTCACTCGGAGGTAAAAATCGAATAACTGAATATCCATTACCAGATTTATCACGTTCACATTTCCAAATGCGATCATCAACAAAACTGGTGACAGTTTGTGTTTTTTCTAATTCAGTTGTTAAATTGGCGAGTTGAGATTGGCGATTCTGCTTCATTTGTGCAAAACTAGACATATGTATCCTCTTATTCTTTATATTGCTGCTTGTAGTTGCTGCTTATTCATTACTACTGTATTGCGTAGTATATTACGATATTTACTTTCATCAACTTGAAGAAATTTTGAATATTTCCTACAAGTCAAGCTTGTTTGTGGCCATCGACGTGTTTCTTTTATATCTGCGTCAAATTGTGAAATAAAGTCTAACAATTTATCCATTATAACAAACGTTTCAATAGATATATCATCAATCCTTTGTAAATCAAACAATTTTGGCCAACCAGATCCATTAACAGAAAATAAACTATCAAAATTATCAGTCACTTCATTCAGTGATTTGATATCATTTTCAAACGTGTAGGACATTCTCTGTATGCGTTTTTTCCATTCTTTGTATGTATCATCTGCATCATCTCCGTACAGTTTATGAAACTGTGATTCAGAAACAAAATGTGATACAAACAAACCCAATAATTCGCTTGAACGATACTTTCTACTCAATCGTTCAAAAAAATGACAATCTTGCCTTTTATTGAACGTAATCTCTTTACATCTAACTCCACCCTTTCCTTTAGTCATATCATAATGTTCACTTGTAAAATGTAATTTTACAGCCAAATAAACTTTGTATACTTCAAATGCTGTCATATTGGCAATTCAACTGTATTATCTACAATAAAATTAAGCTTTTTAGCCTCAGTTTCAAGTTTATCCTTTAACTGTCTATTAACTAACTTTGGAATAATAGACATGTCTATTTCTTTCTCTTTACAATATTCTAAAACCGCTTCTATATAACTAGATTGGTTTTTAAAAACTATATTCTCAATTTCTAGTGAAAAGGATTTAGGAGTATGAGCGTTAGTCAATTCCAAAAAGTCCTTTTCAGTTATCCCATTTTTCATTATACTATATTATACCATATCCAGCTAGCGTTTGTCAAGGCTATTTTCAACCCTGTAACAATTGTAGCACGTTAGCAGATAATTGTTGCGCTTGAGCCATCAATGCAATTGCTGTTTGTTGTTCAATTCGATAACTAGTCAACTTAGCCATCTCTGATGCTTCATCAAAATCATTAATGGTAGCAATAGATTCTTCATTAATTCCAATCATACGTTCCATATGAGCAATTGTAAAATCAAACCTTTCAATCTTAGCTATCTGATTAGATCGCTCGCCTTCCAAAGTGACAAGAGCGGCTTCCAATCGTGTCACTGCATCTTGTGCATCAGATACAGTGTCTAATTTAGATGCTACAACTATATTACCCTGACCATCAGTATATCCACCAATCTGCAACCCTTCTAATGTTAAATTTCCCAATTCAACACTAACTGTTTGATCGACACTAACACCATCAATAATAAAACTCTTAGTTCCAAAAGTACCATCGATCAATTCTGTTCCGTCATACTCAGTATTCTTGGCAACATAATCAATCTCTTTAGCTAATTCATTGTATTCATCCATCAACGACTGTCGTTGTGATGATGTCAATTCATCATTCTGAGCTTCGGCTGCGACCTCTTTCATTTTAACAACAACAGATGTAATACTATCAGATCCTGCCAGTGCTGATTCCAACAAATCCTGATTCTGTTTAACAACTTTATGTGCTGTTTGTAAAGTATGGATAGTATTATTGATTCTGCCCACCCTAATCTTATCAGCTGAACCAATATCAGATATTCCAGATGCCAGCCTAGACATAGTTTCCTCAACCATTCTAGTTGCTTCTTGATACCTACCCAAAGTCTGTGCGGTTATACCACTTAACATACAATTTACCTCTTTCATTTCCTATACTTACGTTTATTCAAATTATTATCTGACTTAACAGATTTAGAAACATTCTTAACTATCTTCCGATCAGTTTTTAGCTTTTGCTTAATTATTTCTTGATAATTTACATATATCCTTTCAGCTCCAATAATCATAATCAAACACTCTTATGCTTTGACATCCAAGTTACTGCCCCATTTTCTTGGCGCCATAACATTGTTATTCTGTCTTACTTGTACATTGATCATATGTTTTTCCCTTTCATGAGTTGATAACTCAGTTTTCACACTCAATCTCTCGGCTTGTTTTGCAGCCTGTACTTCTAAGTAAGCTCTATAGTAGTCTACTGCATCCATGCCTTTTACGCCATAAGTGTTTATCATTATTCCCCCTTCTCAATATACTCTGTGATTACTATTTTTATGGCTTCAGAAATCCACTGAGAAATAATATTTGGATCACTAGTTTCCAAATGCGCAACAATCTTATCATATAAATCATTATCTAAATCAATATCGACTGATACCATTTCTTCTTCTATTGCAATCCTACTACTAATATATTTTGCAAGCTCGTAACTAGAACCCCTCATATATTCTTCAAATGTTAGTAACAATACTTTCCCATGATTTCAAATCATCCCAAATACCAACAGGATAATTGAAACTATATTTTTCAGCTATCTGCTTACCAAAATTAGTAGATGGAACTTCAACACCTTCAAAAACAAATGGTGTATTTAATTTTTTGACATGTTGACTATAAGCTTGTGAAATCTTACCTAAGCTTATTCCTGATCCGATACCAAACGTGTTACCACTCTTTTCTAAAATTTGAATTTCATCACCAAACAATTCTTGTATACGAATTACAGAACCATCCTGCTTCCATTTCTTAGTAAGAAATTTGCACTTGCTGAAGAAATCTTTAGTGGACATAGTATCAGGTCTAACTGCAAGATATGAACGTTCAACTACATCAACCAATTTATTAGCTGGGCATTGATCGTAAGGAACATTCTCAATTGAACACTCACGCCAATGCCCGACTAATTGATACACACCCATTTCTTGACGATTAAACCAACCCCTCAAATCACGATTTCTTGCAATATTTTCTTTCTTATCAAATTCACCCCGATAAGCAGTAATAATAATGAAATCTTCTTGATCTACTTTAACTTTCTGAATAATCCTAGCCAATCCAGCTTCAGTAATTGCATTATTATTATCACTGTCAGGGCCCCAATCATCATAAGTTAAAATATTTGAATCATATTGATATTGTTTAAACGTTTTCATTTAACTCCCTCTAATAATCAACCTTAAACTGATTATTTTTAGCATAATATTCTCGCTCTTTACCTTCCATATGTTCTGCAATTTCTTCAAGTAAAGCATCAGTTTTCATATGCGGGAATCGATCCAAAATAGAAGCTATAAATTCATCGATATCATCTCCACATTCCCATCCAAATTCAGTAGACATATGAATATAAGCCATAAATTCTGACAAACCACAATCAACTTTCTTTAGTTGTTCCTCTATAAATTCTTTTCTTGAGTCTTTTTCATCTAAATATACTGGCATGATTTTCTCCTTTTATGTTTCGTAAACTTCTACTTTATCAGCATCTTTTTCTTCTATGAATAAATGCCGTAATGACTTACGTTGACGTTCTTTCCTACGCTCCTCTGCATCGTAATAATCTGAACCATCATAAATAAATTGTAATTCATGATGCTCAAAAAACTCATACATCCTAGATGGATGCGTACCAAATCCCATCCATGTCATAACATCAATACCAAATCCTAATTGGATATTAGTAATACGAGAGCACAAACCTAATAATGTTCCACTTTGGCCATGGAATACTCCACCACCTGAATTCCCAAATATAGATGGAGCATTATACATAATATAGGATTTCTGATCGATCATTTCTCGCAGATATGTCAATTCACCCTTATTAGAAAAAGGATCATGTAACAAGCTACATCCACTTGTCCATACTTCATCAAATAATTGCAAATCATCAATATCATCTTTCGGGTAGATTGAAGCAACATGATCTTGTGGCCTGCTATTGTGTAATTTGACAGCTGCCAAATCATGTCCTTTATCATAAGCTATAATTTCTGCCTGTGAACTATTAGCTGAAGATATTTTAGAACCATCATAATCAAAAACCTCATTGGAAACTTCTTCTTTAATATCCTTTTTTATCTCTCTTTTCAATAGCGAATCCCATTCATCCCTCACAGAAATCGCACCATCAATAACATGTTGACATGTCAATATGATATTAATATATTTTCCTTCTTCTTTTGGATCTGGTTCACTATATACCAAAACACCCGAACCACCAGCTTTTCCAGCCTTTACTCTAGTCACTGGATATAAAATCTTTTCATGTAAATCTTTTTGATTCATACTTTATCTCCTTTGTAAATTGACCACATGATAATACATAAAAGGGTCATTATCAACCCTGATACATAATTAAAACACAACCAAAATGCATTCAAATCTTTCATTAAGACATATCCCAATCCACAATAATAACCTATGCCATTAATAATCAACATCATCAAACTAACATCAGCTGAACTCTTTCGATTGACCATTTTTATTATTTGTGGAATATAAGCCACACTAAATGACACCGAAAGTACAATACCGAATATATTTTCCATATTTTTAAGTCGCGCCGGCCACTTGTATCTTATAGGACGGCCGGCTATCCTTCATCACATTCCCTTGGTGATACCAAGCTGATGTGATTTAAAAATGGTCAATTTCTGTTGACAGGTATTGACCAAACCCCGGCTTGCTATCTCTTTTAAGCAGCCATTTTTAATTGGTTGTTGCCAATTGTTTGTTTGCAACTTTCTGGCTGTTGCCACCACAGGTAATCTTGTCCTCATCATTGTCATATCCTGTCGAATTCCAATTACAGCCCCATAATGGTGGAGCTGGCCGGAGTCGAACCGGCGTCCAAAATACCAACAACTCAAACTCAAGCGATTACAAGTCCATATGAGTATTAAGTTTTTCATCCGAAGTAGTAATCTTCAATCCACTACTATCATTTTCTGGTGCATCTAATTTGATATCATATCCTGATGAATAGACATCACTTGATTTTGGCTTCAACTTTTCAATAAGAGAATCCAACAATTTCACTGTTTCATCATAAGTCGGAGTCACAACTTCAAGCTCAAGCTTAGGATTCAACATATCAACTCTTGCCTTAAACATATATACCTTTTTTCCCTTTTCCTATATTATACCATATTCAGCTAGCGTTTGTCAAGGCTAATTTCAATCTTTTTAAAATTTCTTTTAAAACACGATTGCGTGATGCTATATATCGTGCCATTTGATCATCATTTTTCTCTTTATTTTTCATCAGTGTCACCAAATTTTATCACACCATTATCATAAGTATCAAGATTTCCTGCCTTACTTCTAGCCATTTGCTTCTGACTATCAGACATATTATTCTTCCAAACATTCTTCGCCTTGCGAATCCGTTTTTTCCTGTTCTTGACACTCCGATTCTTCATCTTCATATCCCTCCATTTCTGAATCACACCATCCTATTGGATCACGCATATATTGAGATCTTTTTCTGGCTCTTCTTTTAGCTTTCAATTGTTTCCTTTCTTCATCTGTTTCTTCTTCATGCAAAATATTTTGTTCTTTAATCAATTCTTGCGCAACAGAAGTAACTCTACCAAATTTCAATAACAAAGCAAATACGCTAGCTGCTCCTGCACCGCCTACGCCCATCATAACTTCTTCGCCTATACCTTCAAACTCACTCAATATTGGAAGCAACAAAGTTATAGTAGAACCGACTCCTGCATATTTGTGCCATGCCCCTTTATGAGTTTCTTCGACTCTTTCCTCCATTCGCTCAGAAGACTGTGCACGATCAGCTGACATACAATTACAATTATATAGGCAGTTCTATAAATCTTTTATATATATCTATAACATCCATCAGTTGTTTATCCCAATTATCCCTATGTTCCACAAAAACAATAGGATCATCACAGTGAACAGCCATAATGATGACTATTTGAGTTATAGGAATATTTGTTCTTTCTTCCCACATTATTGCATAAGCACAAGATTGTAAAAAATAATCAGTGATCCATTCTTTCTTCTTGATTTTACTAGAAGTTTTGAAATCAATTACTGACAACTCCCCATCGTATTCAGCAATACAATCAACTCTACCAGCTAAACCTAAATGCTCTGAAAAAAGAGGAACTTCCAATGCATTAATATTATCTATTCTTTCTAATATAGGCAATAGAGTATTGAACATATCTGCGCCTGCTAATTCATCCAATTCTACTTTTTCATTTCGCAAATGCTGCTCTATCATACCATGTACTTTCGTACCTTGTGTAGATGCACGTCTAGTTATAGAAGCAGCTTTCTCCTGGCCAACTCTTTTTCTCCAATCGGCCAGCCCCTTCATCTTCCCTGGCTGTTTAGATAAAACAGATGTGATAGATGGCATCTTCTCGATATCACCAAATTGATAATATCGCATACCATCTTCACTAGTTACAGTAGGCTCTAAAAATTGTAATCCGTCTATATGATTAAACATCTAAATTAAAACATCTCCTAATCCAACCCCGAATAAATTTAACTTGACTAGTTCTTTTAGTGTATTTAGCACCATCAAAAACCAAGTTCCAATAAAATCCAGAACGTTCTACTTTCAATTCCCAATCTTTAAGATTAGCTGCAGCTTTGATTGTATTAGGGCCAATACCACCATCAACTGCGATTTGATTCTCTGGTTTACGCTTATTGTTACATGCTTGCTGCAATATTTTTACAGCGCCACCCTGACCATGATTGACTACCATGTCAAAATAAGTTTCACGAATTTCTTCAGGTAACTTTTCAGATCTACTAGGTTTCCAATATTTTTCAAAATAAATTTCTTTTGCCATTTCTTCTGACATTTCTTTTATTTCATTTTTATCACATTCATACCCTACATGATTTTCATAGACCTTTTGCGTCACGCCCCAATTAGTGGCACCACCCCTATCGGCTGGATCATCAACGTACCCACCTTCATGATCTAAAACAACTTCTATAATTTCATCAAATGTCAAATTGGCCATAATTCCTCCTAAAAATACCTCGACTTCATATCACTGCCAGGCATATTACTGTTAATATCTTTCATCTTATCAATTACATCAGACTGCGGACGTTTGATACCTAGCCTGACACTATCACCCATACCAGGCTTTCCAATCATTAATATAATTGCTTTTTCATCACATACACTACATTCTAATTCAGTTGGTTCTAGCCTTTTAGCAATAGGTAACGTCTGATCTAAATATAATTCACCACATTTTTTGCATTTATAATCATACGTAGGCATTATTCTATTCCAAATTCTGTATCATCCAAATCTTCTGTTTTAATATTCATATCCAATACTCGTTCTTCTTCTTCATCGTCATCATCATCGCCCAATTCTATATCAACATCTCTGCCTGTTAATGCTTCAACAATTTCTTCAATAACAGCTTCAGTTACTTCTTCAATAATATCATCAACCAAATTACTTTCTTTGATTTTGTCGATAATCATCTCAATCAGTTCACTGCCTTCATCTAAAAACTGAGCCATAATTTTTTCAATAATATTATCTACTAAATTTCCCAATCCTAATTTCTTCTTCAAACCCAATCTTGCCATAATTTTACCCTTTCTATGTCCTAAAACGTCTACCCATTTCTCTGCGGTGCCATATGGCACCTTCTTCACTATACTCTACTCGACACTTACAAACGTCTATCCACTGCGAAGCTTCTTTTTTACTTCCCATAGCTGTCACTAATTTCTTCTCGCCTTTATTTTCTCTGATAGTCCACAATTTTCTACCTGACCCAATTTTTTCATGGCATATCTTATATTCAGGCAGAGGATCATCATCCCCGATTGAAAATAGTTTCATTTCTTTTTTTCTCCTTTAAGTGTGCCATCATAGCAATGAGGGCATATATTAATATCATCTTTTAAAAAATGATGTACTGTTTTGACTACTTCTTCTAAAGAAACATTATATCCTTTTCTATTAACACTATCATATACATTTTGGACATACCAACCAAAAGGCATATTCCTAAAAATTCCTTGATATGTACCTAAGCATTTGTGTATAACTTGCTGACTACTAACATAGTTTGAATGATGCCTAATATTATCATTTAACAATGTGATTAAAGTCCGAATCTTCCCTTGTGTGCGTTATAATTTTGTAATATTTCAGCTGATGATAATGCTCTGTTATAAATTTTAACTAATGGAATGTCACCATCAGCCCAAACGTTACCCGCATGGTCTGTATAGCCAATATTCGGGCCATCCCAGTAATAAGAAGTACTAATAGGAAGTGCAGAACTTTCCCCATCCAAAGAACCATTAATGTAAATTTGTAAATTGCCACCATGATTATATACACCTACAGCATGATACCACGTATTAAGAGAAAGAGATGTAGCACAATACTGATTATCCCATGAATTTTCCGATTTATACCATATACCTACTTGGGAAGATTGGGGTTGCCAATCTAAACCATAAGTATAATAATCAAAAATAGGACT
>PVBE011949920.1_pt1 | contig 13781 bp, 11 predicted proteins | sample 1631181 | NCBI WGS metagenome assembly PVBE01 (sample SAMN08397723, study PRJNA350692) | Marine metagenome, whole genome shotgun sequencing project. | isolation source: water | place: Pacific Ocean | collected 2012-04 | reverse complement strand
GTTGGTTAAGTTGCTGAGCACTATCACACTGGTTCTCGCTCCGGTCTTTATATAGGACGATGTCTGCCGGGACGGACACGCCGATTCAGATCGGCGTGGCCGTGTTCGGCGGGTTTGATCCAGCAGGAACTGTGCTGATCCATGTGGGCTGAAGTAACACTGATGGCCGTCATACAGGCGCTCACGGAATTCTTGCCTGTAAGTAGTTCAGGCCACTTGGTAATCGTTCCGGCCATCGTGGGTTGGACCGATCCTATGCTGACGGGATTGAATTTCTCGGTGGCACTTCACCTCGGTACGGGTCTGGCTTTGCTAATTGCCTTGTGGTCGGATTGGATGTGGTTGGTAAGGGGTTCTTGTGGTTCAGGCCCCGATGTTGTCGTGGCGCGCCGCTTGTCCACCGCCATTATTGGATCGACGGTCGCAATCGGCGTGATTGCAATCCCGTTGCGGGATTGGGTGTCTCAGTTCCGGGACCCCATTACAGCAGCGTGGCTGCTAATCGTCTTTGGCTGCTTACTCGCTATTGCTGACCGCTTTGGCGGTATGGAACGCGACCTTCACTCGACGACTTTTCCGGTCTGGTTGCTCATTGGGATTTCGCAGATTCTGGCGCTTTTTCCTGGCGTGTCACGGACTGGAATGACAATGACAGTCGCTCGTAGCTTCGGGGTAATACGCCCGACTGCAGCACGCTTTTCGTTTCTTCTGATGGCTCCTGCGGTGGCTGGTGCAGGAATTGTTCAGATCTTTGATGTGATCCAGGGGGACGAACCACTCGGCGATGTTTGGTTGTTGCTTGGTGGAACTTTGATTGCGACAGTGGTCGGCGCGCTTGTGGTTCGTGGACTACTTGCTTTTCTTAATCGCTATAGCCTGGCAGTGTTTGCGGCCTATCGTATTGTGGCTGGAGTGGTCGCTTTGGGAATCTTGCTCTCGACGCGTGCATGAAACTATCCATAAATTTGAGTAGTCGCCCATATAATTCAGGCTCCTGAAGAGAGGCTTTTATGCGCATCGGTATTCTTAACGCAACAGGCTATTCCGGTGCTGAACTCGTGCGGTTCTTGTCTGGCCATCCCGAGTTTGAGATCTCTGGAGTCACCGCGCGTAGTCAGGCCGGGAAACGTTTGGGCGAGATTTTCCCTTGGGTTCGAGCGGGTGGCCGACCCTCATATGCGAACTTGCAACTTCACGAAGATTTGGAGGAGACGCCTGATATCGTCATTTCGTGTCTTCCGAACAAGGCCTCGGCGCAACGGTTGGCCCCCTTCTTGGATCTAGGAACTCGTTGTATTGATGTGAGTGCTGATTTTCGATTACGCGATCCGCAGATGTACGCTCGGTGGCATGGTGTAGAACACGCGGTTCCGGAATGGCTTAATTCTGCTGTCTACGGGTTTCCCGAGATGTATCGGGACCGTATTCGAAAGTGCCAACTCGTGGCTAACCCTGGATGTCACGCGGTTACTGCGGCTCTTGCGCTGGCTCCGGCGGTTCGGGCGGGCCTGCTATCTGGTCACGTAATGGTTGATTCCAAGAGTGGCGTCTCGGGAGCAGGGCGTACAGCCTCAATTTCGTACGGTTTTTCGGAGATCAATGAGAATGCTGCGGCCTACCGGGTTGCAGAGCACTATCAGAGTCCGGAAATTGCCCAGGAATTGAGTGCCCTCGGTTCGAATTCGGTGACCGTCACATTTGTTCCGCACCTGATACCGATGAGTCGTGGGATATTGGTGACCGCGTACTCTCTGGTGACCGACAGCGTGACGTTGGATCGTATCGATGAGGCTTACCGAGAAGCGTATGAGGATGAGCCATTTGTACATTTGGTCGGTGATCCTCTGCGAACCAAGTGGACAGCTGGTGGGAATCATGCGTTTGTCCACTGGGTGTTGGACGAATCTAGTCGGGTTCTAATTTCGATGGCTGCGACTGATAACTTGGGTAAGGGCGCCGCAGGAAGCGCGATTCAGAACGCCAATTTGATGGCTGGAATTAGTGAACTGACTGGTCTTGGAATCCCTCCGAACTACCCGTAAATGCATAATCCCCCGATTGAACTTGACGGCTTTAGAGTTATAGCGGGAGGCGTGCTTGCGCCGCGTGGATTTATCGGTGGAGGTGTTGCTGCGGGGATTAAGCCGACGGGGGCACTTGATCTTGGAGCCATTTTGAGTAGCCGTATTCCCTGCGTCTCTGCCGCCACATTCACGACGAACCGGGTTCGTGGTGCGTCGGTGCAGATCAATCAGGCACGTCTAAAGAAGAAATCTGCGCGTGGCATCGTATTTAACAGTGGGAATGCCAACACATATACGGGTGATGGTGGGTGCGCGGACGCCGAGATGTTCATCAATGCGTTCGCTCGGCAATTTGACGTTCCGGAAGAGGAAGTGCTTGTGGCATCTACGGGGGTTATTGGGTTTCGACTACCCATGAATAAGGTTCTTGACGGGATTTCCGTGCTCGATCTGAGTGAGGTCCACGGCGAAGCGGTGGCATCGGCAATGCTGACCACAGATGTTGGCCCGAAGGCAGTTGCCATTGAGATTCCTACATCGGGCGGCACAATTCGTATTGGCGGAGCCGCTAAAGGTGCGGGCATGGTTCATCCAAATATGGCGACGATGTTTGCGTTTCTCACGACAGATGCCGAGATTAAGAGTGCCCATCTTCAGCGACTTTTCAGCTCAGCAGTTGATGCATCCTTCAACCTCATCAGCGTTGATGGCGACCAATCCACCAGTGATACAGCACTTCTGCTGGCCAACGGCGCGAGTAAATCAGGTTTAATTGAAGAAGGCAGTCCTGATTATGAAAATGTTGCCAAGGGTCTCGATGGTGTGTGTCAGTGGCTGGCGCGTGAAATAGTTCGAGGTGGCGAAGGCGTAACTAAGCTAATGACCGTTGCTGTAACAGGAGCAAGAGACACGGCTTCGGCTCGCCAAGCTGCACGTATGATCACGACATCAAATTTGGTCAAGACGGCCGTTCATGGTGGAGATCCCAACTGGGGTCGAGTTGTCATGGCGCTTGGAAATAGCGGGATAGATTTCGATCCTTCTGTGATCGACGTCATGATCGGTGAAATGTGTGTCGTTAAGAGCGGCCAACGTACAAATTATAAGGAAGCGATAGTGGCTGGCTATCTACATGAGATTGACGTGAGAATTTCCGTGGAACTGAACTTAGGTGATGCTAGCGCGACTGCTTGGGGCGGCGATCTCTCCGCAGAGTACGTGGCCATAAACTCGGAGTATATGACCTGATTGTGAGACTGATTGCCGAAGACGACAGTGGAATATCTGGGTCTCATCCAATCGTCGTGGTTAAGGTCGGTGGGACAGCTGATATCAGAACAGCTCGCATCGGGTCCGATATCCGTGACTTGCTCGACCAGGGGATTCGGGTTGTGGTTGCTCATGGTGGGGGCGATGAGCTGACTGCGTGGCGAAAGGCCAGACGGCGACGGACTCTTTGGCGAGATGGACTTCGGGTGACCGATGACCAGACACGCGACGACGCTGTTCTTGTGTTCCGCGGCATTGTGGCACCGGCAATTGTTGGCGCACTTCAACGATCAGGAGTATCAGCAGTTGGTCTCAGTGGTCCGGATGGTGGAGTGGTTCGTGTTCGGCGTGCTTCTCGCAAGCTTGGTTGGGTCGGTCGGGTAAAAGAGATCAATACGGGCCTTCTTGATGATTTGACCCTGTCTGGACATGTACCAGTTGTGTCACCGCTCGGTGTTGATGGCCGTGGATCGATCTACAACGTCAATGGGGATGATATTGCCGCGGCTATCGCGGGTGCGACCAAGGCCAAGGCCTTAGTCTTTCTGACCGATGTTGATGGTGTTCGTGACGCTAATGGATCGGTGATCAGCGATCTTGATCCGCACATGGCCCGTCGGCTTATTCGTAGTGGAGTCGTATCCGACGGGATGCTCCCAAAGGTTCGCGCAGCTCTCGAATTGCTTGCTGATGTGCATGCCGTGTCGATTGTCAATGGTAGGCGTCCACATGCACTTCGGCGGGCACTCGATCTGTCGGGTGGTGGAACCCGAATTTGGGATAGAACCCCTCTATAATTTGGTTCGGGCGGCCGGTGGTCGTCTTAGCCACGGTTTGGATCCAATGATGGATTGGCAGGCAATTGAGTCGCGCTACTATCACCCGGTGTTCCGCCGGTTACCTGTCACCCTCGTTCGTGGTACAGGCACGCGGGTTTGGGACGATCAGGGGAAGTCATATCTTGATTTTGCAGCCGGTATTGCCGTGTCGACACTAGGTCACGGTGATTCAGAGCTGGCACGTGCGGTCAGCCAGCAAGTGGAGGCGCTTGCACACACATCAAATCTGTTTTATACGATCCCCCAGCTCGAGGTTGCACAGAGACTCGTTGACAATTCCGAGTTGGATCGCGTCTTCTTTGTGAATAGTGGGGGTGAGGCGAGCGAGACGTGCATCAAGATCGCACGTAAGTGGGGACGGGCTAATCGAGATGGCGCGTACGAGATCATCACGGCAGACCACTCCTTTCATGGTCGGACTCTAGCCACGACCGCAGCGACGGGTACACCGGCGTACCAAGAGCCGTTTGCACCAATGCCGGACGGTTTTTCACATGTACCGTTCAATGATCTGGATGCTGTCGATGATTCTATTTCAGCGACCACGGCAGCCGTAATGGTGGAGCCGATGCAAGGCGAAGGCGGTATGTGGCCAGCCTATCCTGAGTATGTTCGCGGTTTACGTCAGGTGTGTGATGCCCACGGTGTGTTGCTGATTCTCGATGAGGTCCAGACCGGTGTTGGTCGTACTGGGCGCTTGTTTGGATATGAACACTTCGACGTTGTGCCGGATGTGATAAGTCTTGCGAAGGGTCTTGGTGGTGGCCTACCGATCGGTGCAGTACTAAGTACCGAGGCTGCAAGTGTGCTCGAACCAGGCGATCATGGTTCAACATTTGGTGGTAATCCTGTGGCCTGTGCGGCGGCTCGTGTGGTTCTTGACCGTGTGACTGCGGACGGCTTTCTCGATGACGTAACGGCCAAGGGTAAGCACGTCATGTCACGCTTGCGGATGAGTTCCTCCCGCGGCTTGGTAATCAAAGATGTGCGTGGACTCGGGCTCATGATTGGGTTTGATATGGAGTCGGAGGCTGCGGCAGATCGCGTTGTTGCTGGTGCTCGGGAAAATGGTGTTTTACTTATCAAGGCGGGATCGTCCACTGTTCGGCTGGTTCCTCCTTTGACCGTGACGTTGGATGAACTCGATGAGGGTCTGGATGCAATCGATGAGGTTAGGCGTGACTGAAACTAAGCTTCAATTTCCGACAGAGAGGTAGTTGAGCGCTATGTGGGGTGGTCGCTTCGAAAAGCCCCCGGCTGAGAGTGCCCGGGCATTTACCCGATCATTTCCAGTTGATCGGCGGATGTACCGCGAGGATATCGTCGCCAGTCTGGCTCATGCTGCAATGCTTGGACGTAGTGGCATCATTCCCGCGTCCAGTGCTACTGCACTCACGGATGCGTTGGACGCTCTACTTAGGGAGCTTGTTGCTGCAGATGGACCGCCGATGACCGATGACGAGGACATTCATAGCTTCGTTGAGCGCGAACTGACTGAGCGTATTGGCGAGGATGGCCGTCGTCTTCATGTGGCACGTAGTCGAAACGATCAAGTAGCCACCGACCTCCGCTTGTATTGCAAAGGATTGAGTATTCGCCTTGCTCTTGCGCTACTTGATCTTATGGATGAGATTGTTAATCGGGCATCGATCGAGACGGAAACGCTGATGCCGGGCTTTACGCATCTACAGATTGCGCAGCCGATCACTTTGGGTCATTATCTGCTCGCTCTTGTCGAGATGCATGAACGCGATCTGACGGGTGTTCTGCACGCGCATTCAATGGCGGATGTTTGTCCGTTGGGGTCTGGTGCGTTGGCTGGTGTGCCGTTCAATGTTGATCGTGAGAGCGTTGCTGAAGAACTGGGGTTTAGCCAGATCACACGGAACAGTTTAGATGCCGTAGCGGATCGTGATTTTGTGACGGTGATCTTGAACGCATGTGCAGCACTCGCCGGGCATTTATCGCGTTGGTCTGAGGATTTGGCCATATGGGCTTCCCCGGGATACCGAATGGTGAAATTCGACGAGGGATATGCGACAGGAAGCAGCATGCTCCCGCAGAAGCAGAATCCCGATGTCGCAGAATTGACGCGTGCAAAGGCTGGACTAATAACTGGAATTGCCACCGGATGGCAAGTCACGCTGAAAGCTGTTCCAATGGCCTATGGGCTTGATTTACAGGAGGATAAGCGAGCGGTTTTCGGTGCGGAGGATAATCTTTTGGGCACGTTGAATGTGCTTACTGGTGTGATGGCGACAATCGAATTTGATCGAAGCCGAATGCGAGAGATTGCTGGACGCGGACATCCTGCCGCTCTTGAGATTGCGGATTATCTCAGTGAGCTTGGTGTTCCGTTTCGGGATGCTCATGCTGTTGTGGGTGGGCTTGTCCGTCTTGCTGAATCGAAAGGCGTATCGCTTGAACAACTCGAGGACGTTGAGTTTTCCAAAGTCGATTCAAGGCTTCCTGGGAATGTGCGGAGTCGATTGGGTCTTCGTGAGATCGTTGATCGCCGTGTGTCGCCTGGAGGTACGGCCCCGATTCTGGTGGCGCAAGAGGTAGTTCGGGCTCGACAGAGGATTGCGTGGCAGCGTGATCATGTTTACGAACTCATCGAGCGTCGATTGCCGCATGCTTTACGTCCGGCTGTAAGTGGATGATCCATCGGCATTCATGATGTGTTCACTCGGTGGTGTGTAGAAGGCATCGTATGCGGCGAAAACTGCTCGATGACGCGAAGCGGTTATTAAGGCGCGGCGGTTGTAGCGCATATGGGTGAACTTTCCGGAGATGTGATCAAGCTCTCGATCGTCATTCCGGCGTTCAACGAGGAGGCGCGCTTGGAGGCTACTCTTCGGGCCGTGGAAGCTTGGGCCAATCATGCTGCGGGACTTATTGAGGTAGTGGTTGTGGATGATGGTTCGACTGACTCCACGCGACAAGTGGCGCGCGAGTGGGAGAGGGGTGAGAAGGATCAGTCTGCCCAATCTGTGCTTAAGGTAGTCCTGCATCCTGATCATCGGGGTAAGGGATCGGCGGTAGCTCGCGGGGTATTGCGCGCGCGTGGAGCGGTGCGTGTGTTCATGGATGCTGATCTAGCAATCCCATTGATGTACGTGGACCGAATCGTTGAAGAAATTCGACGTGGAGCTGATGTCGTAATTGGATCTCGTGAGCTTGAGGGGTCCCGTCGACGTGGTGAACCCTGGTTGCGGCACGCTATGGGACGGGGTTTCAATCGATTCGTAGCACAGTTGGCCATAGGTGGGTTCCGAGACACCCAATGTGGATTGAAAGGGTTCTCGGCCGATGCGGCGGAGGACATATGTCAGCGTGTTCGGTTGTATCCGCGAGACGCGGAGATAATTGCGGAGAGTCGCGTCACTGCTTTCGACGTAGAGATACTTGCTATCGCCCGACGGCACAGTTGGCACATCGTTGAGATTCCGGTTGATTGGAGCCATATGCCCGTTAGCAAGGTGAGACCATTCCAAGACGCTTTCCTGATGATTGTGGATGCGCTGAAGGTACGCTGGAATCTGTGGTTGAGAAGATATGGATGAGACTGAAGGGGGACTAACTTGATGAAATCTACGGTCTGGGCATGTAGTAGGTAACATCGGATTTCGGAATTCGGTGGTGATCTGAATTGAACATCGTGGTGTTTGATGGGTGGCTTGAAACGCTTGGCGGTGGTGAGCGTCAGGTTTTGGCAGCGGCTGCGGCATTGCGTGAGATGGGATCGGTGACCGTCGTTTCGCATCGTGCGATCGAATGGCGGGATGTAGTGGAGCGGGCGGGACTTGATCTTGATGACGTCAGATATCGGCGTGTTCCTGAAACTCCGCAACTCACTGGTGACGACTTAGCCCCTGGTTGTGATCTCCTTGTTAATGGGACGCACCATAGTCTTGTTCATGCTGGTGGGGTTCCGGCGATTCGATTTGTCTATTTTCCCGCGCGCCGTTGTGTGCGGTGGATTGAGGTGTCCGGAAATCTTGTTCGACGTGTGGGCATGATGTTTGGTGCGGCTCGTGAGTCCACGGGTTGGTACGGTCCCGAGTACAGCGTCGCAGGTCGATATAGACACTCCGATGGTTCCGGGCACATTTCAGTCGGGGGAGGGGGTGCAGTCCGTTTTTGGTTAAGCGCAATGGGGGGTGGTGGACGCGAATATACCGTTGTGTCTGCTAAAGGAGAGCAATTAGGACGCGGTGTCGCTGGTACGGGTGGGGATTTTTGTCTTAGTCCATGGATCGAGATCGGGAATGATGTGGCTGACGTCGTCTTGAAATCGAGAGCGACTTTGTTTAATTCCGATGGCGAAAGTCGAAGTGTCGGTATCGCACTGGGTTCGATCGAGGAGAAAGGATCGTTGTTGCGGTCGGGATTTCAACTTCTCACGAGGCGCATTGTTCCGTTGTTAGGTATGTGGTCGGCTGATGAGTACTCGCGGCTCTATGCACGGGCGTTAGGTACATACGATGTGGTTACTCCAAATTCTTGTTATACGGCGTCCTGGCTCGAGCGACGTTGGGGGATTAGTGGTCCTGTGATTGAGCCACCAGTCATTTCCGGATCGGGAGTTTCTGGTCCCAAGGATCCGCTGATTGTTTCGATTGGTCGATTTTTTTCTGGCGGACACAATAAGAAGCATCTTGAAATGGTGCGAGCATTTGAGAACCTGTGTGCTGATGGACTAGTGGGGTGGCGCTTGGTTCTGGTTGGCGGCGTTGGTCAGCGACCTGAAGATCACGCATATTTCCGCGAAGTTGAACGCGCAGCGCGAGGTAGTCCAATCGATTTATTTCCTGATGCCGATGAACAGACCGTTTGCGATCTGCGCGACCGGGCTGCGCTTGGCTGGCATGCTACAGGTTACGGGGAATCTGTTACGGACTACCCCGAGCGATTCGAACACTTCGGGATGGCGATTGCTGAACTCATGGCTGCTGGGGCTGTACCAATCGTGTTTGATGGAGGTGGTCTGCGGGAGATTGTTGAGCACGAGAGGAACGGGTATCGCTGGCGCACGCTTGATGAACTGTGCGAATACACCATGTCTTTGGTCCGGAATGGTCGTCGGAGGGTTCGTTTTGCGGCGGCAGCGCAGCAGCGTGCCGAACTGTGGTCTCTTGGGCATTATCAGCGGCGAATCCTTGCGATGACGCGTGATCTAATTGCTTCCCGCAAACAACGTCTTATTGCTCGTTGAGGTCGGCTATCTGCAGCGTATTACTTAGTGGGTTCTTACGTTCCCTCCGGTTGTTATTGATAGCATCAATACGCTTGTTCGTGAGGCATGTACGTAGGTTATGGCTCTTCTAGTTCAAAAATTCGGAGGCTCGTCGCTCGCAACTCGCGAGCGTATACATACTGTAGCTGAACGAATAGACAATGCGATCCGTGGTGGTGATCGTGTTGCGGTTGTTGTATCTGCTATGGGTGACACGACGGACGATCTAACGGAGGCTGCGCACCGTATCAATAGTCAGGCGCGTGCCCGTGAAATGGATTTCCTGTTGTCTACGGGTGAGTTGGTTTCGGCAGCGCTGATGTCCATGGCGTTGCACAAGCTTGGGCGTGAGGCTGTTGCGCTCTCTGGTCCACAGGCCGGTATCCGAACCGACGGACGTTATGGTCGGGCCAGGATTACCGAGATTGAACCCAGCAGAATCCGTGAAGAAATTGAAGCAGGCCGAACCCCGATCATGGCAGGATTTCAGGGTCTCGGACGCAACGACGATATTGTAACGCTTGCTCGCGGCACCTCTGACACCTCGGCGGTTGCTCTGGCCGTCGCTCTGAAGGTGGATCGATGTGAGATTTACACGGATGTCGAGGGCATATTCACGGCAGATCCTCGTGTCGTCCCGTCGGCGTGCAAACTTGACGTTATCGTTTACGATGAGATGCTTGAGATGGCTAAGCTGGGCGCGCGCGTGATGCATCCGCGTTCCGTTGAGATTGCTGAGCACTTTGGGCTTCCAGTAGTGGTACGGTCGAGCTTCACAGATGCAGTGGGGACACAGATTGTGGCGGAATCGGTAGCTCCAATTGAGACGATGCAGCGTGTTCGCGCGGTTGCGCATGATTTGGATGTGGCCCGTGTTACGGTGCGTGGAATTAGTGACCGGCCTGGGCTTGCTCAGGCACTTTTTCAGCCGCTGGCTGAACATCACATCAATATCGATGTGATTGTGCAGAATGTTTCCGACGGTGGTGTCACGGATATTTCATTCACGGTTTCTGAAGCTGATATTGACGAGACGCTGAAGCTCGTTCGGCCCGTTGCAGAAGAAATTGGTTCCCGGGATGTTGTGGCGTCAACCGAGCTGGGCAAGGTGAGCATCGTGGGTGTGGGGATCCAGAGTACGCCGGGCATTGCTGCACGTATGTTTGGAACGCTAGCCGATGCTGGCATCAATATTGTAGGTATCACAACTAGTGAAATCCGGATCACCTGTTTGGTGTGTAAAAAGGACGTGGATCTGGCTACGAATGGGCTGCACGCTGAATTTGAGCTAGGGGATAGTAATCTGGAATAGTGCACAACTAGAGGTCGGCAGCATAGCCGTTGGTAACATGGCTGCCCAAAACGAGTGCGGGTTGTTCTGATTCATGCAAGGGGGCGATTGACGACATGATTGAGATGGTCGTCGAGAGCGTGCGCGTGAATCTCATGAGTCCGAGCCGTGTCGTTGTGTTGAAGGAGTGTGACGGTTCGAGATATCTCGCGATTATGATCGGGTCGGGAGAAGCAGATGCTATTGCGGTTAAGTTGCAGGGTCACGAAACACCACGTCCCCTGACGCATGATTTGTTGAAGCAGGTGATAGAAACGGTCGGAGGTTCGGTCACGCATGTCGTGGTTACGGATCTTGTGGATACAACCTACTTCGCGACTATCGTGCTTGATATAGGTGGGAACCGATACAAACTCGATGCGCGTCCGAGTGATGCGATCGCGCTAGCCGTTCGTGCCAACATATCGATATTGGTCGAGCCGTCGGTTTTGGAAGACGCGGGTTTTGAGTCGGAGCCGGATGATGACGAGGAGCAAAGCACGGTTGTGCCTGAGGAAAAATTGGAAATTTTCCGTGAGTTCATCAACCAGCTTGATATCGATGACCTTGGTGCGTCCTAGTCCTTAATACGACTGCCTATTTTCTTGGGCTGACACTATTCAACTAGACAATTGCAGCTTCGGATTGCGAACGCGCAAGAATTGAGATGCTTCTCCTGATGGTGCAATGGCGATGAGTACCCAGTTGCTGCCCGTACGTGGCCCGTCCATTGCTCGTATCTGCGCGTGATGTAGTCCAAATGGGTGATTCGCCTCAGCTTTGAGGCGCTTGGCAATTCCACCGTTGGAATCAACGGCCCAAACAGTGAGTTTTTCGCCCGCTGTGCCGGCTCCGACGCGGACAATATTGGTGGTCTCTAGGACAGAAAAGGCCGAAGCGACAAGCGGGCGATTCTTGGTGGGTGGATTTCTGAGTGTGAAGTTGATCGTTCCTTGATCATCGTTGGTGATCGCAAGATTGGGGATTCGAGAAGCACCATGATTAGGATGAACGGCAATGAATTGAGTAGGCGCAGCGGATGGATGGGTCGTCGAATCGGGTGCCTCGAGCGTGAAACGGCCTTCATTGTCTGTCCAGGCGGAAATACCACTATTGGATCCTGTTCCGATGACTAGCGCGTCTCGTACCGGGTTGTTCGCGTTATCAATTACAGTACCTCGGAATACTCGCCTCTCACCGTTTGATCCGTTCAGGAAATTTGCTAGGTCGATTCGCTCTTGTCGGGTTAGGCTTTCTGACGCGTGTGAGATGTCGATTCCCGTGCGGTTCGTTCCTGCCAACGTTGACGTACGTTCTGAAAAATATATGGAGCCATGGCAATACTGGCACTTGTTGTCGTATGTCTGGCGGCCGCGAACTACGGTTGGTAGCGCAGGTAATCCGAGTATTGGATCGTCAATCACAGCCAATCCGTAGCTAGGGATTTCGAGTGTTTCTCCGTTGAACCAAGTCGATTCCCATGCCTTGGTGCCGTTGACGATGACTGTGGGCCCGGGGGAAACACCAGCAATTCGCACTGTACGGATGGCTGGGGTGAGATTGACGATAGCCGTTCGTCGGGAAGATCCGGATTCAACAGCAATTGCATCGAGGTATGGCTGTCGAGTTGACACATGTACCAGGCGACCTGACCCGGCTACGAACCGGCGTAAGAGTCGAAGGGCGTTAAAGGCAGGTGTAGGCGGATCTACGAGGTTGCTTGACCAAAGGCCGAAATCAGCTTCGCCACGTGGCGAAAGGCCTGAGGGATGACGAGTGCCCTTGTACACGAGAAGACCATTCGCACCTTGTCTGATCGCGCGGAGAGTCGCCGAAGCTAGGAACGCACCGTTGATTGGCTCGTTGACCAACGGGTCAACCTTGAGATCACCGTTCAAGTTGATTTCCTCGATATAGTGAGGCCGACCGTTCGCTATTCGCGTCATTGTGAAGACTCGATCTTCGAACCAGGTTAGACGGTTATGCATCAGGTCTTCAGCTGTTGTTTCATCGATTTGGAACATGCCGTACCAATGCCAGGTCAAGAAATCGTGATTTGCTCTGGCATCGACGCTCCGCATATATGTCGCCCAATCACTATCGTGAACATTGCGACACAATCGCTCACCGGCCATATTGACTGTCGCTCCAGTGTCGATTGCATCGAGTGACGGTCCACCAAGGGATACTGTTCCGGATCCAAATCGCGCGGCAACAGCATCTTGTGTGGCGAGGTAGAGATCGGTATATGCTTTGCCATCGCCACAGGCATAGTGTGATCCAGCATTTTGGTGATTGTTCGGTTCGTTCCACACTTGATACGGCCATTTCAGTGCCCTCTTGCCAAAGCGATCTCGAAGATTCTCGATTGCGTCAGCTACATATAGGCCGAAGGACTTTTGTCCTGTCGTGTCGAATGTCTCGCTTTCGTGCTCAGAACTCGGGGTTCCGTCTAGGGCAGTAATCCATCTGGGGGCACTAACAAAGCTGACTAGGGGTGTGGCCCCGGCGTCCAGGACCTTTTGAATGAATGCGTGTAGCAATTCCCAGTCCAGATAGCCCTGCTGATTGCTGCGTACGGCAGAGCCCAAGAATCGATGCCCAACCCAGACTCGTACCAAGTCTGTTCCCATCTGGCTCGTTCGATCGATGCCGCCATCGTTGTACAGGTCAAAGATTTCGTTGGTTCCAATAGCGAAATCCAACGTCTCCGCAAGACCATCAGACGGCCGTGTGAAATCAACGGTCAGATCTGGCTTAGCAGATCCTCCGAGAACAAGAATTCCTAGTGTTAAGGCGACGAATGCAACAGTGAAAGTTCGTACGCGCACAAGGATGATCCGCCTCTTGTCCAACATCATGACTAGCCGAAGCTGATGTGTTCTCGGCGTCCCAATGCGGCTGATTGGCGAATCGCTGCTAAAACTTCAAGTAGGTGGATGCTTTCCTCGGGCGGGGACTCATTGGCTGAGTTGCCATTCAGCACGTCCACAAAGTGCGCGTCCGGATTTGTCCCATCGGGTAGATCGGTGATCTTGGAGATGGTTGGCGGTTCGCCTTTTCGTGCGTCGCTTTCTTGC
>PVBE010242239.1_pt1 | contig 13781 bp, 7 predicted proteins | sample 1631181 | NCBI WGS metagenome assembly PVBE01 (sample SAMN08397723, study PRJNA350692) | Marine metagenome, whole genome shotgun sequencing project. | isolation source: water | place: Pacific Ocean | collected 2012-04 | reverse complement strand
TTTAGTCGTCCGGCAAACTGGGCCTCCGATTTCTCTTTTCGAGGTTTCCAGTCAGTAGCAGCCGAAGACGTCCCCACATTTACCGACATCACAACCCGTTCACCGGGAGTCATCGGTAATTCAAACCAACCCGGACTATACGCATCTCCACTTTCCCTATGCCCCCTGCTTTCCTCCACAGGATGCTTGATGTCCCGACACCATTCAATTTCCGGATGGTACTTTCCGGAACTTGCCCGAACTTCTAGTCGTCTTTCTGGCTCAGGCTCAAAGACAAATCCAGACGCGGCATCCAACTTCCTTGTGCTAACCTCAAAATACCGCTCATACACGTCATCAAGTGTTGTTTCCGAATGGAAACTTCGATCCTCAAGGTCCACACGTACTGTCAGGCTAAAAGTTTTAGAAGGAGACAGCGCACTTCCCTTGACGGGCGCTCCATCCGCCCGACGAAACTCAAGCATTGTCGCATTTTCACCCTCGGGCATGGCTGCTGACATTTCTATTTCCACAGTCCGCCCGTCCCCAGCACTCACGAGAAATTTCCAGAATGCTGGAACCCCGGATTTAAAGCATAACAGGTTGTCCGCATCCAAGGGCGTGATAAAACCATCAGCAATCGCCCAAACCCTGATGCGCTTGGCAAAAACGTGTCGATCCACTGGCACAGATTCATTCAGGTTGGCAGCCAGCAGACAGTCGTATTTGGATTTAACATGACCCAGGTCGACACCCAGACGCGCCATGGCACCACGCCCATTGGCAAGAAGAGCCAAGGGCGCATTTAGAACATCTCCATTCTTGCGAATCTCGGTCGCGCCAAAACCCTTGTTTTCCGGTGTCATTCCAAGAAATCGGACGCTACCACAAACTGGCAGGGGTTTCTGCGTCAAACGACGCATTGTGACTTGACCCTCACCCATTCCCTGTGGGGGGAAGGCAGCTGCGTGTCCGTCGGACATCGGAACAGATTCTGCCTGAACAAGTTTGCCGCCCAGTTCAAGGGTTACACGGAAAGGATGGTCATCGCGCAACAAGAACCAATGCCCTTCGGGAACCGGCATTATTCGGCTGGCGTCGGCAACACGCCATGTAACCGCTTGCAAATAATTTTGCACTCCCATTTGAGTGCGTAGCGCTGCCAACAAATCGTCGGCGAGAGCGCCAGCATCCAATCGACTGATGCACGCCAGAAACAATTCAGGCTCACAGGCAACTGTGTCAGCCATCTCTCTCCAGTCAAATGGGCCAAGTTCCTCCGGCTCGAAGACGGTACTGAGGCATTGGATTGCCCACGCAGCCTGGGCGCGTTTGACGCGGTAATTCGAAGGAAAATCGACCTTACTGTCGGAAAGACAGCAAACCTGCCCAGGCTCCAGCGAAAACCGCGCATCATCAGAATCCCAATCAGCATTCAGTCTGGAACCATCAATCAGGTCAACCCAGCTTTCATTTACTTTCAGATCATTTCCAAGAATCTCAATACTATGGGGTGATTCATGGTCAACGTTGATGAGCACAAGGACTCTTTGTCCGCACTCTGACACTCGCTCGATCGCATAGACATCCGAATCATCCGGACTCCAACGTTTCAGTGTTGCGCCGTCGTGAAAACATGGGTGATCAGTAAGGAGCTGATTTAGCTGCGACAATTCCTTTACCAAATTGTCTTCGCAGCCCCATGCCAAACCACGCGCATTATGCACATTAACCCGCTCATCAGCCAACCACTCGACGCCATTGGTGAACCCATAGGCTCCACTGACACTCGTTAACGCACAAAGGCGATTGCGCATCAGGGACCATATACGGCCCTTTTCCGCCAGTCGCGGATTATCATGGGTTTCGCTGTAATGAATCAACGTGCCAACGCGGTGGCTTTGATTGATCGCGTGATCCAGATAGGCAGCGATACGGTCACCGGTGTATTCCTGAAAGAGTTCAGAATAAGCCCATTGCATGCCGCCGCGCGTTATGAGGTTCTCCGTGTCTTCCCAGCCTCCACCAAGGCCTTCAAGCAGGAAGACAGTGTCAGGAAAATCCTCGCGAACTCGGGCGATAATGTAGCGCCAGACCGGCATTGGCACCTTGTACCCCGCATCACACCGAAAACCGTCCACACCGCGCTGGCACCAGGTCAAAAAAGCATCGGCCAAGTGCTCCCAAAGCTCCCGGTGATGCGGATCAAGCTCCACAAGATCTGACCATACGTTGCCCCATGCGCCGGGGCTGGCAAATTCACCATCCTCCTCACGCCGAAACCATTCTGGATGCTGCTCCTGCAACGTACTGCCCCACCCTGTGTGATTGATGACTAAATCCAGAAAAAGCCGACCACCATGAGCGTGGACCGAATCGGCCAGTTCGCAAAACTGCTGCACGACCGTTGCCCGTTTATCGAACACCGCCAACGCAGGGTCAATCGCGATAAGGTCACCACAGGCGTAAGGACTGCCAAAGCGCCCCATGCGCGCGTAGGTGGTCGGCGTGGGATTAACCGGCAACAGGTGCAGAATGCGGCAACCCAACGTGTCCATGATATGCGGCAATTCAGCGATCAAGTCACGAAAGGTGCCGCTGGGCGGGATAACGGTGTAACCCTCGTGATCCAGCTTTCGGATGTGCTCATCTTCATCGCGGGCCGTGGTATCGCGTGTGGTTTTATTGGGGCCAAACATTCGCGGGAAAGCGCAATAAATGGTATTGGCACACCTCGAATCATTGGGGTGAACTGATAATCCTAAATTATCGCCTTTGGGCCATTCCTGCTGGCCATCCTCATTGAGAGCATAGGCTTTGGACTGGAACCACCCCACCTCAGCCAGTGCAAACTCAACCTTCCACACGTCACCTTCACGACGCATGAGCACGTCACGCCATGACGCCTCCACCTGCACTTGAGGTTCCCGTATCTGCTGAATGATGCCGCGGCGAATAGCGGAGGCTCTTCCGATATTGGTGCGAAGAAACACTCGATGGGCATCAGATGCCCCGGAAAGCGTAAAACTTACCCTATCCCCGACATACCGAACCAACCGCTCACCGGCAGCAGGCTGCATCTGCAATTCTGCCATTTGGCCCGTGATTCAATCCGAATTCACGCAGGCAGAAAAGCCCGGGTTGTTAATACCGATAATAATCGGGCTTGTAGGGCCCATTTACCGGCACACCGATGTAATCGGCCTGTTCCTGAGTCAATTCGGTCAACTTCACACCGATCTTCCCAAGGTGAAGTCGCGCAACTTCCTCATCCAGTTCCTTGGATAAGGTGTAGACCCCCGGCTTGTAGGTTTCCCTGTTATTCCAAAGGTCAATCTGCGCCAGCACCTGATTGGTGAATGAGTTGGACATCACAAAACTCGGGTGCCCCGTCGCGCAGCCCAGATTCACCAGACGCCCCTTTGCCAGCATGAAAATCGAATGGCCATCGGGGAATGTGTACTTGTCGACCGAACCGACGTCCTCAGGCTTGATCACCTCCATGGTCACACCATCCATCGCGTTAAGGGCATCGACCTGTATCTCGTTATCAAAATGGCCTATGTTACAAACGATGGCTTGATCCTTCATTTTGGCCATGTGGTCGGCCTTGATAATGTCCTTATTGCCGGTAGTGGTCACATAGATGTCCGCCTCACCCAGCGTATCCTCGATGGGCTTGACTTCATATCCTTCCATCGCAGCCTGCAGCGCACAGATGGGATCAATCTCCGTAACCATTACCCGCGCCCCAAATCCACGTAAAGACTGCGCACAACCCTTACCCACGTCCCCGTAACCGCAAACGACAGCAGTCTTTCCGGCAATCATTACGTCGGTCGCGCGCTTGATGCCGTCAGCAAGCGACTCGCGGCAACCATAAAGATTGTCAAACTTCGACTTTGTAACCGAATCATTCACATTCAATGCCGGAACCAGCAGGACTCCATCCTCATGCATTTTATATAGCCGGTGTACGCCCGTGGTAGTCTCCTCGGAAACCCCACGAAACTCCTTTACCATATTGTGCCAGCGCAAGGGATCCTCGGCATGCACGCGCTTGAGCAAATCCTTGATCACCTGCTCCTCATGGTTCCCTGACTCTGTCTCCACCCAGTCACTGCCCTCTTCAAGCTCGTAACCCTTGTGGATCAGCAAGGTGGCGTCTCCGCCATCATCCACAATAAGTTGCGGCCCCTGACCATCAGGAAAGCTCAAGGCATTTAAGGTGCAATCCCAGTATTCCTCCAGTGTCTCACCTTTCCAGGCAAAGACCGGGTAACCTGCCTGGGCAATCGCGGCTGCAGCATGATCCTGGGTGGAAAAAATATTACAACTACACCAGCGCACCTGCGCGCCCAGTGCCGAAAGCGATTCAATCAATACCGCCGTCTGGATTGTCATGTGCAACGAACCCATCACGCGTACGCCCGCCAATGGTTGCTCTGCGGCATACTTCTCGCGTACCGCCATCAGCCCCGGCATCTCGTGCTCCGCGATCGTGATTTCCTTTCGACCAAAATCTGCCAAGCCAATGTCTTTAACTTGATAATCCTGCCCTTTTGCCGCTGTTATTGTGCTCATAATTTACTCTATTTGATTGCGCGTTGCAGCGCCTTAACCTTGTCTGATTTCTCCCAAGTAATTGCCGGGTCATCAATTTTCCCGAAATGCCCATAATTTGTGGTTTGCGAATAAATCGGCCGCAAGAGATCCAGTTGTTTCATGATTGCGGCAGGCTTAAAATTAAACACCTTTTCCACCGCCATATTCAGGGCGTCCTCACATACCGTAGCCGTGCCAAATGTGTTGACGTAAACCGAAACCGGATCCGGCTCCCCAATCGCATAGGCAAACTGTACCTCCACGCGTTGAGCCAGACCTGCCGCCACAATATTCTTGGCCACGTAACGGCCCATATACGCCGCGCTGCGGTCGACCTTACTTGGGTCTTTTCCGCTAAAGGCTCCGCCCCCATGCCTGCCCATACCACCGTAGGTATCGACAATAATTTTTCTCCCGGTCAACCCGCTATCGCCCTGTGGCCCACCGACAACAAACCGGCCTGTCGGGTTAACCATCAACTCGGTTCGCTTATCCAACATCCTGGCAGGCAAAACCTTTTTAATCACCTCCTTGATGATAAAGTCCCGTATCTTCCGGTGCTGTGCCGACTCCGCGTGCTGTGTGCTTACCACCACGTTCTTTATCCGCACTGGGCGACCATTCTCATATACCACCGAAACCTGGCTTTTTGCGTCGGGCCGCAACCATGGCGCCTTGCCGGATTTACGTAGCCGGGTCAGGCGCTTTCCAAGTCGGTGGGCAAACATGATGGGCGCAGGCATTAGTTCAGGCGTTTCATCACAGGCATACCCAAACATCAACCCCTGATCACCAGCACCTTGTTCGGTAGTGGATTTCCCTCTTGCCGCCTTGGCATCTACCCCTTGTGAGATGTCAGGACTCTGGGCGGTCAGGTAGTTGTTTATGAAAACATGATCAGCATGAAAAATATCATCATCGTTCACGTATCCAATCCCGCGAATAGCCGCCCGCACCACTTCCTCGAAGTCAAACTCTGCCTTGGTCGTAATCTCGCCACCAATGACAACCATATTGCTTTTCACAAAGGTCTCACAGGCCACGCGACTGCGTTTATCCTGCGCCAAGCAAGCATCCAGAATTGCGTCACTGATCGTGTCACTAACCTTGTCCGGATGGCCTTCACCAACCGACTCAGAGGAAAAAATATAGTTCTCTTCCATGGAAAATTTATGTTTGAGTCAATTTACATATTGACGTATCAAGATGTGAAGATATTTCAATTCCAACCTGAGTCAACTGAATTTTTCCACCATGAGCCGAACCTTAAAAATTCTACGCGCTCTCGGTGACTCGACTCGCCTGCGCCTGCTGGCTCTGGTTGATGAAGAGGAATTATCTGTGAACGAGCTACAGTTGATTACCGGCCTTGGTCAGTCACGGATTTCCACCCACCTTGGACTCCTGCAAGAGAATGGCCTTGTCACCTCACGGCGTGATGGTAAACGCTCCCTTTATCGCACGATCCACAACAGCGAAATCAATGACTCACTAAGCCTGGCCTTAAAGGGAGCAACCGAAACCCCCGAGCATGACTCTGATCAAGCCAGCCTGCGCCGGGTTCTACAACAGCGCAACCAGACGCAACAACTCTACTTCAACCAGGTCGCTGGCCGGTTCGACAGCCAGTATGGCCCTGGCCGATCGTGGCAAGCCTTTGGCCAATTTCTGTTACGCATCCTGCCGCCGCTTGATATCGCAGACTTGGGCTCCGGAGAAGGCCTCCTGGCCGAACTTCTTTCCCGTCGTGCCCGCAAGATTATTTGTGTCGACAACTCCAAACGCATCGTCAACTTCGGCACCCGCAAAGCGAAGAAAAATGGGTTGAAAAACGTAGAGTTTCGTCAGGGCAATATCGAGTCTCCCCCCATACGCAGCAACACCATTGATCTGGCCCTATTAAGCCAGGCGCTCCACCACGCTGAACACCCCGAAAAAGCCATCGCCGCCGCCCACAAAATTCTTCGCCCTAGTGGACAACTGATGATTTTGGATTTGCTTGAGCATGACCAGAGCGAAGTGACCGAACATTTAGGAGACCGCTGGCCTGGCTTCAATGAAACCACTCTTCACACATGGCTTCAAGAAGCAGGCTTCAAGCAGATTGAAACCGCCCAGGTCGACCGGGAAGAAGAGCCGCCGCATTTCCAAACCATACTGGCGAGTGGAGTAAAATGATTACCAAAGCATCTCGCCTGCTGATCAGCAGATGCCCAAATGGCCGCCAAACTTAGGCCAAAGCTTTTAGACGTCCCGTACTATCACCAAGACGCTCAGTTGGCGTGCCCATAATATCGAGCATATTAAGAAACAAGTTCGCCATTGGAGTATTGGTTGGGCAGTGGATATGGCGACCAGTTCGAATTGCACCGTTTCCTTTTCCAGCAAGGAGGACTGGGAGGTCATGGTGAGTGTGTCGGTTTCCATCACCAATCGCGGCGCCATAAACTATCATGCTATGATCCAGTAGTGTGCCCCCTCCCTCTTTCAGGACCTTGAGCCGATCAAGGAAATGCGCCAGAAGAGTGCAGTGGTAGCGGTTAATTTTTGTTAGTGCAGCAAGCTTGTCCTTGGCGTTGCGATGATGACTGATGCTATGATGCCCCTGGCGCACCCCGAGGTGCGGATAGCTTCGGTTATCACCGTCATGAGCCAATAGATATGTCGCCACCCGTGTGCTGTCAGTCTGGAACGCGAGCGCCATCATATCGCCCATTAGGCGAACGTGCTCACCAAAATCGCGTGGCTTTCCGGAGGGAGCACTGTAGCCAGCCGGCAACTCCACATCCGAACGGGACGCAACCTCAATGCTTTTCTCCACTTCACGGATGGAGCTCAAATACTCGCCAAGCTTTTGCTTGTCGCTGTACCCCAGTTTCTTCTCAAGACGCTTGGCGTCCTCCTGAGCAAAATCAAGAATGCTTTTACGGTACCGCTCACGACGCCCCCTACCCTCATCGGCCTCCTTTTTATTGCCACCAGAAAAAAGACGATCAAACACCGCCTTGGGATTCGACTCGGGCGGCATCGGCGTGGTTTCGTTTTTCCACGAAAGATTAAATTGATAGGCGCAGCTATAACCAGAATCGCAACGCCCGCTAAGCCGGACGCCGTCACTGCTTAATTCAAGGGAAGGGAACCGGGTCTTTCCTGCAAGCTGCCTCGCAGCCACCTGGTCAACCGAAACACCCAGCTTAATGTTCGCACCACTGGTTTTGCGTGCCTGACAACCGGTAAGGAACGTCGCATTGGCACGGGCATGGTCGCCGGCCCCATCACCATTGGCGCGGGCCTTCTGGTGGGCGAGCCCACTAAATATCGTCAAATCCTTACGATGCTTGGAAAGGGGCTCAAGAATGTGCGAGATACGGAAATCCTTCCCAGTCCCCGACACGTTCCAGTTTTGTTGCACCACACCATTGGGGATGTAAACAAAAGCCATGCGTGTGGGGAATTTGGCGTTCCCTGCTGCCAATGCGCGTGAGGGCAGCATAGCTTCCAGCGACGGCAGCGCGATGGCTGTCCCCAGCCCCCGGAGAAAGGTGCGACGTGGTATTTGCAATGATCTACTCATCCCTCCATTGTTGGACGCAAGATAGGTGATTTTAGTTCAAAAAACAAGGGCAGGCTTATTCCCCCGCCTCACCCCGTTTCATATCGAAGGGCAGACTGGTGACAATGCCATGAACAAGCTCGTTGAAGCGGTAATCGCTTTTAACCAACCGCTCCACGATGTTGTCTATCGTACGCTTGTCATAATGTTCCAGCCCTCGACCCAGGGCGTAAGTAAGCATCTTTTCGGTGATACAACGGGCAAAATATTCGCGCTTTTGGTTAAGGAGTATCAGGCGCAGGTCGCTCGCATTCCCAAACAACTCACCGGTCTCAAGTTTTCCAGTAGCATCGATAGGGCTCCCGTTATCTTTCGTGCGAAAACGCCCAATGGCATCGTAATTTTCAAACGCAAAACCAATGGGATCCATCACTTTATGACAGGAGGCACAGGTGGGATCCTGGCGATGCTTCACGAATTGCTCGCGCAGAGTGCCGGTTATTTCCCCGGATTCACTAAGAGGAGGAGCGTCGGGCGGAGGGGCCGGCGGGGGCGTGCCCAGTATATTTTCCAAGACGTACTTGCCGCGCTTTACTGGTGAAGTGCGGTTGGGGTCGCTGGTAATCGTAAGAATACTTGCGTGGCCCAGGATGCCACCGCGAGATGTGCCACGCATCGAAACAGACCTAAACTTCTCACCCTGCACACCCTCAATTCCATAGTGTGCAGCCAGACGCGCATTAACAAAACTGTAATCAGCAGACAGAAGCTCCAGCACGCTACGGTTGCCGCGCATGATATGGGCAAATAACAGCTCTGTCTCTTGGCGCATGTCATTGCGCAACGCGGGAGTAAAGGCAGGGAATAATTTCTTGTCCGGTTGGTAAACCTCCAGATTGCGTAACTCAAGCCATTGGCCGGCGAAATTCTCCACGAAGGATTGCGCACGCACGCCCTTCAGCATACGCCCCACTTCCTTGACCATGTTTTTCCGAAGTTGCCCATTATGTGCATATTTCAGCAATTGATCATCGGGCTGACTGCCCCAAAGGAAAAATGACAAGCGAGAGGCCAGCTCAAACTCATTAAGCGAACGAATAGCCTGCGGATTATCCGGTGCGCCATCCAGCTCCCAACGAAAGAGAAAATGGGGCGACATCAGTATCGCCTGAACCGCCAAACGCACACCTTCCTCAAAACTGCCGCCATCATCCACCGCCTGCTTGGCCAAAACCAAAACGCTCTTGATTTCCTCACTTGTCACTTCACGCCGATATGCACGACGCATGAATGCCTGGGCAAAATCTTCAGCAACCCGCCTCCGGTTATCCGACGGTATCGGGTATTTGAAGTACTGCTTCTGAAACTCAGTTAAGAGTGTGTGTGGCATCGATTTCCCGCGTGGCGGAACGGCAACGGCCTGTTCGGCAATTTTCCCGGCGGCCGAAAGATATTTTTCAAGCAAGAGCGGCGACACCGACAGCACATCGCCGATATTATCAAATCCGTAACCTGAGTCATCGGGCGGAAAATCTTTTGCCGGCTTGAAATCCACACGCATCAGGTCGCGAATAACATTATTGTATTCGCTGCGATTGAGGCGACGCACCGTTACGCGACCCGGGTCGGGCGGCGCATTGGCGTAAAAATCATCCAATGAATCGCGAATCCAATCCGCAACAAGCGCCTGCTCCTCCTTACTGGGGCGTTTCTTGCGGTCCTTGGGCGGCATTTCACCCGCCACAACATTCTTGAAAATCAGCTCTGAAATCTTGTAGTTACGCTGAATGTCTTTTTCGGTCTTGAAGTGCTCAAGGGATAGATCCCCCTTCTTTTTGCCATCCCCATGGCAATAGTAGCAGTAATCCTCCAATACCGGCAGAATGTCTTTTTCAAATGATGCCTTGGCAGGGTCCGCAGCATTAACCGGTCCTGCAACTAGCAAGGCCAATATGATTTTGACTGAATTCACTGAACTTATCTCTCGCTATATAGACGAAAGTCCGCGGCTATCTGATTCAAATTATTACCACTGACATCACCAAAAAACCCGCCGCAAAAGGAAAAGCCCAGCAACTCGCCGGGCTAAATTTAACTTGGGTTTTGCCTAAGCCTTTTCGCGAATATGCAACCAGGTATGAACATGTGGCGCGCCACGGAAATAAAGCACCATCGCCGGACCCTCAAGCTGCCATACGTCCCAAATGCCATCGTTGCCAATGTCGCCATTCTTAAAGAACGCCAGGTGCAGGTTGTCGATACCGTTGGCCTTGATCAATTTCATGGACTCGTCGACATCCTTCTTTCTGAAAAGAGCCAACACATCGCCTAAGGCCTTTAGCATATGCTCCTTTTGGTCCTTGGATAAATCACCAGCACGCACACCAGGCAATCCCCGCTTTTTCCCGCTCAACTTGACTGTCGCATTTTTCTGTTCCGGCCGGCCCTTGGGCAGCAAAGCTTTTTCGCGTTGTTTCCCATCCAGCATTTTGTACACCTCATTGGCCCGCTTAGCCTGATACCAGTAAGCATTACCCTCATGGCCTGGCTTTTCATTGAATGACTTGGCTGCGTGCCCATAGAAGATGGGGCCACCAAATGCCGCTCCTTCAATTGTGTCGCCATCAGCACGCCGAGTGACATGACGCCCTGTCAGGACAAACTCAAACTTACCAGTCCCAGGCTCCCCAAAGAAAGCAATCGAGGTATCATCAAATCCGGCTTTGCCGTGGTCGCTTTCAACCTGACCCATAACCACCTTACGGTATTCGTCACTGTGGAGACCATTAAAGATCGCCTTGGTCATTTCAATCTGGTCGTCCCCCATGTCGCCCACGCCGGTCTTGGTGATGTGCCAGTTATTGTTTACCGCACCACGAAGAGGATGATCCCAGGGAAAACAAATCGCCTTGCGCTGCTTTTCATTGAGGCTCTTGTAGAGCTTCGCGGAAATCGTCTCTGGAGTCGCAGCCTTTTTCTTTTTTTCAGCCAGGGCAAGGGACTCGAGCGATCCGGTTGCAGCCACGGCCAGCCCGGCACCTGTGGTTTTCAGGAAATCTCGCCTGGTGGAATCAAGAGAATTAGGCACTTCAATACGGGGGGTATTCTTCATGGGGAGAATGGTAGCGTAGTCTTGAGAGTTGACCAGTATTTTTGCAAATAACTTAAGAGCTCCCCCCTGGTGGTGAAAGGAAAACTCTCGCCAACTCTATCAAGCCCCGTACGCTTCTTGAAATGAGTGCCTCCCAAGATTTGCCGGAGAGAAAATCCATAAAGCCAGATTTTCCGGCCAATTTTTTGATTTTTGGGCTCACCCTGTTTTTAATCACCCTGAATTTTTCCTATGGAGCGCCAAAATCGGTGGCGGACTTGGTGAAATCACTCAAGCCCTCGGTCGTGACCGTCGTGCACGAGGGACGCGGAGAATCCAAAGAAGGTTCAGGAACAGGTTTTGTTGTCGGCAAAAACCTTATTGCGACCTGCCTGCACGTAGTGGGGGAAGCACGGGCAGTACGTGTGCAATTGGGAAATGGGAAACAGCTTAAAGTCGCGGCAATTCAGGCGTGGGACCGCAAGCTGGACCTTGCGGTATTGCGCGTTAGAGGAGGGGAGGATCTAAAAGCCCTGCCTTTGGCCGACTCAAGCAAACTTATCCAGGGCGAGGAAGTGGTCGCTATTGGCAACCCCATGGGATTAACCGGCAGCGTGGTACAGGGCCTACTCTCGGCTCGCCGCGAATTTGATCAAGTAGAAATGCTGCAACTGGCCATCCCTGTGGAGCCCGGCAACAGTGGCGGACCTGTTTTGGATCGGGAAGGTCGGGTGCATGGTATCATGACGTTAAAATCAAACGTAACCCCCAACCTGGGTTTTGCCATGCCGGCCAATGCCCTAAAACCGCTACTGGCCAAGCCCAACCCCGTGCCGATGGCGCGCTGGCTGACAATCGGCTCGCTAAGCCTGCGCGAATGGCAACCTATCATGGGCGCACGCTGGAGCCAAAGAGCCGGACGCATCTACGCCAAGAACCCGGGAAAAGACTTTGCCGGCCGCTCGCTTTGTTTATCGCGGAAGAAAGAAATGACACTACCATATGAGATTGAGGCGACGGTAAAGCTGGACGATGAAACCGGCGCAGCCGGGCTGGCTTTTGCCTCGGACGGCGGCAACAGGCATTACGGATTTTACCCAAGCGGCGGCAAGTTGCGCCTCACCCGATTTGAAGGAGCCACGATTTTCACCTGGACCATTCTCAAGGATGAACAAACGCCACTCTACCGCCCCGGCGACTGGAACACGCTCAAGGTTCGCCATGAAAAGGACCTCATCAAATGTTATGTGAACGGAAAGTTCCTCTATGAAGTTAAGGAGGATCGCCTGCCCATCGGCCGCTATGGCTTGGCAAAATTCCGTGAGACTGAAGCTGAATACCGGGATTTCCGTGCAGGAAAAGAACTCAAAAACCTACTGCCCTCCCCCTCCCTCCTTAAGAAGCTGGAAGAGGCAATCGCAGGGCTGGAACCCACTAACGACCCAAGCACGAAGATCATTAATGACCTAAAACCAAATGCCGCCCTTAATCGTGAATTACTGCTCAAGCGAGCGAAAGCGATGGACTCCCAGGCCAACCAGTTGCGACGACTGGCCAGTCTTGTTCATGAGCGATCGGTACAGGATGCGCTAATGGCACACTTCAAGCAGGATGACGCAAAGGTTAACCTGCTGCACGCCGCCCTGCTCCTCAGCAAGCTAGACAATGTTGAGCTGGAGCCAGCGCATTACGAGAAGGTGGTTGATGAAATGGCAGCAGAGATCCGCGCCGACCTCCCAAAAGAGGCCAATTCAACACAGCGACTTGCAGCACTTGGGAAATACATGTTCAAGGAAAATGGTTATCACGGCAGCCGTGGCGATTACTACAACCGCGCAAATAGCTATCTGAACGAGGTTATTGATGATCGTGAAGGTATCCCCATCACGCTCTCGGTGCTCTACATGGAACTAGCACGCCGACTGGACCTTAAAATGGCAGGCATTGGCCTACCCGGCCATTTTGTGGTAGCACAACTGGGAAAAGACAAAGAACCCCAGCTTATAGATGTGTTTGAAGATGCCAAACTGATGACCCGAAAAGACGCCGAGGAGATTGTCCGCAATTTCGGAGGCGTGCCGATACAGGATGAGCATCTTGAGCCCGTTGATAACCGTGCCATCATCATTCGCATGCTGCGCAATCTCATTGGCATCAGCAACAACAACGAACCGCCAGAGGTGGTGTTGCGCTACCTAAACACGCTCATCCTGCTGCAGCCTGACTCCCCACAGGAACACCTAAACCGCGCGCTGATGCACATGCGCCTAAAGCAAAACAAAAAGGCAAAAGCCGACGTGCTCTGGCTCCTTGAAAAAGACGCCCCCCAGTTTGACAAACAGCGCTTGATGCAGCTTTACCAGCGACTGTAATCGCCGCGCAGCCGATCTTTGTAAAAGATTAGTGCTTTGGCTCCAGAGGCAGGACTCTGCAGTCCATTTCCCGGTTATTTCGGGAATCTTCGGGATGTTTTTCCATATCGTCAAACATCCTCTCCATATGCTGGCATATGCTAGCCATTGAAGGTTTTGTTGAAGGTCACCTATTTCTCAA
>PVBE012086800.1_pt1 | contig 13783 bp, 12 predicted proteins | sample 1631181 | NCBI WGS metagenome assembly PVBE01 (sample SAMN08397723, study PRJNA350692) | Marine metagenome, whole genome shotgun sequencing project. | isolation source: water | place: Pacific Ocean | collected 2012-04 | reverse complement strand
TAGCTTGGCTCAGTCTCTTCATTGTGATCGCCTCCCTCGCGCCGGTTGCCAGGAAGGTCTACGCCGCCAAGGAGCTGCCCGCGATTCACGACATCACAACGGATGTCGCTGAGCCACCGGTCTTCGTGAATGCCACGTTGCTGAGACCTGAAGGCAGCAACTCGCTGACGTACGGTGGGCCGAAACTCGCCCAGCAACAGAAGTCCGCCTACCCGGAGATAGCTCCCATCGTAACGCCCTTGCCACCCGGGCAAGCTTTTCAGCGTGCAATCGCCGTCGCCAAAGATTTGGGTTGGGAGGTTGTCCACAGCAACGAGCAGGCGGGCAGCATCGAGGCAACGTACACGTCGGCTTGGTTTGGGTTTGTGGACGATATCGCTATTCGCATTCGTCCGGAGGGCTCGGGAAGCCGCGTCGACTTGCGCTCCGTCTCGCGCGTGGGCGTCAGCGATATTGGCGCCAATGCGGCCCGCATCCTGCACTTTACGAAGGCGTTTCAGCAGCGCGCCGATGAGTGAACGGGGGCGCTAGCGGCCGTCGCAGTTGCCCGCAGACTCCCGGCATTCCGCGCCCCGGTCGAAGTCCATCGTCCCGTTGCGGACGCAATAACTCCCCACCGCAGTATCATCGTCAAAGCCGAGGTCATCGAGCAAGTGCTCACAGGTGAACCCTTCGCCGCACTCGCAATACTCGGCCGGACCGCCAGCGGGATCCGACGCATCCGGTGGCCCCGCGCAGCGGCAAGTACAATAGACCGCATCACTCGGGGGCCGGGATTCGTGCTGTGGGTCCACCGACTCGAGCACGTAGTCGTCAACCGCGGACCCATCGGCACCGGGAACCAAACAGATCCTGGGCAACGCTCCGGTCTCCGGGTCCGGCGTCTGCGCGTAAGCGAGCGCTGCAGCCGGATCCGTGTCGAGGAGATTGATGAACTTCATCACGTCTGACTCGTCGGCACCGTAAGGACAAGTCACCCGACCCTGGAAGTTGTTGACGAGGCAGACCTGGCCGCCGCAGCCAGGGGAGCCCGTCTCGACCGAAATTTCGGTGTCGAAGAACCCCCGGCTCTGCACGGAGTACTCGGACTCAGCGACGCATTCCTGACCGACAATCTCGGATTCGCCGCCGCAAGCTAGAAGCATGAAAAGGAACGACGCGTTGAGACCGAGATAACCAAATCGCAGCATGAAATAAGCCTCCGGGAGCAAGGGGAAAGGCGGACGGGAACGCCCACCCCCCCTTTCATGTCGCTTCCGTTCGAGTTCGATCATTCTTTTTTGTGGGCTGCAACGCACGAGCTTCCTCGTGCGCCGGGTCGTCGCGGCCGGCGCGCGCGGGACGCGGCGCGCCTTACCCGTGATATGTACGCCCCATGCGAATCTTCGGCATGAGCTCCAGCGTCGGCGTCACCACAGGCCTCGTCTTCGCGCTCGGACTTGCAATGACAGCGGGCTGCGCAAAACCAGCCCACTGCACCTTCCCCAAGCCCCCGATGCCAACACCGACGAGCGACGCCGATTGGGCGTCGGCTCGTCTGACCCAGCTCGGCGACGAGCTCTGGGCTCATATGCTCGAACAGAGTCCGATCATGGCGACGCGCCTCGGTGTCGCGGGGTACGACGACAAGCTACCGGACGCGTCACTCGCGGGGATCGCCAAGGCGCGCAAAGAGGCCCGCGGCATGCTCGACCGAGCCGAAGCCATCGACGCGACTCAGCTGAGGCCATCCGAACGCATTACCCTCGCGATCCTGATCCGGGAGCTGCAAGGCGAGGTCGACGCCGATCTCTGCAAGCGGGAGCGGTGGGAAGTCGATCATCTTTGGGGTCCGCAAATCTGGTTGCTCAGCCTGGGCACGCAGACGCCGGTCAAGACGCCTGAGGACGAAGAGAATTACCTTGCGCGGCTCGGCAGCTTCGGAACTTACATCGGCCAGCGCATTGCAGCGCTTAAGCAAGGGCTCGCAGAGGGACTGACCCCGCCGCGCCTCAACGTCGAACGCAGCCTGCGGCAACTCGAAGAGCTATCCGACGTTCCGACGACTGAGTACGCGCTACTCGCGGCGGACGCGCAATTGCCGGACGCACAGAAGGGCGCGTTTAGGGCGCGCATCAGTGTCGTCGTGGATGAGACTGTTCGCCCTGCTTACGAACGCTACCGGACATTCCTCGCCGAGGAGATGCTGCCCCGAGCGCGCAAGAAGGTGGGCGTCAATGAGCTTTCGCTGGGCACGGCCTGCTACGGCGCGCTGATCCGCAAGCACACGTCACGAGACGACGCGCCGGAGCAGCTGCACGCGCTCGGACTTTCCGAGATGAAGCGCATCCGCGCGGAGATGACCCGCGTCGCCGCGAAGCTATTCCCCGGAAAGTCCCTAGCCGACGTGCTGACGATGCTGCGCGACGATCCAAAGTACGGGTTTTCGAACCGCGACGACGTGCACAACACAGCCATTGCCGTCGTGAAGCGAGCCGAAGCGCGCCTGCCCGAGGTGTTCGCTGTACTGCCCAAGGCACCCGTCGAAGTCAAACGCATGGAGCCACACGCGGAGAAGGACTCGCCTATGGCGTATTACTTCAATCCCTCCGCAGACGGAAAACGACCGGGCACTTACTACGTGAACACCTACGAGCCCACAAGCCGTCCACGCTACACCGCCGAAGTGCTCGCGTTTCACGAAGCCGTGCCGGGGCACCATCTTCAGATCGCCATCGTAATGGAGCTCGATACGCTCCCGGAGTTTCAAAAGCACGCCGGCACTACGGCGTTTGTTGAAGGATGGGGCCTTTACGCAGAACGCTTGAGCGACGAGATGGGCCTCTACAGCGGAGAGATGGACCGCCTCGGTATGCTCTCATTCGAGGCGTGGCGCGCGGCAAGACTCGTCGTGGACACGGGGTTGCACGCACTGGGTTGGACGCGCCAACGAGCCATCGACTACATGCTGGCCAACACCGCTTCAGCGCTGCCGGACATCGAGAACGAAGTGGACCGCTACATCACCTGGCCGGGACAAGCTCTCGCCTACAAGGTGGGGCAAATCGAGATCCTTCGACTGCGCGAGCATGCCAAGGAACAACTCGGCGAGCGCTTCGATCTGCGCGAGTTCCACCGCAGAGTTCTCCGGAACGGAGCCGTTCCGCTGAACGTCCTCGACGCTGAGATCCAGCGCTGGATCGACGAGACCAAGCAGCACTAGGGCACCTTTCGCTCACGCGGCGTCAGCGGGCACGACGATCGGCTCCGCCGCACCCTCAAACCACGTGCAGGAACAGCCAGGACCGTTGAAGTCGGGATCGGTGTGAGGACTCAGCTCGAGCTGCACGTCTTGCCAGTCGGACAGTCCTCCTCCGGCAAGTTCAAAGCGCACTTCGTAGCGCTCGGTGCCGTCTTCGATGAAACCGAGGAATAGAACTCCGTTTTCGCATTCGGCGTAGTGCGTCACCGTGTCGGAGGTGACCGCGCAATCGAAGGGTTGTGCGTCCGCACCGCCCACTTGCCTCACCTGACCGCTGGGCCTCGCGGGATTCCCCGCAGAATCGACGAGGGCGACGTCCGCAATTCCGATGCAACCCATTTCGGTGCACTCCGTCGGGAAGATCCCGCAGCCGGGAAGCAGGGCGGACGCCATCGCCACGAGAAGAAGTTTCATCACCGCGACGATAGCCGGTGCACCCGGGCCTGACAACGAGTGCTCTGGGCGCACAGGTATGACATCCGGATCATGGTAGCGTCGACGCCCCTCGACCAATCGTTCGCTACCGAGATGCCCCCCCGAATCAGACGATGCGCCAGCAGCGCGAGAAGGAACGCGTCCTCTAGAAGCCGTCCTAGAAACCGTCCGTTCGGTCGTCCGTGCGGCCGGGGACGCGGCGGACATCTCGGCCTGCGCTGCTAAAATAATAGGCGGAAACGGAGAGGACTGCGCATGCGTCATGCGTTCGTGCGATCCGAAACCGGGGGGACACGTGAACAATTCGAATCGATGGGGCATGGGATATTCGGGGGCCGCCTGCGCTCTCGCCTTCGTGGCGGCTTGCGCTTGCAGCTCAGGCTCGGGTGGTGACGGTGATACGCGCACGCCAGCGCCAACGCCGCCCGGTTCGGATGGGCCGTCGACAATCGACCAGCTACCGCGGGCGACGTCGCCGGTCATGCCATCGTCGTCGTCATTGCTGTCCGCGGTCCACACCCAGGACCACGCGGGCGATGCCACGACGGGCATTGCGATGGGAACTCTGTCTAGCTCGGATTTTGACGCATCAAGTTCCCGGGCGGCCTGCGAGATGGCAAACCAAATGCGCGACGCCATCACTGACGCGGCCCAAGGGGATCTGCTTCTCTGCTACGTCCAGACGGTCGCCGCATCGAACCCAACACTCGGACTTGGAAACATCGACATCTATGATGGTTCCCCTCATGTCTTCGTACTCGAGATCTGAGGTTCCCCCCGCAACAATGACGATGACGGTGACGATGACGGCGGTAGCTCCGGGCCTGACCACATTCGGATGCGAGTCGAACGCGACGACAGCGGCCACATTACCCTCTTTGAAATGTTCGATTGCAACGGGGGACAGCAGAGGGGCTATCTCAGGCAGACGATCGACGGTACGGGCTTCACGATGGTCTCGAAGGGAAGCTACTCCGACCCGGGCGACAGTGGCGGCGGAAGCTATCAAGCCGACGTATCCGGTACGCTGAACGCAGGGGGGCTCTTCACGGCCAAGACGATCTCCACCCAATACGATGAGACCTTCTCCGGGGGCTCGTACTCCGGAAGCGGCACGTTCACTCAGGGAGCAAGCAGCTTCGGGTTCGAAGGCTTCTCCTCGGGAGTCTACAACGATCCCGATGGCGGTACGGGAAGCTACTCGGACCGCGTGAGCGCGGAAGGGCAACTGCTCGACGGCAATTCCAGCTCAAACACATCCACCTACAACGTCGGGCTCCTTGCAATGGGTGACGGCGCCCTCAAGGGAATCTTCCAGAACTCGGACCCGCAAGGCGGTGAGCACGAATTCAACGAAGTGCAGTCCTGGAATGGCGACACGACAGAGGTGGTGCCCTCCAACGACTTCACTTCAAGCGTCGAAGGCTTGACCCCACCGGCATTGGGGACCGTAAGTATCTCCTTCGGCCCGGACGAAAGCTACGACTGCGCGGCGACGGTGGAAGGGACGATTGTCGCCGACATGACCGTGCTCGACGACGCCTGCATGACGCTCGCCATGGATCGCGACTGGATCGACTGCTGGCAGATCATCACAGAGCCCAACCAGAACCAGGGACCGCCGCCCGAATGCGAAGGACCCTTTCCACCTGGCGAAGACCCACCTCCGGAATGCGATGGACCGCCCCCAGGAGACGGCCCACCTCCCAGCGAGTGAGAAAGTGAAAACACAGTCACGGGACCGGCCAGTCGCTTCGAGAAGTGGCGCGCCACCGGACCCTTGAAGAGTTCAGGTCACGCTCGGCGGGATCCCGTGTAGAGTGCCGGCGATGCGTATCCCCAGAAACGTCTGGTTTGCTTCACTTCTGATTCTCGCGGGCGGCTACGGCTATGCATGCGGAAAGAGCACGGAGGGCGGCGGCGCCCCGGGTACCGGCGCCGGGGGGAACGGCGCCAGCGGAGGCGGCGGCGCCAGCGGCGGTGGCGGCAACGGCTCCGTAAATGGAGGCGGCAACAGCAACGGCGGCAGCGCCGGCAACACCGACGATGAACTCTGCGGCGGACAGCCCTGCGCCGATCACACCGGTAGCGAAGACTTCACGGATCCGAGCGCGCCCTCCAATGCGGACGACCTCTTCGACGGAGCAACGCTCAACCCGGAAGGGACGGACGCCAAAAAGGAACCCGGCGTCATCTACCCCAACCACGAGACGATGTTCCCGATCAACGTCTCCCATATTCGCCACGAGTGGTCCACCGGCGAAGACAATACCCTCTACAAGTTGCTCTTCGAGGGAAGCAACACCACGACCACGATCTATACGGGTACCTCGAACTGGGAACCCAGCGACGCGCAATGGGATTGGATCGCGGAATCCAATCGTGGTGAGTCTGTGACCTTCACCGTATTCGGGCTGAACGAGACAAGCCCCGGAGACGCGTGGCAGTCGTCGGCTATCACGCTCCACTTCAGCGAAGCCGAAGTACAGGGCGCCATCTACTACTGGTCTACGGGCACCGAGGGCGTGATGAAGGCGCTCGTCTCGGATCCGATTCCGGAGAAATTCTTTACCGATCCCGAAGCGGAGAACGCCGGCACTTGCGTGGCTTGCCACACGGTATCGAGAGACGGCAAACGACTCGCCGTCGGATACGGCGGAGAGAAACTCTGGGAAGTTGGCGTGCCGAGCCGCGACCGCATCCAGCCGACGCAAGAAGGCGACGAGCGCAAGATGTCGTGGTCGACCTTCTCACCCGACGGCAAGATGCTGCTGGTCGCAGCGGACGGAAAGCTCACGCTCATCGACTCGGACACGGGCGCGACCATCGGTCTCGACAACGGAAACGTTCCGGTGCCGGAGGGCAAGGTCGCGAGCCATCCCGACTGGAACGCTATCGGCGATAGCGTCGCGATTGCCCTCGGCACCAAGGGCGGTAACAAGCATATCGAGAAGGCTTCTATCGCGCTGCTGCCCTACAATAACGGCGCCTGGGGCGGTCCCGACATCCTCGTTGAAGCGAGCGGCGGTGACGACAACAACTTCTTCCCGTCGTGGAGCCCGGACAGCAAGTGGATTGCGTACGTAAACGCGGACGAGAAGTCCAAAGATGCCGTCACCGCAACGCTGCGCCTGATCTCGGCCGCGGACGGCACTCCCGTTGACTTGGTTCGTCTGAACGAACGGGTCAACAACGAGGACGCCGTCATCGAGATCGGCAACTCGATGCCCACCTGGGCGCCTTCGACAAAGCCCGGCATCTTCTGGGTGGCCTTCTCTTCGCTGCGCGCCTACGCGACGCTTCGCGAACAGGACGGCAAGAAGGACCAGATCTGGATCGCAGCGGTGGATCCAACGCTAAGCGATCCGGGCTACCCGGCGTTCTGGGCGCCCTTCCAGAGCATCGAGGAGGGCAACCACCGCGCGTTCTGGACCGTCTCCGACACGGACACGCAATGCAAATGCGTGGATATATGCGGCGACGCTCTCGACAACGACTGCAACGGCACCGCTGACGACAACGAATGCATAGAGTGCGGCCCCGTCGAGATCTGCGACGACGGCATCGACAACGACTGCGACTGCGTTGTGGACGATTGCAACCAAGAAGACTGCAACGACAAGATCGACAACGACGGTGACGGCAAGGTGGACGAAGAAGATCCCGATTGCGTGATCCCGAAGTGAGCGAGGACCACGAGAGGTACGGTTTCCGCGAGTCGCGGCCGTGGTCGCGGCCGTGGTCGCGGCCCTTGGGCTCACTCAGTCGTCGTCGTCGAACTCCTCCTCCGCCAGGTCGTTGAACTCCTCGACGGATGCTTCGAGCCAGGCGAGGAAGCTCTCGGACGTCTCTTCTTCGCCGAGATGATGCACAACGAGCGTCCACTCGCCGGCCGCATCGATGCGCTCGGGGTCGAGAAGCAGACGCGTCGGCGTCGTGTCCGAGTACCCGATGACGAGGCCGCGAACGCCGACTGGGTCTTTGTACTTCTTGCAGTCGGCGTGGAACTTCTGGATCTTCCCAGCGTAGGGAGACTCGGCCATTTGACTCGTGGACAGCAGATTCATGTCGCCCGATGCCATCTCCCAGCCGTCGTGCAGTTCGAGAAAGCCTCGATACGAGGGGGGTAGGGCCCGACCGAGACGTTGCTCGAGCGCCGTGAGCGCCGCGACGCTCGCCGGAGCGCCCAAGCGCTGCTCATCATCAAGATCGATCGACTCGTAGTACGCGGTACGGGCGAGCTGGCCCTGTTCGATCGCCTCTTGCAATGTCACTCAGCAGTCTCCTTTGATGGTCCGCACCCTTATATCAGCGCGCGCCACGGCGCGGGCCGAAAAGCGCGCTAAAACCAAGACGACGGAGGTCGATAGAGCATCGGTTATCACAAGATCGCCGGCCGGCGTGCCGCTCGCGCTCCTCGTGGCCGGCCTACTAACCGGCAGCATCGCGCGGCGAAGGCGAGCCTAGCGAAAGCGTCAACTATCCGATTCGAAATCGATGCGTCGCTCGATGCAGACGCGCGGACTCGGCGCAAACCCGAGGTGCTTGAAGAAGGTCATGATTTCCCACTGGTCCCAATCCACTTGGGTTTGCACCTTCTCGATGCGGATCCCCTTGAGGTTGCGGGCGAATTGATTCCAGAGCGCGTGGGCCAGGCCCTGGCGGGAGAAGCGGGGGTGCACAGCGAGAGCGTCGATGGTCGCCGCCGGTTCCGGCACACCGTAGTCCCCGCACACGACAGAACCCATCAGGAAGCCACCGACGCGACCGTCGACCATTGCCGCCAAGCTCATGTGCACGCTGCCGTCGTCGAGGGCACGCTGCAGCTTGTTCTTGAAGTAATCCGCGCGCGGGCCGCTACCCGAACTCGCCGCGTCGATTCGAATCACGTCCTCGAGATCAGCTGCCGTCAGCGTGCGCACCTCGATGTCGTCTTCCGCCTCCAAATACTCGTCGTCGGTCATGCCCTAGGTGACCGAAACCGGGTGCCGGGCGCAAGCGCTTTTCTTTCGCCTGGGCTAGATCCGCGCCAAGAGCTTCTCGGAGAGGTAGTGAGACACGGTCATGATGGGGGTCATGGTGTGACTCGACGAACTCGACGGAAAGCCCGACGAATCGAACACATAGACGCCGCGGGTCCCGTAGACCTGGCCGTCAGGGTCGGCGGCGCCGGCCCTGGCCGAGGGCGCAAATCGGACGCCGCCCTGCTGGTGAGCGGACAAAAAGGGTGCGGAAGCAGGGCGGAGAGTCAACTCGTCGAGTTTCGCCACTTCCGCCTCGGAACGGACGGTGACCGCGGGCGCCGTGGGCACCAGCACCTCCTTGGCGCCGGCGGCGAGGTAGATGCGCGCGGCGACCTTGGCGCCTTCACGAATTCGCGCGCGATGGTTCTCGAGGTGTTCGTAGACGATCTCCGGACGGCCCGACGACGTGAGCGCGACGGTAGCCGTCGGCTCATCCGGGACGAGCACGAGTGCTGCCGCAATGCGTGAGTAGAGCGTCATCTGCTCCTTTCCGCGCGGCCCCGCGTAGGGCAAGAGTGATCCGACCATACCGGGCGTTCCCATGATGGCTTCGATGCGAAACCCCCAGAGACCGTGGTGCTCGTCGTCTTCGCGCTCGAACTCGGTCACCGCATAGGCCTGCGGGATGCCGCGAAAGGCACGCACTTCGTCGTCAAAGATCGCCGTCACGGGTAGCTGCGGCTGGAGGGAGAGGTGACGGCCGACATGCGTGTTGCCGATACCGGATCGCAAGAGGAGCTGCGAGGTGGCGACGGCGTTCGCCGCCAAGATCACCACTTTGGCGCGCACCTCAAAACTGCCGCGCTCGTGGTAGCCGCGTGGATCGAGACTGCGGACCGTTACGCGCTTCAACTCATGACCGGCATCGTCAATGCGCACCGCACGAGCGCGAGTGTAGAAGCGGGCGCCCGCATCGACGGCTTTTGGGATCGCCACGGTGCGCGGGTTTCTCTTGGCGTCAATGGGACAGCCGATGAGGCAGGTACCGAGCCCCGCGCAGCCGACGCGATTCGTCATCATGGCTTCGCCTCGCAGGCCGAGGGCCTCGGTTCCGTTGCGCAGCAGTTGGTTCGCTCGATTCAGCTGATGTTCTTGGATGCGGGTCGCTGAGAGATCCGCCAGCGCGCGGCGCGCGTAGGGGGCCATCTTCTCCGGGGAGAAATCGCTGAGTCCGAACTTGCGAACCCAATGGCGATACACGCCTTCAGAGATCGGGACGACGTCCGATGCGTTGATGACGCCGCCGCCACCGAGCACGCGGCCTTGGAGCACGCTGATCGCGAGATCGTGCGTCGCGCGTCCGCCGCGATCCATGTAGAGCTGGTCGTACATCGCTGAGTCGCGCTGCGTGAGCCGCTCACCGGGAAAGTCGCCGCCCTCTTCGAGGACGATCACGTCGTGGCCCGCTTCGGCGAGTACACGCGCCGCCGTGCCACCGCCGCAGCCGGAACCGATAATGCAAATCTCGGCGGTCAGCCGATCCGGCAGACTTGCTTCCGCGGCTGGAGCCGAAGCGTCGATGATGGCGCCCATCGCCATCAGCCGGCCTCCTCCCGCAGGGACGCTTCGGGCGCGCCCAGCGACGGGCCGGGATAGCCAATATGCGGCCACACATCGGGGCGGTCGTAGAATACGAGGCAGAGAAACTTGCGAAAGGCGACGGCTACCTGACGGCGGATCAGAAGATCGCTCTCGAACCAGCCTTGCCAGTGCGTGAGTCGCGCCGCGGCGTCGAGATTCGAGAACGTATGCGGCGTCGCGCTGAAGAGCACGGGGCCGTACTCGACGAGTAGCAGCGCTCGTTTCAGATCCGCCACGTTCTGGGCGGGCTCATCGGCGAGATACCCGTCAAAGGCTCGCGCGAGTTCGGCGTGCCGCGCGCCAACAGAGAAGGGGCCGGCGACGGGCAGGTGGGTATCGGCCACGGCCGCGAGGGTCCGGTATTCCTGATCGCTGAGCACCTGGAGCCCGCGGATCGGCGGCGCCGTGCCACGGAGCCAGTAAAGGGAGCCGCCGCCCATGAGGACAAGCGCTCCGCCCCCGAGGGCGCCTTTGAGCAGCCGCCGTCGCGACAGGAACCCGAAGGGGCCCCCTGCTGCGTGGGATGCGTCTCTTCCTCTGGTCCTGCCGGCCATCGCGACCGAAGTCATACCAGGTCAGCGGCGCCGCTGCCGGGTCCCGGGGCCGGCGCGGCCGTGGTCAGGCAAATTGCACGCTGTCTGTCAGCGCCGCCTCTGGCCTCACTTCTCTGGCCTCACTTCTCTGGCCTCACTTCTCGGGCGCGCCCTCGGCATGGGTATGGCACCGAAAGCAGCCGAAGCCCTTTGGCCTCTTGGGGGTCCAGGCTGGATCCTGCAGCAACGCTGCCATGGTCGGCTCCACCGACATCATCATGAATTCCACGGCCCCCGGGTACTTCTTGCGAGCCGCCGCGAAGTCGTTGGCGCTACTTATCTTCGGCAGGTCCGGATTTGGCATCTCGTAGTTTCGAGCCTGCGGATCGGGTCCGTGACAGGTTTCGCAGTTCATCTTCTCGAAGCGCTTTGGATTGTAGGTCTCGAAGCTCGTCTTGAGGGCCGGGAGCACAGTGCTTTTCATGTATTTGTAGCGCTCTTTGGTGTCCATGTTGGCCCAGAGCTTCGGCACCGCTTCATCGAGCGCCTTATTCGCTTCAGCCTCTGCGGCGCGCTCGCGCGCGGCCCGTTCTTCGGGCGTCTCTGACTTGCCGTGAACGTATGTCTTGGACCCCACCGCGGGTCCGCCACACGCGACCATCACGCAACCCGCCACAACCGACAACGCCGGCAACATCCCCCACATACGACGCGGATATCACCGGTAACGCTCAGGAACTATGGTTGAGGCCGGGGCGAAGACCTCGCTGGCGTCGCTATTCACGAATTTATGCCGCCGCACGGGCGGGAACGGGCGAAGCACGTTACGCTCTATCGAGCACGGCACGAGGGGGATTAACAATGACCAAACACGTATCGAACGTGTACACCCAGGCGGCACATCTCGTCGCCAAGTCAGCCAGCGGATGCACGGTAACGACGGTCGACGGGGTGGAGTACCTCGACTTCACGAGCGGCATCGCCGTCACGAACGCGGGGCACTGTCATCCGCGCATCGTACAGGCCATCAAGGATCAAGCCGAGCATATGCTGCACGGACAGATCTACTTGATACGAACACCCGTGCTCGAAGAACTCGCGAGCCGCCTCAACGACGTCACCCCTGCGGGCATCGATACCTTCTTCTTCAGTAATTCGGGTTCCGAGGCCGTCGAGGCTGGAGTGAAGCTCGCTCGCCAGGCGACGGCGCGCCCCAACGTCATCGTGTTTAGTGGGAGTTTTCACGGCCGAAGCGCGATGACGATGGCGATGACCACGTCAAAGACGGTGTACCGCGCGGGCTATCAGCCGCTGCCCAGCGGGATCTTTGTGGCTCGCTTCCCCAACACATTCGAGTCTGGACGCAGTGAGGCCGACGAGGTGCAGGTCTGTCTCGACGACATGCGTCGCCTCTTCCTCCAACAAACCGCCCCCTCGGAGACCGCCGCGGTGGTCATCGAGCCCGTGCTCGGCGAGGGCGGCTACGTGCCCGCACCCGCCGCGTTCCTCGAGGGGCTGCGGACCCTCTGCGACGAACACGGGATAATGCTCATCTTCGACGAGGTGCAGACCGGCTTTGGCCGTACCGGACGGTTCTTCGCGCTCGAGCAGACGAACGCAATACCCGACATCCTCGTGATGGCCAAAGGCATGGGCTCGGGCCTGCCTATCGGAGCCATCGGCGCCAGCGAGGCATTGATGGATCGCTGGCCCAAGGGCTCCCACGGCGGCACCTACTGCGGCAACCCCATCGCCTGCGCATCAGCCCTTGCGACGATCAACGTCCTCGAGGACGAACGCCTCATCGACAACGCGCGCGAACGCGGCGTCCAGCTCACGGCGGCGCTGCGAGCGCTGCAAGAACGCCACTCGGAACTGGCAGACGTCCGGGGGCCGGGGTTGATGGTCGGCTGCGAGTTCGTTACGGCCGAGGGGGGTCACGACGCGGCTAGGGTCACCGATATCGTCACCCACTGCCGCCACGACGGGAAGCTGCTGCTCATGCCCTGCGGCCCGCACGGCTGCGTGATCCGCTGGATGCCGCCGCTGATGGTCAGCGCGGAGGAGATCGACAAGGGTGTGGCCGCGTTTGAACGCGCCCTCGACACCCATCCCCCTTCAACGCAAGGCTCGGCGCGAGCCTGAATCAGCTCTGGGCCTGAACCACCAACCAGACCCCCACCGCGGTGAGGCCTGCGCCTCCTACGAGGCCAAAGAGCCGCGTACTGCGCCCGGCGACGGTCGCCCCTTCGCGCCCGGGCACCAAGTGACGACCGTGGCGAAAGAGGGAGAAGAGCCCGTAAGCGATGACGAGGGCTCCAAGAATAGTCTTTCCCGTAACTGATTCAGGCACGGGGAGGGTCTTACACCGCTGGCCGGCTGGGGCAAGATCCAGCTGGCCGGCTGGCAAGCCGGCTGTCACCGTCACTGAGGCCTTGTTGCGTGAATCAAATCAGAGGCAGCGCCGGGTCCGGCTCGCCGCGTGTCTCATGGAATCTTCTCGGACACGGGCATCCCGAGTTCCGCGATGCGGTTGAGAATCCCGCAACCGAGTTGAGATTCCCGTTCCTGTGATGCGAAGAGCCGCGCTCGCAGGGCTCCGCCAAGGATCGTCTTGTACCGATAGAAGGTGTTCTCCGCGCGGGCTTGTTGATGGTACCCGGACTCCTTCTGCCACCGGCGTTTGCCAACGCGCTTTCGCCAACGGACGTTCTTGTTTCGCCTGCTGACACCTGGGCCGCTGGCCCTGGATGGCACTGCGGTCTTCCGCGGTGGGATCACTACCGTGATGGCTCGGCGCTGATGGTTCGCCAGTTCGGCGTAAACGCGCCCATCATCGTAAGCACCATCACCGATGAACTTGGTGAGCTTGCCAGCGTCGCTGAGCAGCGCCGGCACGACGCTCGCGTCATCGACCTTTCTCCCCGTCAGTTTCGACGAGATGATCTGGCCTTCGCCATGTCGAGTAG
>PVBE010149090.1_pt1 | contig 13783 bp, 11 predicted proteins | sample 1631181 | NCBI WGS metagenome assembly PVBE01 (sample SAMN08397723, study PRJNA350692) | Marine metagenome, whole genome shotgun sequencing project. | isolation source: water | place: Pacific Ocean | collected 2012-04 | reverse complement strand
CCTCGACCAGATGTACCTCAACCCCTTTTCGCTGATCACCGGCAGCCTGATGCAGCGCAGACCCGAGGACTACGGTCTGCGCAACGTCAAGCCGGTCGCCACCATCTTCGAGCGGACCCCCGATGAGGTGTACAGCTGGATCCAGCGGTTCACCTTCGACGACGGACAGCTCCGCTGGAAGGACAAGATCCGCCAGATCGAGGGCAGCTACCGCCGTTTGCACGATCTGCAGGTGGAGCTCGACCTCGGCGGCCATGACCTGCACACCCTCTTCCAGCGGTTCAGCCGGTACGGCGACAAGTCGCTGGTCAGCGACTTCCAGTCGAGCCGCGAGCACCAGGGCTTTGACTACTTCGACCGGGAGGGGCAGCGGGGGCACAGCCCGGTGCGCTCTGTCGACAAGGGCGACTAGGGCGCTGCCCTGATCAGCCCGTGAAGACCAGCTCGCCCAGGCGCTTGGTGAGCTTCATGTTCTGCGAGTAGTCCACCGGCACGACGACCACCGACGGCTTGTCCTCCACCGCAAAGGCCTCCTCGAGGCTCGGCAGGAGCTGGTCGGCGGACTCGACCCGGAAGCCCTCGCCGCCCATGGCCTTGACCATCTCGACGAAGTTGGGGTTCACGAACTCGGTGTGGCTGGTCTTGCCGAAGCGGGCCGCCTGCTTCCAGCCGATGAGGCCGTAGCTGCCGTCCTCCCAGATCAGGGTGACCGCGGGGATCTTGTATTGGACCGCCGTCATGATGTCCTGGACGTTCATCATGAAGCCGCCGTCGCCGCAGATGGCCAGGCAGCGCTTGTCGGGGTTGACGAGCTTGGCGGCGATGACCCCCGGCAGGGCGAAGCCCATGGAGCAGAAGCCGTTGCTGATCAGGCAGGTGTTGGGCTCTTCGCACTGGTACTGCCTGGCGATCCACATCTTGTGGGCCCCGACTGCCGGTGAGCGATGTCCTCGGGCAGCTCGACGTGCACGGCGCCGCGCAGGCCACGCGCGGGGTGTCTGTCAGCCGCCGATCAGCCCCCGGGCATACCGCCGAGGGCGCACGCTATCACGGCGCCCAACGCCATCAAACGCCCCGTCTACCAGGGCAGGAGCTCCCCCGACGCGTGCCAGAAGGCGCCACTGCTCTCAAGGGTCAGGGCGTCGATCCGCTCGATGAGCAGACGGGCGGCCTCATCCGGACCGTAGTTGCCCATGCCGCCGGTCATGTCTGTCGACACAAACCCCGGATGCAGCAGCACAACGGCGACGCCTCGTGGCCGCAGATCATGCGCCAGGCTCATCCCCGCCATGTTCACTGCCGCCTTGCTCATCCGGTACCCGTATCGTGCCCCCGACGTGTTGTCCGCGATGCTCCCCATCCGGCTGGTCACGATGGCGACCTTGCCGCCGCCCCCCAGGTTGTCGAGGAGCGCGCTGGTCACCCGCAGCGGCCCGAGGCTGTTCACCTCGAACTGCAGCCGCATCTGCTCGAGCCCCTCGCCCGACCCGAGCTTGGGCAGGCTCTCGGTGCGCATCACCCCGGCGTTGTTGAGCACGACGTCCAGCGGCTCGCTGCCAACGCCGGCCTTGAGCGCCGCGATCCCGGAGTCCGTGGCGACGTCCACGCCCTCGATGATGCGGACCCCCGCCCGCTCCAGCCCCTTGGCCGGGCGCCGGCGACCCAACCCTCCGCCGGGGGACCAGGGCGCTCTTCGTGAATACGGAATCGGCGACTCCGGGTCGCCTCCCGGTGTCAGCGTCCTGCGGCAACGATCCGGGTCGTGGCTGAATACGGCGGAGCGCGGCGTTGGACCGACTGCCGGGGTTCGCAAGCACTGAATCTAACTATGCTTTCCGCTGAACCCCCAGCGATGCCGCGTGCGCCGATTCTGTGGCAGTCGGGATTCAAGAATACAGGCCCGGATCCCGATGGCCCTGGAGATGGCAGAAAAGCTTGTATTTGCAGGGCCTGCGCAAGAGCCTAGCCCCGCGGGGAATCGGGGTGGAGCGATGGACATCAGGAGCCGACGCTGGGGCTGTCCGGCTTGACGGACGATGCCAAGACCGGGCTTCCGGACGTCTTTGAATACGAGGACTACCGGGCCTACCTCAAGGACTACTACACGGCCGCCCGCGCCAGCAGTGGCGGGTTCTCCTTCCGCTCCTTCTCCAGGAAGGCCGGCTACAAGTCGCCCAACTTCCTCAAGCTCGTCATGGACGGCGACCGCAACCTCGGCGAGGGCAGCGTCGGGCGGTTCGCCTCGGCGCTGGGCCTCATCGGGGCGCGGCGCAGGTACTTCGAGCGCCTGGTGGCCTTCTGCCAGGCCGACGGGGCCGAGGCCCGCAACGAGGCCTACGCACGGCTGCGGGCCACCCAGGCGTACAAGCGCGCCCGGCAGATCGAGGCCGACCAGTTCGACTACCTGTCCAACTGGTACGGCCCTGCCATCCGCGAAATGACGGCGCGTCCGGACTTTCAGGAGGATCCTGCGTGGGTGGCCGGCGAGCTGCTGCCCCAGATCAGGCCGGAGGAGGCCGCCGACACCCTCGCGCTCCTCGAGCGGCTGGGCCTGGTGGAGCGGGGCGGCGATGGCAGGCTCCAGCGAGGCGAGCCCACGCTAAGCACGGGGCCCGAGGTGCGTGGCCTCGCCGCTCGCAACTTTCACGCCCAGATGCTTGGCAAGGCCGGCGAGAGCATCGATCGCGTCCACTCGGACCTGCGCGACATCGGCGCGGTGACGGTGGCCCTGACCCCCGAGGTCGCCCAGCAGGTTAGAGCTCAGTGCCAGGACCTCCGATCTTCGGTGTTGAAGCTGTGCGACGAGCAGGAGACGCCTGACGTGGTCTACCAGTTGAACATCCAGTGGTTCCCGCTGTCGGGGTCCGGTCAGCCCGGGCCGTCCGAGGACGGATCTTGAGGGGAGCACGGCTCGGCCTGCTCGCCACGCTCCTCGTGGTCGGATGCGGCATCGGCGGCATCGAGATCGTCGACGGGTTCGGTGAGTCCGGCGGCCAGGAGTCCGGCCCTGCCCCCTCCGACGACATGCCTGAGCCATCGCTCCCGGGGGTGCCAGGCGCGTCCGGCGGCCCCACGACCGGCACGGAGGTCGGCAACCCTGTCGCGGGCGTCGAGTCCGCTGGGTTCTCCCTGACTCTGGAGGGTGCCCTGGCCGACGCCGAGTCGCCTACCGACGACGTCCCGCCGGCGGGGCCGACCGCCGGCTCGACGGCCGGGGATCAGCGGGAGGCGGAAGCGACCGTGCGGGACGACCGGGGCACCCAGTACCGCCTCGTCGCCGCCTTTGCCCAGGTCAAGGAGGCCAAGCTCACCCTGACGGTGGATCGCCACTGCTACGAGATTCGTGAGCAGTTGGCGGGCCAGGCCCGATGCGAGCACGACTCGGGGGACCGGCCTGGATCGGACGAGGACGACGACGACGGCGACGAGGGCGGCAGGCACCACGGCAAGGACGACGGCAAGATGGCGCACAAGATCATCGTCGGCGGGCCGGTGATCGCCGATCTGCTCAACGGCACGACGTCACCGTCCTGGGAGGGGGTCCGGGTGCCTGCGACCGAGTACGACCAGGTCGAGGTCAAGCTGACCAAGAAGGCCGGTCTGCTGCTGGGCGCCAGCTTCGTGGCCGAGGCCCTGTTCGACCGCCCGGACGGCCAGGGCGAGGCCCTGCTCCGGATCCGGCTGCAGTTCGACGAGAAGCTGAAGTACGACGACCCGTCCCGGGCCGTGAAGGTGATGCCCGATGGCTCCCTGATCGCCGCGCTCGACGCCTCAATCTGGCTCGAGGACACGCCGCTGGACGAGTGCATCGCCGACGGCCGGCTGCCCATCATCGATGGTGTGGTCTCCGTGAACTACGAGAGCGACAATCTTGAGGATTGCGCAGACCTCGAGCGCGCGATTCGAGACAACATCAAGCGCTCGGCCAAGCTGGCGGGCGACTAGCGCAGAACGGGCCGCCCCGGCGGCTGGCGCCGTCCACCACCTCGAAGTCACCGAACTCCATGCCGATGCCGATGGGGCGTGAGCAGCTGGTGTGGATGGCCACGTCCTCCCGTCCGTTCACCCAGATGGCAATCTCGGTGCCCATCGTCCCGTTGCGGTCCACGCCGACGAACCGGAAGGTCCCGCCCGGGGCGACGGTGCCGCTGAACAGCAGGTCGTCTCCCCGCTTGGTGAGCACCTCGATCTGCGCAGCGTTGCGGCCGTGCCAGCGGAGCTCCAGGTCGGTGACCTTGCCGTCACACTCGTCGCAGGGCTCGGGGACCGGCGGCGGTGAGTCGCAGTCGTATCCGCCGTGGCGAGAGGGCCCGACGTGCAGCGGCAGGTCGATGGTGGCGCGAGAAGGCTGGGGATCGCCCTGGGCGGCCAGGAGCGCCTCCATCGACACCAGCTGACCGTTGAGCCACGCCATGTCCATCGCGGTGACGGTGATCACGTGATAGCCGGGACCGGCGGGCACGAGGTGCACGCAGCTGTTCACCTCGCCCGGGCCGCCCTCGAGCAGCGCCACGTCAGGGCCGGTGGTGAAGTCGTCCCCGAGCGTGTGCACCCACTCGATGTCGATGGGGTCGAGGTCGTCGTCCAGGGCGCACGCGCAGAGCGTCACCGGCTCGCACGCCGGCGTCAGCTTGGAGGGCCGGTACTCGACGTGCTTGAGGTGCGGCGGTCGATTGACGCCGACGATGACGTCGAGGCCGCCGGCCGTCGGCGCGCCGCCGCTGCACTGCACCACGACGGTGATCTCCGTGGTGCTGCCGTCGTGGACGGCCACGCCGCGCGCGGTGGCGGCCATGCAGTCCGCCGACGCCCAGCCCTGCGCGGTCACGGGGTTCACGGCGACCTCGTAGCAGCCGGCCTCGACCAGGAAGAACCGGTCGGCGGCCGGGTGGGCTGAGTCGACGTCGAACGGGTTGTTGATCAGCTCCGCCGACCCGCCGGGGACGAAGTCGCCGGACAGGCCGACGTGCTCCATCGCCTCAAAGTGGGGGACGGGCTCTCCCGGGTGGCAGGCGACCCGGCGGACGCTGACATCGAACCCGTCGACGTCGGCGTCCAGGGGCATCTCCACGTGGAGCGCGAATCCGCTGGTCTCGGTGGTGATGCCTTCCATGGCGCCGGCCTCTGCGCTCCGGCCGTCCGTGCCGGGGCCGCTCAGGGGGATGCCGTCCATCCGACCGCACGCGGCGGCCAGGAGGAGGGCGCCCGCGAGCAGGCTGATTCGGGGGGCCAACTTGTACATCCGACAATCTCCTGGCTCGTGTGCGCTGTCGGGGGGTAATCTAAAAGATTATGAAACGTGTGTGCGACAAGAAAGTACTTCGACGCAGATTGGCCGGAAATGGCGTGGTTGTTGGTGGTTCTTGGTGGTTGGTGTTGCTGGGTGGTGTATTCCGTTGGTGGAGTCGGCGTGAATCCCGGTGCCCCGGCCGGTCGATGGGGGTCAGGATCTGTCGCCTCTGCGTCCCGACTCCGGGACCCGGATGTCCCAACTCCATCTGTCGACCGTCCTCCTCCCCGCACGGCCAGGCCATCCGCGACGTGGAGCGCCGATTGCACACGCGCGGCCCATGCCCCGGACGACCCTCGGACTTGCGCTGCTGGCCCTGGCGGGCTGCGGCGTGGACGCGCCCCTCGAGCCCGACGCCGACGCCCCCCCGGGAGCGGCCCGCGACTGCCTGGTCCTCAAAGAGGGCCACCCGCTCTTCGCGGGAGCGCCCGGTGAGGGCGTGGATTGGACGCACCTGGCCGAACAGCGGGGTGGGGCCGACCCACGCTGGGGCGAGCTCCTGTCCGACATCGAGCGTCACCTGCCCGCCGAGCACGGCAGCGTCTACAGCGACCCGGACCGGATCACTCACGCACACGAGACGAGCCACGGCATCCACGCCCACATCCGCAACACGCTCAACGACACCGGCCGGCGGGCCAACGGCTTCTACGGCCTCCAGGATCGGGCGGCGCTAGTGGTGGAGCCCGCCATCCGCAAGTCCGCCGTTGCCGCGTTCGTGCCCGGTCGGCTTCAGGGCGATCGGTACGGCCTGTACATCTCGGGCAGCCCGGACTGGGACGACACGCCCCTGTACGTCTTCGATGAGTGGGTCGCCTACACCAACGGCGGCGCCGTCGGCGTCGACCTGGTCGAGCACGGGCTCTGGGACGACGGTTGGCGCGACGGGGTCGCGGGGCAGCTCGAGTTCACCGTCTACGCGCTGTCCCTCGCCATGGCCGTCGAGCAGGGGGATCCTGGCTACTTCGCCAGCAACACCCAGTTCCTGGAGGTGCTCGCGTGGAACGTGCGGCGCGCCATGGAGGTGCACCGGGCGGGCGCGGCGCTGGCCGACTTCGCGTGGGAGCGTCAGGACGCCTTCCACGAGCTGCTGCGCAACGGGCCGGACGCCGCCCTGCTTCGGGACTTCGCCCGGAGGACCTTCGGCGTGGCCTGGACCAACCGGTTCCTGCTGGGCTCCAACATCGACAACCCCGGCCCCGACGACGGACCTGCGCCGAGGCCCGATCCGCCGCCTGCCCCCGCGCCAGAACCCGATGAACCGCCCGCGCCTGAGCCCGCGCCTGCCCCCGAGCCCGACCCCGAGCCCGACGCCTTGCCGACGCCGGGACCCGAGCCCGCGCCCGCGCCCGCCCCAGTGGCAATCCCCGACTCCGACGGCGACGGGGTGGCCGATGGCGTGGACCTCTGCGCGGACACCCCGCCCGGCCTGCGGGCGCACCCGGTCGGCGCCTGGACAGGATGTGCGCAGGGCGAGGTGCGGGATCAGGACATGGTGCGCCCGCCCTCACCGTTCCCCCCGGGTCACGACTGCCCGTAGCAGCCTGTCAGGGAGTCGTCGGGTGAGTGGAGCCGGCGCCGGTGATCGTACGAGCGGGCGTAGGTGCCGCCGTCGTCTCGGTAGAACCGGATGTCCCAGCCACCGGTGGTGGCGTCGACGCCCTGCAACCACGCGCCCGCTTCAGCGGGTCCGGCGTCGAAGCGCTCGCCCCAGCCGCCCCCCTTGGCGCGCTGTCGGCAGACCAGGCGCACGCCAGGGTCGTCGGCCGTGATCACGTTGAAGCAGACGAGCAGCTGACCGGCCGAGGTCGCCGCCGATGGGGGCAGGTTCCAGTCCGCGGCGGCGATCACCTCATCGATGCCGGCCACCGGGTCCACGAAGCGAAGCTCCCGGCGGCCATCAGGGTCGGCGAGCACGCCTCTCAGCAGCTGAACGCCCCCCGGGATCGCCTGGTCGGCGAGGGCGCCGGCGGGGTCCGCGAGGTCGTCGACGGGACCATCTTCGAGGCCTGCTCGACCCTCTGCGCCGGAGCCGCGGATCAGCTGCGCCCCGCCCAGCGCGCACAGGACTGCGCCGAGGATAGCCAGCTTGCGTGACCCGGACCCCTGGCGCATGGCTATGGAATCGGCGCCGGGGCAGGGCCGCCTGAGTGCCGCACCCACACCTTGCGGGCGGGCGTGGACACGACGGTCCGCTCGGGCAGCAGGAAACCGGTGAGGCGTCGGCCGTACACGCAGCCGGTGTCCAGCCCCGTGGCGAACGGGTGTCGCTGCAGGCCGCGCACGGCATCGTGACCGAACAGGACGTGCTCGGGACCCGGCCACCGGCTCGCCCAGGGCTCGCCCACATCCGTCCGCTTCGACGGCGATCCGTCGGGCAGGATGCTCCGCAGGTACATCAGCACCTCCGGGCCTTGCTCCTCGGGCGGCGTGGCCGGCAGGAAGCCCGCGTGGACCACGATGGCGTCGTGCTCCGGCAGCCGCAGCACCAGCGGAAGCGCCTCGAGCCACGCCCAGTCGTCTTCGGTCAGGCCGGCGTCGGCCGGGCGGCCGGTCAGGTAGTGATCGTCGTGGTTTCCGCGCACTGCGCGGGCCCTGAGCGCCCGCGCCCGGCGCACCACGCCGGCGGAGTCCGGCCCCTTGCCGACGAGATCGCCGACGAACACGACGTCGTCGCAATCGACGAGGTCGAGCAGGTCGTCAAGCTCTCCGCTGCAGCCGTGCACGTCGCCGATGACCAGCGTTGACACCCCGCGAGCGTACCAAGCCCGCGAGATCTGGGCTGTGCCCGGGGCCGACCGCTTGGTAAGACGGGCGCCTCATCCCGATCTGCTGCCTGGGAGGGCGCCCATGACTGGTCCGCACGACGACATCGCTCGAGGCTGCGTAAACACAATCAAGGGGTTGGCGATGGACGCCGTCCAGGCGGCCAACTCCGGGCACCCCGGGGCGCCGATGGGCATGGCGGACATCGCCTACGTGCTCTGGCACGACTTCCTGTCGTACGACCCGGCGGATCCCGGGTGGGCGGACCGCGACCGCGTGGTGCTGTCCAACGGTCACGCGTCGATGCTGCTGTACTCCATGCTGCACCTGACCGGGACGTCGCTCACCCTCGACGACCTCAAGAACTTCCGCCAGTGGGGCAGCCCCGCGGCCGGCCACCCGGAGTACGGCGAGGCGCCGGGCATCGAGACCACCACCGGACCCCTGGGCCAGGGCTTCGCCAACGGCGTCGGCATGGCGCTGTCGGAGGGCTGGCTGCGGACCAAGTTCGGCACCGAGCTGTCGGACCACTTCACCTACGTGCTCTGCGGCGACGGCTGCCTGATGGAGGGCATCAGCAACGAGGCGGCCTCCTTCGCCGGCCACCTGGGCCTGGGCCGCCTGATCGTCCTGTACGACGACAACCAGATCACCATCGACGGCGCCACCGACATCACGTTCACCGAGGACGTGTCCGGGCGGTTCGCCGCGATGGGCTGGCAGACGCTGAAGGCCGACGGCCACGATCACGCAGCGATCGCCGGCGCGATCGAGGAGGCCCGCGCCGACGCAGCCCGGCCGACGCTGATCTCGTTCCGCACGGTCATCGCCCACGGCTCGCCGAACCTGGCGGGCAGCAACAAGTCCCACGGCGCGCCCCTGGGCCACGCGGAGATCGCCGCGACCAAGGCGGCCCTGGGCCTCGACCCCGACGCCACGTTCGTGGTCCCCGACGAGGTGCTGGGCCACCTGCGCGCCAACGACGGCAACCGCGCCGCCCGCAGGAACGCTTGGGGCGCCCGCCTCGGCGAGCACCCCAAGCGCGAGCTCTGGGCGCAGTTCCACGGGGCGCCGGACCTGTCCGGGGTGCAGTGGCCGACCTTCGAGGCCGGCAAGCTGGCCACCCGCAAGTCCAGCCAGCAGGTGCTCAACGCCCTGGGGGCCCAGCTGGGCAACCTCATCGGCGGCAGCGCCGACCTCGCCGGCAGCAACGGGTCGGTCCTGGCCGGCGAGGGCGAGCTGTCGGCCGGCGAGCTGTCCGGTCGCAACATCCACTTCGGCGTGCGTGAGCACGCCATGGCCTCCATCTGCAACGGCATGAGCCTGCATGGCGGCGTCGTGCCGTACTGCGCCACCTTCCTGGCATTCCACGACTACATGCGCCCGGCGGTCCGCCTCGCCGCGCTGATGCAGCAGCCGGTCACGTTCATCTACACCCACGACAGCGTGTTCCTGGGCGAGGACGGCCCGACCCACCAGCCGGTCGAGCACGTGATGGCCATGCGGACGATCCCCAACCTGTGGGTGATCCGCCCCGGCGACGCAGCGGAGACCGCGCAGGGCTGGCGTCTGGCGATGGAGCGGCGGGACGGGCCGACCGCGCTGTCGCTGACGAGGCAGGGCCTGCCGACCCTGGACCGCTCGCCCGGCGCGTTTGCGGCCTCCGAGGGTGTCCGCAAGGGCGCGTACGTGTTGAGCGACGCCGACGGGGCCGCCGACGTGGTGCTCCTGGCCACCGGCTCCGAGGTCGAGCTGGCCCTGCAGGCGGCCGACCGCCTCACCGCGGACGGCAAGGCCGTGCGGGTCGTCAGCATGCCCTGCTGGGAGCTGTTCGAGGCCCAGGACGCCGCCTACCGCGCCTCGGTCCTGCCTGCGGGCGTGCCACGGGTGTCCGTCGAGGCGGGCATCACGATGGGCTGGGAGCGCTACGTCGGCTTCGAGGGCCGCAGCGTCGGCATCGACCGGTTCGGCGCCTCGGCGCCCGGTGCCGTCGCCGCCGACCGCCTGGGCCTGAACCTCGACGCCGTCGTCGCCGCCGCTCAAGCGGTGATCGCCTAGCTGATCGCCAGGCCGTCGTCGGCGACGACTGCGTGTCGGCTATGAGGCGGCACGGGCGCAGGATAGCCTCGGCGGTCATGCGGGCTCTGCACGACGCGCTCAGGCGCCACCAGGCGGGCGACCTGGCCGGCGCCGGGCCGCTGTATGAGCGGTGCCTCGCCGACAACCCCGATCACCCCGACGCCCTGCGGCTCCTGGGGCTGCTCAGGCGGCAGCAGGACGATCTGCCGTCCGCCCTCGATCTGCTGCGCCGCGCCCACCACGTCGCGCCCGCCGACGCCCAGGCGCGGGCAGATCTCGTGACCACGCTGGGCAGCGCCCCGGCCTCTGCGCTGGACGCCTCCTGGGACCCGACGCTGACGGCGCCGCTGTGCGACCCCGGCGTCGACCCCCGGCACCTGAGGCGGCCCGCGCTGGCGGCGGCTCGGCGGCTGGGGCCGGATGCGCCGCTGGTGATGACCCTGTGGGCCACCGGCCCGATGTCCGACCCGGCTGCGGAGGCCTCGGTGATCCGGCATCGCAAGCGCCTGCTGGCCGATCCGCAGGGCCTCGACCCCGCGCTGGCGGCGGCGGTGGCCCTGCAGGCCTTTCACTGCGACTACGCCCACTGGGCCCAGGACGGCGAGCTGGCTCGGGTACAGGCCCTCGTCGAGGATCCGTCCGCCCGGTCGCTGGCGGAGCTCACGGCCATCGCCGCCTACCGGCGCCTCGCGGCGCTGCCGGACGCGGCGGCCCTGGCCGACGGCGCTGTGGGCGCCCCGGACGACCCGCGGCAGGCGGTCATCCGGGCGACGCTGCTCGAGCCCCTGGCTGAGCGGGCTCTGGCGGCCGAGCTCGGCGCCGTCGCCCCGGTCCGGGGCGAGGTCTCGTCGGCGGTGCGCGCCCAGTACGAGGAGCACCCGTACCCGCGCTGGTCCCGCCTGGGCGCCCTGCGGCGGGGCCCGCTGTCCGAGGCCCTGCGCGCCCGGGTGCCGGGGTGGCGTCCGACGGATTGGCCCGAGCGGCCCAGCGCCCTGGTGGCGGGCTGCGGGACGGGCAACCAGCCGCTGCAGATCGCCCTGTCCCATCCTGAAGCGGACGTGCTGGGCGTCGATCTGTCGCTGGCCAGCCTTGGCCACGCGGCGCGCAAGGCCCGGGAGCTGGGGGCGGCCAACCTGACGCTCCTGCACGGCGATCTGCTGGACGTCGGACGGCTGGGGCTTCGGTTCGACTACATCGAGTGCGGCGGCGTGCTGCACCACCTCGCGGATCCCCTGGCCGGGTGGCGGGCGCTCACCGAGGTCCTGGCGCCGGGCGGGCTGATGAAGATCGGGCTGTACAGCGAGCGCGCCAGGCGGCTGGTGGTGCGGGCCCGGCAGGTCATCTCGGCCCAGGGCTACGGCGCCGAAGCGTCCGAGATCCGCAGGTTCCGCAGGGATCTGCTGGCCGGCGGCGCTCTGGCGTTCGCCGAGCTGCAGGGGCTGCTCAACTGGTCGGACTTCTACACGCTGGGTGAGTGCCGGGACCTGCTGTTTCACGTGCAGGAGCACCGCTTCACGCCCGCCTCGCTCGCGCAGGCCATGGACTCGTTGCGGCTCGAGTTCCTGGGCTTTCGCCCCGCGCCCGCGGCGGCCCGTTCCCTGGCCGAGTGGGAGGAGTACGAGCAGGATCACCCCGACGCCTTCGTAGGCATGTACACCTTCCACTGCCGAGCCAATACCTAGGAACCGCCTTGGTCGTCCGCCTCATCGACACCCCAACGGGCCCCGACCTCGCGCGCCCCGGGCCGGATGGGGCGGAGCTGCGCTTTTATGGTGGCAGCCCGTCCGAGGTGGCCGCCGCGCAGCTGGCGGCCACGGACCTGCACGGCGTGTCGCTGGCGGTCATCATCGGGCTCGGGCTCGGCGACGAGCTGCTGCGGCTTTGGGCCGACCACCCCGTGGTCGAGCGGGTGCTCGTCATCGAGCCCGACCCGGACGTCATCGCGCTGGCCAGCGCTCGTCCGGAGGTCGCGGCGAGCCTCGAGCGGGACGACACCAAGGTGCTCGCGGGGCTCGATGCGGCGCAGCTGCAGGCGGCCCTGTACCGGTACTTTTCATCGTTGCGCAACGGCTGGTTCGCGAAGGCCCTGCAGGTGGTCGTGCCCGAAGGCGCCTTGCGGTTCGACCGTGACTACGTGATGACCGCGGCGCGGCTGCTCGCCGGCCAGGCCGCCCGGGCGCTGCTGCAGTCGGGGAACAGCCCCGAGGATGAGCTCATCGGGCTCCGGAACATCTTCGCCAACCTCGACCGCATCATCCGTGCGCCCCACCTTCAGGACGGCACCGGCGCCCTCGCCGGCCGGCCGGCCATCGTCGCCGCCGCCGGGCCATCGCTGTCCCGCCAGTTCGCCCAGCTGCGCGAGGTCCAGGACCGGATCACCATCCTCGCGGCCGACACGGCGATCAAGCCGCTCCTCGCCAACGGAGTGCGGCCCCACATCGGCGTGTCCAAGGAGCGGACGCCTCGCACCGGGCGCCTCCTTGAGGAAGCCGACGCCTCGGACACGTGGCTGTTCGCCCTGCCGGTGCTCGACAAGGCGGCGCTGGACGCCTGGTCGGGCGACCTGGTGACCATCTTCAGCACGGTGTCCCACTTCCCCTTCCTGGCGCTCAAGGACCGGCCGCTGCTGCCGTTCGGGGGATCGGCCGGGAACCTGGCGTTCCGCGTGGCCCAGGAGCTGGGCGCCGACCCGATCATCCTCGTCGGCCAGGACCTGGCGTTCGCTCCGGACGGGGCGACCCACGTCGAGGGCGCCGCCACCGGAAGCCGGCAGGACTTCTACGACCAGGAGGAGCAGCTCGAGGTGCCCGGCAACCTCGGCGGCATGGTGCGCACGACCCCCACGTGGAAGGGGTTCCTCGACACCTACGTGTTCGATCTCACCCGCTCCGATGTCACGTGCATCAACACCTCGGAGGGCGGCGCGGCCATCCTGGGGACCCAGGTGGCGCCCCTGTCCGAGGCGCTGGCGTCGGTCGAGCTCGGCGACGACCCCCGCGCGTTGTTGCGGGAGAAGCTGCGGCCCCGCCGCCGCGCCCAGATCCGCGGCGACGTGCGGAGGCTGCGCGACCTGATCCGGACGACCACCGCAGGCATGCAGGCCCTGATACTGGCTTGCGAAGCGGGCATCGTCGCCGCCGATGCCGCCGTCGAGGCCGGGGCGCCCGATGAGCTGCGGGGCGAGCTGCCGTCGGTGTCGCGGCTGTCCCGGCGCGCTCCGCTAGACGCCCTGCGCAGGCGGCAGTCCGCCATCCTCGCGGATCCCGTCGGCAAGCGGTTCCTCGGCCCGATCCTGCGTCCTATCGTGGTTCACCGCGAGGCGGACGCCCACGGCATGCAGCGCACCTCGGCGGACGCCTACGAGCTCTGCGAGCGCCTGCTGCCCTGGGCGGCCGACTGGTTCCGGGTGGTCACGCGCCTGGCCCGGGCGACGGCGGAGACCCTGCCCATCGCCCGCGAGTCCCTTGGAGGTGAGCATCATGCGTAGGCAGCCCTGGTCGTCGTGGACCTTCGCCCTGTTCCTGGCCCTGGGCTGCTCGACCGAGCGCAGGTCCTCCCCCGTCGACCCCGTGGATTCGGGCGCTGGCCCGGGCGGCCCCGCCGGCGAGGAACGGGAGGGGCCCGACGGCACTGAATGTGCCGGGAGGG
>PVBE010111358.1_pt1 | contig 13783 bp, 13 predicted proteins | sample 1631181 | NCBI WGS metagenome assembly PVBE01 (sample SAMN08397723, study PRJNA350692) | Marine metagenome, whole genome shotgun sequencing project. | isolation source: water | place: Pacific Ocean | collected 2012-04 | reverse complement strand
AGGAAACTCAGTGAAACCAATACAGCGGTAACTGTCAAACATCAATTCCTGAGTCCGGTAACCGAGATCGCGTCCGAAACAGATGGTCCTCCTGACTGACTCTCATACGGGAGCATCTCAACACTGCTCGACGCTCAATCAGAAACTCCAAGAGTTCTAAGCATTGATTCACACCTTCTTGCAACAACGTACATGTCATGGTGCTCTAGCGCCCACTCCCTTGATCTTCTTCCAATGTCATCTCTCCGTTCTGAGTCAGCAAGCATCATGATGGAATCACATACCTCTGCTGAAGAAGCAGCCTGGACCAACGGATTTCCATCTGGATACATCCTGTTCATTGCGTCCGGTTCCAGATAGCCAATAACTGGTTTTCCACAAGCAGCACCCTCTACGTTCACCATTCCCGTCCATCCCGCGAAATCTGAAACCACCACATCCGATGTTCGATACAAGTCGGCTGTTTCACGCCACGAATACCCATCCTGATCTCTCGGGTTGAGCCAAGTTACGTATTCAGTGACTCCAAGAGAAGAAAGAAGCTGTTTTGCTCTTTCTTGATCAGGTGATCCTTCACGTTCAATCAGTACAAGCCTCAAACGGAGACCTGACCTGATTGCTTCAGCAGCACCTCGAAACAGCAAATCATTCCGTTTACATCCTCCTGTCTCTAGCGTGTGTTGATTCTCGCTAAAGTCGATACGGGTCGGGTGAAAGATCGTAAGGCTCTCCGAAGCATTGAAAGCCCTTGACCTATTAACTTCCGGCGCGAACAACTCAGTATCAAAGGCCCTGGGAAGAAATCCATCAAGAGAAAGGCCCAATCGAGTAGCAGCCAGTACCCATGGGGAAAACGGGCCTGATCCCCAGATCCCCATCGCGGAGCGGATTGCAGGCCGGAGTCGCGCAGCTATAAGCAACCTGAGCACGTCCTCTCGCCCTCTTTGCCTTGTCGACCTTGAACGAACAGGAAACGGGTATTCAGTAAGATCAGAGCCGCCGGGAATAAAAATATATTTTATCCCCGCACTAGTCGCGAAGACTGGGCCCAGATCAGTTACCAAAGCAACGTCACAGCTACGTAACTGTTCAGTAATATTGGCATTCTTTGGATAAAGTAAGTCTTGATATGTTATGCGCGGTACGAATTTTACGAGTGAGCGATCGTTGAGTCTTTCTTCATCCCGAAGGGTAACTGGTATAGTTCCTGAATCAAGAAAGAAGCGGATTTGGTTTGCCGGATTATGTTGCAAGCCGATGGCCAAATGAAATAACGAGTGACCAAATACAGCTATTTTCACTTTACCAGTCCTTCATTTAGCGTCACGTATACAGTTTCTGTCTACTGCACCACAAGGAATATGGTCACAAGATCTTTCCATATTCATCTCTACACTAATACTGACTTGCGTTACAACGGTCACCAGAAACCAATGGTGTTCACATACTTGAAGCATTTCAATCCATCTCAAGTTCTAGCACAGAGAATTTCCCATACATTCTCATGGCCATACATCTTAGTGGGATATACTGACTGAATATCCTTCGTTTTACGACCAATACTACCTTCTGAACCAATCGCCAAGATCTTGAACCCTATATCTTCGAGTTCTACTTTCACCATATTGCTAGCCATTATAATCGACTCGAATTCATTGGTATTTCCAGTTGCATAGTAGGTAAGTGAATTTTTAATTGCTGAAATTCCCATATCACGAGAAGAATAATCATTCGCATCATTTCGGCCATCCAAAATATTGTGTAAATACCATCCGAGGCCATTGCTACATAAATAGAATCGTCCACCCGGTCGTAATATTCGATATATTTCTTGAATTGAATTTCTGTAGGCTGATAAATATATCGAGCTGTACGAGTATACTCCATCAAATGATTGGTTTGAAAATGGCAATGATTCCATATCACCATGAATGAATCTTACATTAGTATTGCCAATTGCTTGGCAAATACCAGATGCAAATCTGGTTCGCTCGTCACTACAATCTAAGCCAATTACTTCATTATTGGTTTCCGATAGCGCTATACTCCACTGACCAAACCCGCTGCCAACATCAAGCACTTTCCCTAGGTTAGTGAAATCAATCTCTGACACTCGTGACAGATAATAGTTGAATCCAGTTGCCCATACTCTCGAAAGAAATTGTCTGTCATTGTCTGAAGTCAACTCACTGCTGACCTCATCGATGTATCTACGGGCCTCGCTGAGCCTCATTAGATACCGTCCTTGTTTGGATCTAATACGATGTCAGGACAATGCATCTGGCTGGCTCTCAGCACGGCAAACCGAACCCACTATCAACTGCCTGACATTCAGCCTCCTTGGGAGACAGACCAGATCTAAGCGCTCGCACCATCACCTCTCCCACCTTTAACCCTGCACAGTGGAGATTAATGACTGGCTTCGGACCGATCATTGACGTGGTAACCCACATATGGCCAGTAGGTTTTGAAGGCAGCGGATGAACCTCTACACCCATTCTTTCAAAGGGCTTCGTTTCCACATCTCCCGCAATTACAAGGAGTGCAGTGCCAAGCCGGGCTAGAACGCTCGGACTCAGACTCATACCTGAACCGAGAGAATCTCTTCCCATGTGCGCTACGAGAACTGCATCAAGGCTCACCTCCCTATCTCGAAGATCCAACGACACGATGGGCGGGACCTTAATGTCCACATGATCCGCACCTGCTGAGACAAGCCAGTCGGCAATTGGCTGAGCAAATGGTTCTGAAGCAATTAGCAGTACTTTCGAGCCAACGATCTCCTTTTCCGCCCTGAGCATCAACATCCCTGCGAGAGGGCCCAAATAGTCGAATGTCCGTACGAGTGGGTGACGCTCATTAGTCCCAGCTACTGCCACGCTCCGACAAGCAGCTGCACCGATATCAACATCCGATTGTCTCACCTCCCAGGGTTCACACATGAGAGATACTGCACCATCTCTCGGAAGTGCTGACATCATCTTGGCGTCTATCGGCCGTACAAATCCAAGGTTGGTCACTAAACTACATCGCTGAACGATTCGCGGTGAAAGCTCGGTTTCGAACTGCACGTGACCATCAACGCCCAACCACTTTGCCGCGATTTGAATCTCTTCCACAACACTCTCGGCATCACCCCATTCAGAGTCTCGGGCTACGGCCACAACTGGCGAAGCACCAGCAATAGCGGCCATTAGGCAAGTCGTGGAAAAGACGTCTGAAGCTGCCTCAGTAAGGACCCCAATGCCCGTCAGGTCAAGATCCATTGCCAAAATGGACGACCTCATCAGTCTATCGACCCGGTTACTTCTGACTTTCGCTGCTGGACCATTCACGTGCTGGTACTCCGATTGCACTGTACGCCTCGTAAACCTGAAGCGAGAAGTGTCTTAGGCCAACTAGAAGTCTTTCCGATTCTGATTATTGCACCGCCAATGACGGACTCGGTGACCCACCAGAACTATGACTCCGGATTCTCCTCCTTGCGACCGTATGGTGAGGTTCGTCTAGGGCGACTACTCTTTAGTCATAATACTTCAAGCATCGACTCGCATCTTCTGGCCACAACATCGCGATCATGATTATCTAATACCCATCTTCGTCCCGCATCTCCAATCGAAGCACGACGTTCATAGTCAGTAAGCAAAGAAATCGCATCACGGACATCCTCTTCCGTGTGGGCTTGAAGATACGGATGGCCATCTGGGTAAATCAACGCCATCGCATCTTCATCAACTTGATTGAGCACTGGCCTCGCGCAAGAGAGTGCCTCCAGTGATACGAGGCCAGGCCATCCACCAAAGGTGTCGACCACCAGATCAGATGAGCGGTAAAGGTGAGCCAGTTCACGCCATGTAAAGCCTGCAGAGGTTGTGCTCCTGAGCCATGTGACAAGCCCACTGAGACCAAGTTCATCAATGAGACGCTTGGCCAATTCCTGATCAGGTGAACCCCTTCGTTCAATCAAGATCAGCCTTGCATCAATACCGTTATCAACCGCTCCTGCAAACCCACGAAATAGGCGGTCGTTTCCCTTCCACTGCCCTGTATCAACAAGAAACGGATCGTAGGTGAACATCATCCGTGTCGGATGGAAAATGGTCAAACCTTTGAACCCGTCGGAGAACTCCTCTCCGTGCCCCGCGGGTTTGAAAATGTTGGTATCAATAGACTGAGGTAAATCAGCGGTCAATCGGCAGCCAAGGCGTTCTACAGCATTCCTGAACGGCATGAACGGTGCACCCCATATCCCCGAGGCTTGTCTAATCCCACTTCTAAGCTGAGCGGCAATAACAGCTGAAGAGACATCGCCAATACCTCGAGACCGTGTTGACCGAGATCGAAATGGAAATGGTCCGCACGTGAGATCCCAACCAGTAGGAATAAAAAAGAACTTTGTTCTGGTGAACTGGGCAAACACCGGTCCTAGTTCAGTAACCAGAACCACGTCATAGTCTGCGAGAAGTCTTGTAATCGGTGCTCTTCTGGGAAAAAGTAGTGCACGGCGACTAGCCCACGATCCGATCTCAGCGAAACTTGGATCTCCAATCAATGCTTCATCGATGAGTGAATATGGCAGGGTGTTTTCATCCAGAAACAGCCGTACCTCGTTTGACGGATTCTTCCGGAGGCCAACCGCTAACTCAAACAAGAAGGGTCCATACAGTGCAATCCTCATCTGAGTCTTTCCCCCTCAAACGGTGACCTTGCCTTGTGTCGGTACAAGTTTGGCCTCCGAGACCGGCTCACACGCACTCAAGAACCGAGATGAGTGTCTCAACGACCCGATCCACCTGAGACGTGGACATCCGAGGAATGACCGGGAGAGTCAACGAACGGTCAGCAAACCGAGCTGAGTTAGATAGGTCTTCTCTATCCCTGCCCCAGGTGGCAAACGCTGGGTGCTGGTGACACGCATAGGTACCGATGGTTGTCTCAATGCCACCATCAGCCATTCCGGTGATAACTACCTCACGGTCAATGCCATCCTCAAGAACCACCACGTAGGACTGGTACGACCATGTGGTCTCCGTCGGCGGCCCAGGAATCCAAAGTTCTGGCAGGTCAACCAAGGCTTTGTCGTACCGGGAAGCAGTAACTTGGCGATCACTGATGATCCGATCAAGACGTTTCATCTGTTCCAAACCAAGAGCAGCGGGCATCTCACTCAATCTGTAGTTGAACCCAGGTTCAACAAACTCCAGCACCCGACCATCACCCTTAGGCTTCTGTGATCCGTGGTTTCTCAGCAATCTCAACCGAGTAGCCAAACTGGAATCGTTGGTGGTCACCATGCCACCCTCACCACAAGTGATGACCTTTCGCGGATGGAAACTGAAGCATCCCATGTCGCCGTGTGCCCCGCACTCCATTCCACCGCGGGCGGCTCCCAACGAACAGGCTGCATCGACAACCAGCAGGGCCCCGACTTCGTTTGCAAGGCACTCAAGTGTCTTGTGGTCAGCTGGCTGACCAAAAGAGTCAACCGGCATGATCACCCGAGTTCGCTCGCTCACAAGCATTCGTGCGTGCTCTGGATCCATCGTGAATCCATCGGCATACGAGTCAACAAAGACAGGAGCAGCTCCTGTCTGGATCACAGCATTCGCAGTGGCTGGGAAGGTGAAATCCGAAACCAACACCTCGTCTCCCGGACCCACTCCAACTGCCATGAGGGCGAGGTGGAGAGCCGACGTGGCTGAGGTTGTCGCAACAGCATGATCAACACCAACGCGATTTGCGATCGACTTCTCAAACTTGCCCACGTACGGGCCGCTCGACAGAATCCCAGTTTTCAGAATTTGCCTGAAATCAGCTTCAATGTCATCGAACTCAACATCCGGGATAATCAGCGGGATGAACGTATCCATGGTCCACCCACCTAGCCCTCTAGTCGCTCTTGAATCGCCCAAACAAGTTCAAGCGCTCGTATTGCACCATGACCATCAACCTCATTGTCGTTAGAGCCGCGTATGGCACCAACAAAGTGCTGGAGTTCAGCAACCAGTGGTTCAGATCGCCGAATGAACACCCTCATGGTTTCAACATCTAGGACGTACTTGTCTTGAAAGGAATCGGAGCAATCAAGGTGCCCGGTGCGGCCTTGACGAAAAATGAGTAGTTCCTGATTCGGATAGTCGACAGTAAGAAACCTGTCCCTGGTCGTCACCTCGAGCTTACGTATCTGGTTCTGGGTAATCCGACTCGCCGTGAGAGATGCCAGCCGGCCGTCCTGGAACGACAATAGAGCGGTGACATGGTCGGGGCCACTGGGGCCTGAAACAGCACGCGCTTCGATGCTGTCGATGTCGTCTCCCATCAGGAAGAGGACAATGTCTAGATCATGGACCATTAGATCCATGACGACATCAATGTCAGTGACACGCCGACTAAATGCACTCATCCGTCGCGTATCGGCTACCAGAATCGGTTCGCCATCCAACAGTTCCTTGAGCTGACGTACGGCCGGGTTGAAGCGCTCGATATGCCCAACCTGAAGCACCACTTTTGCTGAATCCGCCGCTTCAACCAACAACTGTGCCTGTATTCGATCTAGCGCTAACGGCTTCTCTACCAGGCAATGGACACCTCTATCCATCAAGGCACAGCCGATCTCAGCATGTGAGGCTGAGGGGACAGCGACGATAGCAGCATCGACTGGCGGTAGATCCGTAATCGAGGTAAGAGGTACGCATTCGAACGTCGCAGCCGCCTCATTACACCTGTCAGCGTCCGGGTCAACCACCGCAACCAAGTCAACACCCTTCATCGATGCCAAACAGCGAGCATGGTTTCGCCCCATTTCACCGACTCCAATGACGGCAACTGACAGTGGCCTCTCGACACCGGATGTGATCATGCCTGGTGCTGTGGGTCTAGCAAGTTCGGACCGTCCAATGAACGAACAAATCGTGCTGGGTTGCCGACTACAAGTGTTCGGGCTGGAACATCGTCAATTACCACCGACCCGGCACCGACCAGCGCTCCCTCACCAATGACCACTCCACAGACGATCGTGGCATTGGCACCAATCGATGCGCCATCGGCAATGACAGTGGGTGTCACCGTCCACTCACCAGTTGCGTTGGGATGGAGATCGTTCGTAAATGTCACAGACGGACCGATGAACACTTCGTTTCCAATGGTGGCACCGCTGTAGATGTTGACGCCATTTTGGATCTTGCATCGCTCGCCGATCACCACCCCATTGTCGATGTAGCAATTTTGGCCAATCGAAACACCTGCACCTATTTCGGCTGACTCCCTAACCTTCGTCCAGTTCCAGATACTGGTTCCCTCGCCAACCCGGGCATCGGGAGAAACATTTGCTGTGGGGTCCACATAGGACGAGGTCATTGGCCCAGCACCGCCGAATGGAATGCAGAGACGATGAAGTCTTGAACTGACTCGTCAAGGTATGGGTGCATAGGCAGGCTCATTACGCGCGACGAGGCTAGCGAAGCCACCGGAGAACCGTCCGAAACAACAGGACAGTCCCCATACGCTGCATTCAGGTGGACGGGATGGGGATAAAAGACACAGGTAGGAATACCTACCTCCCTCAATCTTGTGCGGACAGTTTCACGCTCGTCTACCTCTACGGTGAATTGAGACCACACGTGTTCAACGCCAACCTCGGTGACAGGTAACGACACAAGACCTGAAAGGTTCTCAGAGTAACGCTCTGCGACTCGTTGACGACCCTTGATTTCCGTATCAAATATCTCCAGTTTGGCCAGTAGAACCGCTGCCTGAAGTGTGTCGAGGCGACCCGTCAGACCGATCCTGTCGAAAAAATTGGAGCTGGTATCAACTCCATGGTTCCGTATGGATCGCAATACTGAGACCAGTTGATCGTCATCACAGAAAACAGCTCCCCCATCCCCATAGGCACCCAACGGCTTGGAGGGATAAAACGACGTTGTGGCAATGACACCGTGAGCAAGTCCGCTGTGACCAGCACGGGTCGCTCCTAGAGACTGAGCGCCATCAACGAGTAGCCAACCGTCGTGGCGACTCGTGATCCGTTCAAGTTCTTCGCTTCTGGCCGGGTGACCAAAAAGATCCACTGCGATCACACCCACGGGCGAAGGACCCGGAAGGGCCCATGCCAACTCCACAGATTCAGGATCCAAGTTGTAGGTAACCGGGTCCACATCGGCAAAGACCACCTGTGCCCCTACCAGCCGCACAGCCTCTGCCGTCGCCACGAAAGTGAAGTCAGGTACAACCACGCGGTCACCGGGACCCACCCCCAAAGTCATTAGAGCCATTTGGAGGGCGTCGGTCCCCGATGCGCAAGTCACACAATGTCGCCGCTGGACACGCCTAGCAAGCAGGTCTTCCAACTCCAAAACCTCGGGACCCATTATGTACGAACCGTGCTCCAGGACCCTGGAAAGAGCCAGCTTGATCCGGTCACCAAGAACCAGTTGCTGAGCCGCAAGATCCACGAACGGGATCGTGTCCATCAGTCGACCATCTCACGTCGTCGATGCCCATCCCGCCAGTTGATGAGTTCCCTCAACCCGTTGAGCAGATCTGTCTCTGCCACGAAATCAAGGTCCAACCCAGCAGCTGTTGGATCGCCGATGCGGTTGCGGACAAACGACACCCCCTCGGGTCGATAGTCCACGTCGACTTTCTGGCCTGTGAGCCGAATCAGAATCTCAGCCAATTCCCCAATGGAGGTTCTCGTGCCAGTACAGACATTGTAGAAGCGGTCGACGACGTCTGCCTTCATAGCCGCCACGTTTGCTCGCGCGCAGTCCCGGACGGACACGAAATCGTATGCCTGTGACCCGTCTCCATACACGATCGGTGCCTCACCATGGTCCAGGCAGTCAAGCATCTTCATGATGACGGCCACATAGGCACCTTTGTAGTCTTGGCGCGGGCCATAGACATTGAAGTAACGCAACCCGACATAACCGAGCCCGTCTCTATCGTGGAACGCATTTGCCATAGCCTCACCACCGACCTTGGTCGCTCCATAGAAGGTCTTGTTGTTGAAGGGATGCGATTCGGTCATCGGTTCCTCAATCGCATCGCCATATACCGATGCGGACGATGAGAACACCAGCCGTTGGACACCTGCCTCACAGCAAGCCTCAAGCACGTTGAAGGTCCCGCCCATGTTGACCTCAAACCCGTCCCGAGGATGTTCTTGGCAGTGAAGCAACCAGAGTGCGGCGAGGTGGAAGACTCCGTTTGCTCCTTCCAACACTTCGCGAACTGACATCGATTCAACAATGTCACCCTCGACAATCGTCACACGAGGATCCTCCTGCGCCCCTTCGAGATTCTCACGAGCCCCCCTGGTGAAGTTGTCAAAAACAACAACCTCAGACACATCCTCTTTCAACAACTCATCTACCGTATGAGATCCGATAAGACCGGCTCCTCCAATCACCACTAACTTTGATCCGTCGATTCTCACGGCTTGCCCCTCGGTATCACAAGAATCCAGACAGCCCTTCTTGGAGCCGCGAACAGTACCCGACTCGCCCGAACGTCCTGACGGCGACCGGTTCCCACTATGTAAACTCGGCAGCAAGTGCCATTTCCCTAAATGTATCGCTCGTTAACATCAGGCTCTCGAAGGTTCCCTCTCCGACGATTTGCCCATCTCTCATCTCAACAATCACATCGCACTCCTTCAGAGTTGACAGGCGATGGGCCACAAGAAGCACTGTCACTTCACGGTTGAGATCTACCAACGAGTTCATGACCGACCGTTCGGTCTGATTGTCGAGAGCACTCGTGGCCTCATCAAAGATCAAGACACTTGCCCGCTTGTAGAGCGCTCTAGCGATGCCAATGCGTTGACGCTGACCACCGGAGAGTCGAATCCCCCGCTCACCGACTACTGTTGCGTACTTCGCAGGTTCAGCCTCAATGAACTCGGCGATCATCGCGTGGCGTACCGCCTCGCGGACCCTATCCATGTCTATTTCTTCTACAGGTATCCCAAAGGCGATATTCTCGGCCAGGGAAGTGTCACTTAGGAAGACGTGTTGGGGTACATGAGCGATCGACCGCTGCCACGCTCGTAGACGATTACCCTCAAGTCGTTGACCGTCTACGAGGACTGCTCCTTGATCGGGCACAAGAAGCCCCATTAGCAAATCAAGCAGTGTGCTCTTCCCACACCCTGTCATACCTACCAGACCCAGCCGCGTACCGGACCTAATAGTCAGGTCCAGGTCGTCAACCACCCACAGTCCATTATCCGTATATCGAAATCGAAGATGCTGGCACTCGATTCCAACCCTGAGGTCTAGGGGTGAAGGAGATGGCAGGCCGTAGGTTGGCGGCATTGGCTGTTCAAGAATCTCCAGTGCAGTGACTAGCAGGGCTCGGTTCCCCTGGACAAGTACTATCGCTGAATAACACTGCTGGTAAAGAGGCAACAATCGTTGACCACCCAGAGCCAGAGCACCCAAGATGGGCAACCCGCTGACGATTCCATCAGACCGGCTACTCAGGACGACGGCCAGAATCGATATCAGCAGCATCGCAACACCTTCCATCAGGACCCGCGGGGCCTGTTGAATAACCGAGTTTGACCCCTGGGCGTGGCGCACAGGTCGATCCGAACTACGAAACTCATCCAAGAACACCGACTGTGTCCCATCGATAATTACGTCACGGATTCCTCCAATACCCTCTTGAATCGCTTTTATTACCCTTGTCTGTTCCCGAGCGATACGCCTGCTATTGACTGCCAGACGCTCCCGAAACACTCTGTTGATCACGACATAGCCCCCACCAAAGGCACCCAAGGTAATTAGCGCGATGATCGGATCAATCAGAACCAACGCAGCGGTAACCATGACCATAGAAAAAATCGCTCCTACGGCCACCTGGAGCGGAATGAGCATTCCGCTCACGATGGCTTCCACCTTGTGGATCACCCCGCTCGTAACTTCGCTTGTGTTTCTACCTACATGGGTCGCATACGGCTGATAAAGCGTTCGTTCATATGCTTCGGCGCTGAGGTCGGCCGCAGTTACCACTGCCAAGCGCATAGTTGCCCACACGAGTGCTAGGCGAATCGCTACAGCCAGCAGGACCAGGACAATGAACACAGCCGCGAGTGGAACCACCAAATCATCGGGCCGGTCCAAGCCCAATATTCGAGCCAACGTCGAAACGGGGGCAATCTGAAGTACGCGTTCGGGACTCACGAGGACCGTGACAAACGGAATCACTGCACCGATCGAAATCACCTCCGCCAACCCACCGACAATCATCATCACCAAGACACCAAGAGACTGCTTCCTTCGACGAGGGTGAAGTCGGCGCCAGAGCCTGAACAACAGCTTCGGGAGCCCCAACTCCGGCAGTTGCTCAGTGATTCTGTTTGTCATCTCATAGCCGCCACGGTGGCTCACTTGTCAAGACTCTCACAACACAGATGGGTCCAGATCTACAAATCCACGATCCCGGCCCGAGATGACGATCGGCTCAACAGGCCACTTGACACCAATCAGTGGATCGTTGTAACGGAATCCGCTGTAATTCTCCGGTTGATAATTGTCACTCATCTGATAATGAACAATCGAGTTGCTCGCGAGTGTAAGAAACCCCGTCGCACACCCTTCAGGCACTAGTAACAGAGACCGATCACCCATCCCAAAGCGGAATGATGCATGTGACAGAAATGTTGCCGAATCTGTCCGGACGTCGACGATCACCACCTGCAGTTCGCCTGACAAAACGGTGAGTATCTTCATCTCAGTCGACGGCTGTCGCTGGTAGTGAAAACCGCGCAGGGTGCGTGGGTGCGGGTTAACCGAGACGTTGCTCTGACAGACATTGAAATCGATTCCGTTCTGGGCCAACTCTTGTCGACAATAGGAACGCCAGAACTCTCCCCGGTCGTCGACATGGACCTCGGGAACAATCAGGTACACACCGGGCAGTGAGGTCGCTTCGATGCTCAACGAACCAGGGCTCGAGCACTACACGGAGGTGGGCCATCACTGGAATCCCACAACCGCAGCATCACTATGATCGATGCACCAGACATCTCATTGACACCTAGGTACGGTTGCTTAACTGCAGTGAACAACTTCACAGATGTCAAATGTATCGACTTTAGGGACCTGTACTGTCGCATGGGGCAGCCACGCGAGATCCCGTCAACACACCACGACCTGACGTCCATCTTCCAGTACGGTTGGCGGTCGTATGAAATGTGAACAGAAGTGAAGGTCGTAATCTTGGCAGGCGGATACGGTACCCGCCTCTCAGAGGAAACCCATTCCATACCAAAGCCAATGGTCGAGATCGGTGGTAAGCCGATGCTGTGGCACATCATGAAGATCTACTCGGCTCACGGCGTAAATGACTTCATCATCTGCTGTGGGTACCGCGGTTATGTGATCAAGGAGTATTTCGCCAACTACTCGCTCCACATGTCCGACATCACCTTCGACCTCGAACACAACACGGTCCACGTGCGCAAGGAGCGAACTGAGCCTTGGAGGATCACGCTGGTTGACACCGGCGACGGCACACTCACAGGTGGGCGCCTGAAGCGGGTAGCTGACTATGTCAGGGGCGAAGACGAGTTCTGCCTGACGTACGGAGACGGCCTGTCCGACATAGACATCTCGGCTGCCATTACGTTCCACAGAGGGCATGGGCGTCTGGCGACCGTTACGGCTGTGAAGCCTCCCGGACGGTTCGGTGCACTGGAGATGGATGGACAGATGGTCACGGGCTTCATGGAGAAGCCCACGGGATATCAGGGGCTGATCAACGGTGGCTTCTTCGTCTTGAACCCAGCCTGCCTCGATCTGATTGACGGCGACGACACCAGGTGGGAGGACCAGCCGCTGACCAGGCTCGCCGCTGCCGACCAGTTGAGGGCCTACGAACACCACGGGTTCTGGCAACCGATGGACACCATTCGTGAACGAGACCTGCTGGAGGATCTCTGGGCATCAGGGGGAGCGCCCTGGAGGACCTGGTAAGGCTGGAAGCTTGGGCGTTCTCCTAGGTGTCCGGAACCATTCCTCCATCCTTGGTTCGTCAAGCAACTGGAACCAACCTTCTCAGGAAGAGCCTGAGAAGGTGCGCTGTCCGGCGGGTGAACAGGAGACCGGGATAGTGGCGAGTCGCCCTCGCCAATCGAACCAATGAAGCACCAGGCGCTGATTGCGCTGCCGCCTTTACAGCCACGTAGTGCGCCTGAGTCCCGTGGAACAGTCCCAGATGTGGTGCAAGATATTCGCCTGCGGCAGGGTCTGCGAGTAGGTCAACAGTAAGAAAGCCGAACCGCTTCTGGGCCTCCTGCCAGGTGTCCGACGAGATCGTCCGTGATGAATGGTCCACGAGAAGGACCCCTCCGCCGGGGCAGATGACCGGTTCGTGCTCAGCGGCGATTCTGATCCAGCAGTGCCAATCCTCACTGCCCACCAGTTCTGGCGCCTCGTTGAACCGGTGAGCGAGAAACAGCGACCTCTCCACGAACACCCCTGAACAAGAGAGTGGGTTACCCTCGGCCAACGTGCGCTGCATGGTATGGCTCTTGCGGACAACTGGTTCGTACACCGTTGCCCCAGCCTCATCCACGATGGTCAGTAGTTGGAAGAAGAACCGGTGTCGGGAATTAACTTCGACGAATGCGGCAGCTAGCTCAAGGGAATCTGGCCTCAACTCGTCATCCGAATCCAGGAACACCACGAAGACGCCACGGGCGTGTTCTGCACCACGGTTGCGTGAAAAGGATCGCTCCCGGTTCGAGTCGTTGACCAATACCTTGACATCGAGT
>PVBE012685234.1_pt1 | contig 13784 bp, 4 predicted proteins | sample 1631181 | NCBI WGS metagenome assembly PVBE01 (sample SAMN08397723, study PRJNA350692) | Marine metagenome, whole genome shotgun sequencing project. | isolation source: water | place: Pacific Ocean | collected 2012-04 | reverse complement strand
CTCTTGGGGAATTAACTAGACCATTTGATGAAATTGCGCCTGGTTTGATTAGTAGGATTCAAAAAAGATTTGATTCAGGGGCATATGGAAAGCCTCCTTATCAAGACCCCGCAAGATTAACTGTAGGGCCTTTTAGTCCTAATAAAAACAGATCTAAATATACCCGATTGGTTAGAAAGGCTAGAGGGCAAGACCCCGATGGGCCCGCCCTGAAGGCTTCTGGTGAATTACAAAAAGGTATTAAAAGAAGAAGAGGTCCAACAAGTATAGAAGGGGAAGGAAGTAGAGAGGTTGCCAGCCTTAGAATTGGTCTAAAAGGTGGTGCAAGAAGAAAAGGTGCTGCCCATTTGGGGTGGGGAGATACCCAATGGGAGGTACCAGTAAAAGTTCATCCTAAAACTAGACGTGCATATTTAGATGCAGCTCAATTTACTTCTAATCCCACCAGTATATATTCTAATTGGAAGCATATTGCTACTTATAGGGACGATACTAGGATAGTGGAAATACCCACAAGAAATTTCTTTTTAATGTCATCTACTGATAAAGCATTTGTTACTAGAGTTATTAATAAATGGTTTAAAAAAGTGGTAGAAACTCAAGGAAAAGGCGGGGGCAGATAATGCCAGCAACTGGAAAACAAGCTGAAAGATTGCAGATGCTAATTGATGTTGCCGTAACTGGTGACAAGAAAATGAAGAATTTAGCTACTGCAGCAAAGAAATTAGCAGTAGAAACTAATAGTTTAGGTAAAGGCTTAGAACATGTGGGTTCTACCTTTGATGAATTAAAAGGGAAATTTGCTAGAATAAAAACGGCTGTAACTGATTTAAAAAATGCAGAAGATAAACTTGAAAAGGCTCAAAGAGTCCTGGCCAAAAGTACTTATGGGAATGGGAAAGTGATAAAAGGTTTTGAAACTGATGTTAGGAGAGCGCGCCAGGCGCAGGAAGATTGGGATTTGAAAGCTAGAGCAGCTGCTAAAACTCTTAGAAGTCTTACGGGAATAACAGGTGTTTATAATACCAAAGCTAAAAGAGCAAATTATACCGTTGAAGAATTAAAAGATGCTATCCAGGAATATAAGAATGAAATATCGGGTCTTACTAAAATGCAGAGGGCAGAATCAAAAGCCCAAAGAAAAGCCACGTCTACTAGAAAAAAAGCTAACAAATCTATAAAAGATCAAAATGCTGCAGTAAGACGAGGTAGTAAAGAGTGGGGATTGTTAAATCAGAGGGTTGATACTTCCGGTAGAGATATATTTAATAGAATGAGGAGAAGGTTAGGATCTATTAGAAATATTTTATTAGTTGTAGCTTTTGCCACTAGAGGTTTAAGGGAAGCATTTAATGCTGCATTTGAAGCTACATTAAAATTAGAATCTGCTATGAGGGGTTTATCTAGTGTAGCTGTAAATATGGGGATTGCTTCTGATGATGCCAGAGTTGCGGCTATGGGTTTAGCAAAAGATGGATTACTGACAGTACAGGAAGCTGCAGCTGGTTTAAAGAATTTATTAGCAACAGGAATGGGAATGCCAGAGGCCATCAAGATGATGGAGGTATTTACAGATTCAGCTGCATTTAATAGACAAGGTACTTTAGGATTAGGTGAAGCTATTGTTGGAGCTACCCAAGGTATTAAGAACCAAAATTCAATAATGGTTGATAATGCTGGTATTACTAAAAACCTTTCAATTATGCAGAAGGAATATGCTGCTTCAATAGGTACAACTATTGGAAAATTAACCGAAGCTCAAAAGAAACAGGCTATTATTAATGGGATTATGAAAGAAGGGGCTTTGTTTGCTGGAGATTCAGAAAAAGTATTAACTACTCTTTCTGGTACTATGGCTCAATTGGCCGCTAAAACTTTTACAGCAGCAGCATCAATCGGGGATGTTTTAAGACCCGCAATGGTTGGGGCTGTACAAGCCTATACTAGAGGTATTGAAGCAGTTGAAGCTTGGTTTGTAGCCCATAAACCAGAGTTGATGGAAGGTGCGGCTGCTGCGGGTAAAACTTTGTCATTTTGGATTGAAAAGATTGGCGCTGCTATGGGTCTAACTTTAAAAGCTTTATATGCTTTGACTAAAGGTTTAGACGCTCTTGGATCTAGTGGGGGTGCAATTTTAAGAGCGGTTGCAGCCTGGAAAGTTGGGCATGTAATGATGGCTAAAGGCAAGATTTTATTAAAAGAAACAATGATATCGGTTGGTATGAATTCCAAGGCAGTAGGAGTTTATAACATGAAGCAGGGTCAATATATGAAAGGGCTCAAAATTTTACTCCCTCTCCAACGACATTATAATAGAGAATTAATAGCAGCTGGAGTAGCAGGTAACAAATTTACTTTAAATATTAGAGCTATGACAATGGCTTTAAGAGGATATAAAGGGGCAGCAATTGCAGCCAAGGTAGCTACTCGGTCTCTTATAGCAACCTTGGGTTGGTTTGCTTTATTATTTATTGGGTTAGAAATATTAATTAGATCATTCATGTGGCTTTGGGATAAATTATTCAAAACGTCTTTTAAAGAAGCCGAAAGAGCGGCTAAAAGGATGGCGAAGGAAAATGAAAGAGCAGCTGCATCTTTTAAGAAACTCTCACAAGCTATGGGAGCAACAGCTACTGCGGGAGGGGCGGCTGGTTTAGATGTAGCACAATATTAAGCTCAACTGCAAGCATTAAAAAATCATCACGATAAATTGCAAGCTGCTAGAGCAGAACATGTTGCAAGTAGAGATTTAGAAAGACAGGCGGAATTAGAAGAAGAAATTCAAGATTTAACAGATGGCTATGATGATCAGTTTGAGGTTACTAAACGGGCTCAAATAAAAATTCAAGCATTGGTTCAAGATTATTATACTAGGCTTAAGGGTTATAGCACCGAGTATCAAGAGGCTATGGAAGATAGGTATAAGGAGACAGGTGTAGATGAAATTCTAGAGTGGGCACAAAGACATCAAGCTATTATAAGCTCTCAAGACAAATTTAATAAAGATATGGAAATTTTAGCTAAGACTGATCAGGGTAGAGCCAAGATTATGATACAGCAAAGGAAGTTAGTAGAATTGCAGACCGAAGCTGGATTTAATGAGCGTATTGAGAAGCAAGAAAAAGCTCACGCAAATAATATGTTAAAGTTAACCGAACAAGTTGCTAAGATCAGGGCTACAATAACTCATGATGCTTTTGCGGAAATAGAAGCATCTACTTCCGCTCTTCAGAAAAAGATGTTGGGGGACTTAGATGCTACCGTAGATAAATTGATGAAGCATTATGAGGATTTAGGATCATTAGGAAAAACTGCTGCTTCCTCTGCTAAAGCTGGATTAGCGGGTGCTTTTTCACAAGCTTCAGGGGGCCCCGGAGATGCAAGGGCAAAAGCTATGCAAGTTCAATCTGGCGAGATGGCGCCAGATTTAGAAGCGGCTTATAGAGGTTTAAAAGATATTTATGATGCCTTTGATAAGGGGGGTAAAACTACTGATGAGGCTATAAAGAAATTGGCAGAATATGCAGCAACCGCAGAAGAATTCTCTAAGGCACCTTATAGTAAGGCCACTATAGCTGAGGCTAATATTTTAAAGGGTGTAGTAGAACAACTGGGCCCCGCTTACAAAAAATATCATGATGAATTAGTAGCAGCAGGCAAAATTACTGCTACAAACGAGCAGGGGATAATAGATTTAAACTCTGAAAAAGATAGGATGTCTACCAGGATTAAACAGCTTATAAAAGACTTAAAAGCTTATCAAGATCAAAATGAGCACTTTAAACAAGATCTTAAGGAGCAACTACATTTAGCAAAAGCTAAAGAATTAGACCTTGAAAGAGAAGCTAGGAAGAAATTGACTAAGCTAAATCAAGAGGCTTTTGACCTTGACCAAAAATTATTAAATGTAACAAGAGATAAAGGTCTTCAAGACAAAATGAATATCCCTCTTTACGGAGAAATGGTTGTTCTTGAAAGGCAGCAAGCTATAGAAAAAGAGAAATTAGCCAAGGCTTTAGAGGCTGAAAAAATAGAAATGACTCTAAATCACGATAAACTTGTAGCCCAGAAAGCAGCTTATGATGCTCTAATTGAAAGTAAAGCAAAATATGGGGGAGAAGTAAATGAGAATGTTCAGGCTGCAATGAAAGAGTCAGAACGTTTACAGATTCAAATTGACCAAGCAATAGCCGCGGGAGAGGCTTTTGATAAATTAGCAGCAGCTAAATCTAAGGCTCTTCAATCTGAGGCGGACCAAGAAGCTCTTGAGATGCAGATTGATACATTTATGAAATTACATAGTGTTGCTCAAAAAATGTATACAATGCAGTTTGCAAACTGGGTAACTAGGGAAAAGGAAAAAAGATCTAGAAACCGAGAATATGCAAAATTATTAAAAGAAGGCAGAATAAACGAGGAGCAAGAACAAAGATTACGGGAGGCTTCTAGTGAATTAGCTAATGCTCAAGAAAAGTACCAGAATGAAAAAATGAAGATTGATTTAATTCGAAATATTGCGTCTCAGATTATGGCTTGGGCAGCTCTTCATGCAGCTAAATTGAATCCTGCCGCTGCAGCTGTAATGCTTGTTGCTGCTGCTGCAGGTACTTATGCAATTGCTTCAATAACTGCTAAGATGGAAAATGAAGCTAATAAAGAATATGAAAGGGCTCAAGCAAAGTATGAGGAAGAAAAAGCGGATATCATCCCGGACCAAGAAGATGGAGCCAGTGAAGAGGCTAAAAAGTTTGGCGGTACAATCAAGGCTGAATCATTACAGGTAAGTATATCTCCTACTGTAGTAATTCAAGGGGAACAAGTATTTATAGGTCAAGGCAGTGTTACTGAATTCTCTACTGAAATGCAAGCTATGCTATTAACAATGACAAATGAAGCAATTGAGAATAGAGAACTCGATGTTTCAGCATTACAAGGAATTGGCGGATAATGGCTGATGCTGTAAATGATATTGTAGGCATACCAGCTATTGGTACTACTTCTAGTGGTAAAGTAAATGGTAGTAAGTGGCAATTTGGAATTGCAGTTGATTTAAACAATCGAAAATTTGAGTTTGGTAAAATTGTTAATTATACCGTAGCAGCAGATGAGTTTAGCCAATCTTATGTATCATCAGAAGATATTCATGCTGGGGTTTCTGGTTCAAATTCAGCTACTAATACTGCTCCCGGTAATTATATACAACATGGGGACAAAGCAATATTTGGCCCTTCAACAAATTCTACTGATGCTGGTTATAGTGAAAGTATAAGATTATCGGGGGCAGGACATGATAATACTGCTAATAAAAATTCATGGGCGAATGGGACTATATATTTTTTAGATCGTAAAAATAAATACCGTTATGAATTATCCGACCCTATTACTATTGTGGGTACTGGTATGGCTGATGGTTGGCACTTGAGAGATTTACAGTGTGCTACTTTAGGAATTAAGAAGGGTCATTCTTGTTTAAATTCTATGGGTCGTTATTTACCCAATTTAAGTAATGCTGACCAAGATGTTATTTTTGATTGGGAACAAAATGCTGGAGATGATTTTATAGGTTTATCAATTAAACTACCTCCACATGATGATGTGGATGTAGGTAAAGATCAAGGTCCCGCAAATGGAACTAATGCTAGTTATAAAGGGCCTGCAGTTTTCAATTCAGTTTTAGGACTAGCGCCTTGGAGAACTTCTCTATATTCTGATCAGACTCCATCGGGGAGAACTTGGGATTGGGCGGGGTCTGAGAATGCTAACTCGACTATAGAATATTTTGGAATTTTTAGATATATCAGAGACCCTGGTACTTCTAATATAGCTCAATTTGCTTATAACACTAATAGTACTGCTCCTTTAAGTGATGCCCTTGAAACATTAAATGATTATGCGGGAGTATTAACGGGCTTTGTACATACAGGAGGACAATATAAAGATTCAGCTCAAGCTTTATTTACAATGGTAAATGGTTTATCAACAACTGTTAGTACAAATAGGGTAAGTACGGGAGTATATAGTCAAATATTAACTAGAAGTTTGGGAGATTCTAAGGACCCTAAATATTCAAAGTTAGTATCAGGAACAAATTATAGATTAGGCATAACTTATAAAGGAACTCTACAGCCTGCGTATGCTGTTGAGGGGAGTGAAGCCTATGCAAAATTTCAATGGGCTCCTGCTTGGGGTGCTAATGATACTAATACCTATCAAAATTCTATGATATCTACAAGCAAATTATTTGATTATAATAATAGAACAGTTAGTGATTGGACTACTTCTATGTCAAGTGGATATGTTGATGCTATAGGGGTAGATCCTTTAAATGCTGAAGATAGTATTAGATTTGATGTTGTAAGTAAGGCTGTTTCTCCTACTAGTTATGCTAACGGGGATAGAGAGGGTCGAGGGGCTGAAATGTTAATGTTTGTAGATAATGTATGGTTAGAACATGAAGGAGATGTTGCTGGTGCATCAGGAAACGGTTACATTGAATTAGACCATTATCCTGAACAAGGTAGTTTACAAACTAATAGATTTAGAAATACTAAACCCGTAACTCTGAAATTGTCTGATGGCTCTAGTAAAACTATTGATACAACCGGTACAATGCATAGATGGCTATATAAGATTACCGCTGGTTTTGTTAATGCAAAAGAGGCTGAATGGGCCAAAATTCAAGATTTACTGACATGGCAGGATATGGGGTACAAAATAACGATTCATCCATTTTTACCTGGAGTTCCCCATTGTTTAGTAGGCGAATTAACTGTAAATAATATTAATAAAAGTTTTTGGGATTTAACTAGGTTCTCATTTCAATTAGTATTTACTGAAACGGGGTAGCACATGGCTAAGGTAAAACTGGGCGACAGTTCAAAAATCATATCAGTTACTCCTAAATTTTATATAAAAGACGATGGGACTGACTATACCTCCGGAGAAAGTTATAATGGATTATTAGCAGGGGGTTCTGCTGCTACCCCTACTGGATATGGGGCTGGGGGGCATTGGAAGATTACTGAGTCAGACGGTAATTTATTATATAATAATAGAACTAGGGGGGCTAACGATTTATATATAAGTGGATTTAGTCGTTCTACAGATGCAATTGGTACTTATGTTCAATTTACTCTTCCTGGTAATGAGCCTCTTTCAATTCCTAGCCCTGGAAATTATTGTATGATGGGAGCTAGTGGTGCAAGATCTAATTCTGGAATTATTGAAGGCTCAGATTTTACGGGCTGGTTGACTAGTCCTGGATTTGATAATTCTTTTCAGATGAACGATGAAACAAATAAAGCCGAAATGAGATTTATGTTTGATTTTTGGGCTTACTTTAGAAAAGGCCCTCAAACTAATGGGGATTTTCAAACTTTATTTTATTTAAACCATGAGGGTTCAGGAAACAGCTATGACAAAGTATTCAGATTTGGTACTTATAATAATGGCTCTGATCCTTTTTTAATAGTTTGGTATGGTGATAATAATGCAGCTAGCAGGACAGCTTTTAATGATATAGCTGCTAGTCAATCCGCGGGAGAGGCTATATATCCACAAGGGGTGGCAGCTGATGGGGGATTACATCATGTAGCAATAGTATTTGATAGAACAAATTTTTCCAATTTTGGTACTGCTAATGGACCTGATGGTTTTTATGTGGACGGAAAATATCATCCCTGTAGTGATAGGTCGGGCGTTAGCTCTTGGTATACTTCTGCTATTGAAGCTAATACTAATGCATTAATAGGTTGTGAAATTTATGGAGATAATCCAACTTGGAGTTTAAATAAAACATCTGGGGAGCCTAGATTTTATAAACATTTTACAGGTAAACTCTATCATGCATCATTATCTCCAATAAATACTGCTGGCGAATGGACCCAAGATAGGATGCAGACTATTAATAGCTTAAAGTTTGATATTCCTAGAAATCCTTCAAAAGTAGATTTTAGTGATCGTTATGAGTATAAAGGACGCAATTTGCTACAGTCACTTTCTACTTTAAAACAGAAAGTTGAAACTGAAAAAGGGACATTTACTATTGGGGTTTCAAGTATTAAGGTTAAAAATTAATGGCTGTAAATTTAAAAAGAGAAAGAGATCCAGATCGATTTTTTGACCGTTTTGTTAGTGAAACTTTTGAAACAATTGATGGCTTTGATGCAATATTTAAACCTACCGCGGGAGGGTCTAGCACCTCTTGGCAAAATAGGGAAGTTATTATATCTTTAGAAGTAGGTTACGCAGATGGAAGATCCGAGGTATGGGATGTATCAGCCGGAGTTATTGAATCTATAACTACTACCAGAAATTCGGGTTTAGCTACTTTAAAAATTGCCAGTTTAAATAAACAATTAGCTGCAGTAAATGCGGAAAAGGTAAAACAAGGTAGCCAATGGTATGAAAATCAAACTGTAAGTTATATGATAAATAGACTATTGGAAACTGTATTTGCTGATAGTGCTGGAAATTTACCTGATGATAAAACAATTGCTAGAGAGTTACTTACTCTCCCCACTTTAGATGATAAGATCGGTACTTGGACATTAGAATCCTATCCCGGATGGGATGGTACTACTGTAAGTCCTTCTACTGCAAGTCCTATTATGTCTATAACTACAAATTCGGATAGGAGCGTAATTTATATGGGTATTGGCGGAACTGATGGAATAACAGTACCGGAGCTATGGAGTTATACTATCGATTCAGACCTTTGGTCTAAACTTGGAACAACTGATAGTGCTTCAGGCAGTACTCAAAAATACGCTCCTATTCAACATCTCTTTTATAATGAATATGATAATCGATTATATGGTTTATTATGGCAAGATAAGGGCGATAGTAAGTCGGATATAGAAAATATAGTTAATCAGACAAACTGGATTTGTCCTAGAGCGAGAATGTTTTGGTGGGAAGTTGATGCAGATAGTTCTGCTACTGGATATATTGATGATAATAGCCATAGTTATGATTTGGGTAATATTTGGACTGGAGAATGGGATTTTAGATCAATGTTTAAAGCTAATAAGGCTTCAGCCCCTGGCCCCAAAATATCCGATGGTACTAGATCTACGGGATCAGATACTGCTTCATTAACTGCTTATAAATTAGACTATAGAGCTTCAGTGGGTAATATTACTTCTATGAAGTATGTACATGTCCCGTTTGGAGCAGTAGGTCATCAAGCATTAAATAATCATTCTGAAACTAGAAGGGGAGTCCCTCACTACCATCCACAACCCGCCTCTGACTATGAAGATGATCCTTTAATGGCTACTTGGGGAAATACTCTATATGGAGCCCCTAAAGGAGAAATGATTCCTACTACTGACGACGGTAGTACTGTTTGGTCTAGTGCTTCTGGAACTACTCCCCCCGCAGGGTTCGCAAGGGCTGGTAGTGCAACTTTTGGGGTGGCTGGTGAAGTTTTAACTATTACTAATCCTACAGCTAACAATGATGGTATGGATTTATCTATATTGAGTGTTGAGGATAATATGACTGTATATAGATTGAGAGTTTCTGGAGATAGATGGGCCATCTATATCAATCCTGCTGATGGCCAACAAGATAGTCAAAATTCTATCCCTTATGGGCCGTTTGGAGCTACTAATTCTAATGGTTATACTGCTACAGAATATGGAAATGGGGATTATTATTTTAGTGTATTAAAAACAGACGCTATTCCTAACTGGCCAGGTACACAAAATTTGCATATGGCTATAAGACGAGACCCTAATTCATCGGGGACTGTAACTTTAGATAATTTAAGTTTAACAGTTGCTAGACATTGGGATAAATGGGGTCAATTAAGTAGACAGGCTGGGGAAAATATTCCCCTCACCGCTTATTCTAAAGTTGCAGTAGGAGTAAGTATTAGATATCCAACCCATATTGTTTCTGGTCAACCCCGGTCAGATGCTATTGGCCCCCAAGGAGGATCACAATCTTATACTGAAACTCAGGGACCTGGGATTGAATTTTATGATGAAGATGTTCCTGGTATTTCTACTAGAAAAAATATTACAAATATTGCGACTGAAACAAATACATCAAATCCTGGGCAAAGGAATGAAGAAATACTATTAGAATTAAATATGATTGGTCAGGATAGGAGGGCTTTCCAGAATGGGGGTGGTGGTTGGAGTACTGGTGCTCATCATCCTATGTATGGACCTAGTGAAATAGAGGATGGAATCCCTCCCGACACTGTATTTAGAACAGCAGTAGGGGGTAGAAATATTAAACCAACCGCACCTACATTTTCTAGTTCTACTTATTCTAATGAAGCTTTAATAATTGATATTGCTCCTACTAATAAAGCTACCTTTGCTAGCTCATATTCTGGGAATACTGTTTCTGGTGCTTTTACTGGGGAATCAAAATTTAATTACTCAATTGCAAACATACAGTCTGGAAGAGCTGGTACGGGTTATGGGTCAGTACAACTTCAAGCTATAGGGGACAGGGCTATGGCTGCAACTGAAAGTGATGGGCTTTGGATGAATGGGGCAGTCAGATATACTAATGGTCAACAAGGATTTTTTGTATTTAACCAGGATTTAGATGAAGGAAAGGGAGCTATTGTTTATTGTGTATTTGATGGAACAGTAACTAACTCAAATTATTATTTTGACTGGGGCGCAGGTACTTCCGGAGCGGCTGGTACGGGTATTTTTAAAATAAAGTATAAAATTTTTGTTTGTGAAAATGAACAAAGTTATAATGTTACAGGAATGACTACTGCAACAACAGTCAGTCCAGGGGCCCCTCACACCCATACCGAGATTGCCCGATATCCTACTGCAGGGTGTAGGGGAGATAGTGGATACTTTTATGCGGGTACAATAGATTCCCATGTTTATACTACTTTATATAATGGTTCTAATGAAACATCAGTGCATGCTCAATCTTATATTCATAAAGTAAATCTAGGGACTGGGGCTATTAACGGAAATATTGCAGCGACGGAGGAGGTAAAATATTCATCAAACAGTGATGCTTCTATTTATGCTCCTTATATGGATGGGAATACCAATCCTTTTGGGGATTATTCTGCAAGCAGTTATTCTGCTGTTAATAAGACTAGAAAATTTCAAAATTTCCATTATGCTCCTGATCTTTCAGAGGCTAAATATAGAATTATGGGTTCGTGTTTCAGACGAGACTCAATTTTAATAGATCCAAGTACTAATGGTACTCCTTACCCTCCTTGTCATGAGGTTTTTATAATGGATAATACTGATGATAATACTGATAATAAGTTAATTATCATAGATCATGATATGCAGTCTGGAACTTCAGTTGATGCTCATGGATTTGTCGGATTTGTTAATACTTTTGGTAATTTTGGTAAAACAACTACTAACTTAGGTTCAAATAATGGTGTATGGTATTTCAGATTGAAGAAAGCTACTCTTTCTCCTTCATTAGATTATCAAGTAGGTAGAGGCGTTCAATTAAACTATTTTTCTTTAGATGATTCAGGAAATATTGTAGCTCCTTCTTATTGGGATGATGAATCTACTGCAGCTTTAAGTAAACCCGTTAAATCAAATGAGGGGTTTTTAGTCAGAGGTAGGGCTGTAAATGGGATAATAGATTTAAGCTTAGATACTGAAAGGGAAGGAATATTTTCTGCTTTTGATGATTGGCAACAGTGGACATCCACTAGGACTAGTTCCAAGAAGTATTTCTTATCTGCCTCCTCTAAATTGTTTTTTAAACTGGACGATCAGGAGATAGATCCAAGAATTAGAGTTTATGACTTTACTGGATTAACAGTTTTTGATGCTATTTCTAAATTGTCAAGTGCTTGGAATTTCTTATTTGGATTTGATGTATCAAAATTCTTTATTATTTCTAGAGATATTACTAGTTCTACTCATACGCTTGAGGCGTCTAAGGGTGATATTATTGATATGACAAAAACTATAGATAATGATGTTAGAAATGTTATATCAATATCTCCATTCACACCACAATTAGCAGATGTTGAATGGGAAGTTAGTCATGTTGGTAGTAGTGAAGTTTTATCAGACGAACGATTATTTAATGGGGAATTTACTATGACTGTAAAAACTCATAAAGAGGGTTCAGTCAATATGATATGTACAAGACAGGGACGACTAATTAAAGATAGTTATCCTGGTGTTGATGTAACAGATGCAGCGGCTAGTACAACTCCCGTTGTAGTTGATTCTATTACTAATGTAGAAGACAGAATGATTGCTACATTTAAATGGAAAACTAATAATCCTTCTAAGGCTGTAGTACTAACCAAAAGAGTAGGGGGTAATGATACTCGACTATATTTGAATACTACTTTTGCTACATCTGCAGGTAAATTAAATCCTGGGGAAATAGTAACTTTTGCAGACCCCGAGACTATTGACCAAATCGGTAGAGTAATAAGTTCAGTGGACTATACTTATAATACGGTAACCCTAGAACAGCCACTAAAATCAGGCAGTACTACTTTTTTACTACCAGCAGGTACCCCTTTAAAAGTTGTGGGGGCTCATTTGGGGTCTGATGTTTCTGATTCAACGGGTGATGGGGTAGCTAATGCTTCAGAAATAGCTAACTACGGTACTACATTTTCTGACGATGGGGTTTGTGTAATAATAAGTACGGCTGTTGTTTCAGGTCGTACTGTATTAACTGTAAATAATATGACCCCCTTCAGGGACTATAAGATGGTTCTTTATAGCGCAGAATCATATAAGCATTATTCATTCTTAGTTACTACACTTGGAACAAGTGCTTATAGATCATCCGCTTTACCTTCAGCTTCAGGTAGTTCTGGGATACCATTAGGTTGGGTACATTCAGTTGATTTGGCTACTCAGAAAATAACTTTGGCAAATACAAATACCGCCTTTACTGAGGGACAAGTATTAAGAATCCATTATGCTATGGCTCCTGCTATTTTGATAAAGAGGACACAAGAGGCATCAACTCACGAACCTCCCCCTTATACTTCAGTATTACAGGATTTACCAGAAGGATTAGGTACTTGGTCTTGGTCTTGTGGGACTGAAGAAGATTTATGGAATGTTGGGGATATCATTAATTTCAAGTTTGGCGGTATGAAATTAGTAAAAGATGGGGGATCTATATATACAGGGGCCGATACCAGTTCTATTTCTATATATGGGGAAAGAAATTGGGACTTTCCTGATAATAGATTTATTCCTCATGAAAAAGTAGAATACTGGGTTACTAAATATTTAAAGGAATATGGGCATCCCAAGTTAAAGATTACAGCTAAGGTACCCTTTGACCCTACCTTAACTTTTACTACTCCCTCGGGTAATGCTTTGCGGAAAATAAGCATAATTGACCAAATTATGTTTCCAGGATTGAAGGACTTTTCTGTCTCTGGATATTTGCAGGCAGTAAATCTTAACGTTAAATCTTTAACTATGCAGATACAACTAAGGACATCGGAGAAATATTAATGAAAAAACTAGTATTAATTTTACTACTGGGGTTGTCATTCCTAAAAGGACAGGGCCTTATAGTTAACTTTTTTAAGTATTCAACTGTGTATGCGGGGTTCAATTTAACTTCACCAAAATGGGAAGACGATAGATATAAACTTTCAATGATTGATCCTGAAACAGGAATGGAAAATTGGTTAAGTGGTGAATTAGCTGTACACAAAGAAGAGAGAGATTTAGAACCAGATTTTGATTTGTCATTTGGAATACGAAAAATTGCACGATTTAATTACGAACCAAAACGAGGTGTTAAGAATGCTGGAGTTGGTGGAGATT
>PVBE010057183.1_pt1 | contig 13784 bp, 10 predicted proteins | sample 1631181 | NCBI WGS metagenome assembly PVBE01 (sample SAMN08397723, study PRJNA350692) | Marine metagenome, whole genome shotgun sequencing project. | isolation source: water | place: Pacific Ocean | collected 2012-04 | reverse complement strand
TGGCTGGCGCTCTCGGTTGCAAACGACGACCAATGGCGACGGCTGGTCGCGGCCCTGGGAAGCCCGGCCTGGGCCACGGACCCCGCCCTCTCGAAAGCAAGCGGAAGGCGCGCCGCCGAGGATTCGCTCGAAGCGGCGCTGGTGAGCATCCTGGCCGAGCGCGACGCCGGCGAGCAGGTCGAGGCTCTCAGCACCGCCGGCGTGCCCGCCGCCCTGCTGCGCAATGTGCGCGCAGTCCTGCCCCACCCCCAGCTCGACACCCGAGGCTTCCTGCACTTCATGGAGCACCCGATCGCCGGTCGCATCGGGTACCCGAACTTTCCCATGCGCTTCTCCGGCGAGTATCCGACGCTGCGCGGGCCGGCCCCTACCCTCGGCCAGCACAATGCAGAGCTGTTGAGGGAGAAGCTCGGCCTGGGCGACGACGAAATCGCCGCCCTGCAGGAGGCCAGGGTTATCGGTCAGCGTCCGGACTTCGTCAGCAACGAACTGTAACCCCACTGCGACCCAAGACATTCTGGACCGCGCCCGTTGCAATGGCAACGCCTGTGCGTTCTCAGGATCGGTCCTGTGTGTTCTCCGTATTCGTCTGTCGTCCTCCGCGCCAGGAATATTCTGATCGGAACCGCTGCCAGCCGCAAAGCTGAATAGGACGAGCGCCGCCAACCGCGGAAGCAAACCGAATCGCGAAAACCCCGCGGCATCGCGGGGTTTTCTGGGTCCATCTCGGGATGAGTTCGGGAAGTCTCCGGTCCCGAAGACTCAATGGCGATGCGGGGAGTCTTGCGCGAACTCGTCTCTGGGTCCGATCTCTGTTAAGCAGGGAAAACACAGGGAAATCTAGGCTAACTAGAACGGCCTCCAATCCGCGGTGATGCCGCCGGCCGCCCTTCTTTTCGTCGCAGTCAGATCTCGACCGTCGGACGAATAGTGAGAACGGACAAGAGTTCCGCCCTCACGCAGCGTGATCGTCTCAGAAGTCCACCCGCAGTCCGAAGCGCACGCTGCGACCCGGGAGCAGAACGTCGTCCTTGTTGAAGGAGACGTGGTTGCGCCCCCGAACATCGTTCAGGTTTCGACCTACGATGCTGAACTCCACGGGGATACGCTCGTCGAGGAAGGATCTCCGGTAGACGAGGGAGGCGTTCAGGAAGGTGAAGCCCTTGGTCGAGGTCTCAAAGGCGGCCGTGTCTTTCTGGGGCTCGGTTCGCAGGAAGGCGACCCGGGCGAGGAGCGAGTCCGAGGCCCAGTAGAGACCTCCGCCCCAACGGATCGGAACGATCCTTGGCACGTTACTATTGGGGCCCTTGGTGAAGCGCGCCCGGACGAAGTCGAAGCGGCCGTCGATGCCGATCGTTCCCCACTCGAGGGGGAGGAGATCGAGCTCGCCCGAGGCCTCGGTGCCGTAAAAGAGAGCGTCCTGCTCGGTGTAGCGGAGCTGGTCGAGAGCGTCGGGAGCCGTCGGTGCGATGGGGTTGCCATCCTCGTCCGCGGTCATCCCGGTGAGCTTGCCGAAGATGAAGTCCTCGTAGCGGGTGACGAAGCCCGCCCACTCGAAGCGCAGCCGATCGGTCGTGACCTTGGCCCGAAGCTCGGCCGAGTAGGAGGTCTCCTCGTCGAGATTCGGATTCCCGATCTCGAAGGTGGATGTCGCCTCGTGGGCACCCCGGGCGAGCAGCTCGACCTGGCTCGGCGCACGCTGGCTGACGGCCCCAGTGGCACCGACCGAGAGCCAGTCCGTCGGAAACGAGACTAGGCCGAGCGAGCCGGACAGGGGGGTGAATGTCCGATTCCGCCTTCGGTCGTTCGCGTCGCGCCCGTCGACCTCGTTGACCTCGAAGCGGAATCCGGCCTCGCCGGTCAGACCGTCGAGGATCTCGCGCTCCTCATAGATGTAGAGCGCGCCCATTGTGGTGTCCGTCGGGGCGAGGAATTCCGCGGCCCCGCCCTTCGCCCGGAAGTCCCGGGTCTTGCCCTGCACGCCGATGGCTCCCAGGAAGCCCAGGATCGGCGCGTGGACCGCCTCGAGTCGACCCTCGAACTCCTTGTTGCGATAGGTCTGCCCGACGTCGCCGTTCTCGAGCTCGTCGTGCTCGTAGTCGGAATAGACGCCACGAACGCTGATCTGCCGGATGCCGTCGAGCGGTGCGTAGAAGTCCCCCTCGCGAAGCGAAAGCGGCCGGTTCGCATGTCGATCTCGACGCTCTCGTCCGCCTCGGGGATGCCGTACTCGCTCTCGACCCGCGTATAGGCGAAGCCTATTCGTGCGGACTCGTCGTGGAAGTACGCCGTGCCGAGCGACCCGGAGAAAGCGTCGCTGTCGGTGCCGTTCTGGACCCGGGGGCCGTTGTCGGCCGGGATCGAGTAGTCGTTCGAGCGTCGCAGGAGGCCGTCTCCATGGAGGGCGAAGGAGCCGAGTCGCGCGTCGAGGGTGGCGGCGAGATCTCGCTCGTTGGCGACAGTGCCGATACCCGCGAAAACCTCGCCCGAGATCTCCTCCTCAGGTAACTGATCCGGGATCCGATTCGTGATCACGTTCACGACACCCGCGGACGCTCCGCCGCCGTAGCGAAGGATCGCCGGGCCGCGGATGATCTCGATGCGTTGGGCGGCCAACGGGTTCACGGGGATCGCATGGTCGGGGCTCTCTCGCGAAACGTCCTGGGTACCGAGGCCGTCCTCGAGAACCTCGGTGCGATAGGCGTCCTGCCCCCGGATCACAGGTCGGCTGGCACCGCCGGCAAATCCAGTGGTGGCGATACCCGGAACGCCGGTGAGCGTCTCGCCCAGGGTGGAGCCGAGGTGCTCGAGAAGATCGGATCGGTCGACGATGTCGACGGGGATGGCGAGCTCATCGCGATCGTGCTCGAGGGGGTTTCCGGTGACGACGATCGTTTCGGTCACGCCGTGGACTTCGTGTGTGTGCTCATGGGCGTGATCGCTGCTGTCGTCGGCGGAGGCGGCGGCGATCGACGAGGAGAGGAGGACCGTGAAAACGAGGGCCGGGCGCCGGGCACGCTGGCCCGCCAGGCGGGGAGAGATACGCATTAGAGATTCCTTCACGGGCGCCTTGCTTGCGACCGTAGGCTGCAACGAGATCGGATGACCCGGTGGTCCGAGAAGGCACTGCGCGGTGCTGTGCAGCAGGGCCGTGGTCGCCCCGGGTCGGGGCAGATCAGATGTGCAGGCGAAGGGGCGGGGCACGCGCTGTTTCGAGTCGCACAACGTTCGAGCGCCTTGCCATCGGTACGACGGCCAGCAGAGAGGGCCAGGGGCGGTCGATCGTGGGTGCGAGCGCGGGTCGCGGACGAGCCGCGTCCTGGCCCTCGCTCGCACGACAGAGGGCGCAGGAGCTGACGTCACCCTCGAAGGTTCCCGGCGCATTCTCGTCGGGAAGCGACTCGGCGGCAGCGGCAGGAGCCGCGAACATGGCGCCGGATTCGCTCGGGGCCGCGGAGGGCGCATCGAGAGGCATATGGAAATGCGGTGCGAATACGGTCAGGGAAAAGAGCAGCCCCATCCATCGCATCGATTTTCGCAACGCCAAACTCGGCATGAATTCTTAATACCAGTCCTGGGCCGTCCGCACAACTTTTTCCCTGAAAAGTCTCCGTCGGGGTTGTTTGGAGTTGAAAGTGACGTGACCTGCGCTTAGGGGCGTTGGTGCACCAATCGCGGAGAAATGGGCCGAGGCCGTCGACACGACCTTCGCCAAAGTATCTGAATTTACAAATGTTTCAGTTCGTCCGACTTTTGGCACACTACGGGCAAGAATACGACGTCTCATCATTCAGGCCGAAGCCGGGCGCCTAGAGCAAGACCGAGCGACGCCCGGTCTCGACACATCTCGAGGACTCCGCAATGAAGATCCATGGTTGGCTCTGTATTCTCATCTTCTTGACCGGATGCATGGGCACATCAGACCCGGACCTGCCGCCTTCAGCCGTGTCGCAGGTTGATTCGTCCAATGGGGACGATCCTCTTCCGGCGGCATTCGAAGAACTCCTGGGGAGTCTGATCCAAAGCGAGCGAGAGATGCGTGCGACCGCCTCCTATGAAACGGATGCCGAGCGGGTAGCGACATACCAACACCTCCTGCGAATGTTGCTGAATTCCATCGAGGCAGACATCCTGCTGGATGCAGACTTCCCCTACTTCCGCATCAACGATTTCTGGGTGCGCGAGGGCGGGGACAGTCCGAATCAGCGGTACTCCATCGCGCGAGTTCGAGGGAGCTCCGCGTATCGCATCTGGGGTTGGATCGGCTCCGCACGTCGTATCGAGGTACAGCTGAACGCTGGGCGACCATGGTTCGGGACTGGCAAATCGATGGGATACTTGCCGCACGAGGAGATCACGTTCGGTGAGGACGGGTTCTTCGAGATCTGGCTCACCCCAGACGCGCGTGACGGAAACTGGCTCGCGAACTCGGAGCCTGCCAACACCCTCTTCGTCCGTCAGATCTATGACCACTGGGACGGAGACACGCCGGCTGAAGTTCATGTCGATCGCATCGGTCACGAAGGAGCTCCGAAGTATAGGGAGACTCCGTCCGAGCTCGCCGAGCGAATCCGCACGACCGCGGAAACGCTGGAGCAGTTTACGGTCGGATGGGGTCGATTCGTGCAGGAGCAGTACGTGCAAGAGTACGCTCCGAATCGAGTCCCGCCGCCGTTGGACACATTCAAGTTCGGGGGCGTTCGAGGGCGCTGGATGGCGAACGGATACTTCGACCTTCCCCCCGACAAGGCCTTCCTGATTCGGGCGCCCAGGACGTCGGCCGACCACATCGGCATTCAGCTCACCGACCTGTGGTTCGCTTCGCTCGAGTACGCAAACCGCGTCTCCAGCCTCAATGCGACGCAGGCCGTTCTCTCACCTGACGACGCCTACTACTTCGTAATCAGCCGGGAGGACCCGGGCCATGCCAATTGGCTGGAGACGGATGGCCTCTCACGCGGGGTCTTCCTGATGCGCTACGACGGGTTGATGGGCGAGATTCCCGAGGCGCAGTTTCCCGTCGGCGAGCTGGTCTCCATGGACGAGATTCCAGGTCGAATTCCGGGCTATCGACGGGTCACCGAGTCTGAACGCGCTGCAATCCGCGCCTCGCGGCGACATCACATCCAAAGGCGCTCGAACAGGTGACACATCTCCATCTTCCCACCGCGCACGCTCCAGGATGTCGAAGTGTGCGGCGCGAGGTCGTGACGCCGGCTGTCGCAGGAGGGCGGGGCACGTCGGACGGAGGCGAGCTCAGAACGACCCAGCGTCCGGCAGATCCGCCAGCGCTTCGCTGCACTCGAGATCCTGGTAGGCCGTGAACAAGCGGATGTGGTTGTTCACGCAGATGTCCCAACCGTAGTTCATGGTCTCCGTCGTGAGCCAGCCGATGTAGACGCCCCAGATGGCGGCGCGGCGGTACTCGAGCCAGAGCTCATCGGGCGACGGAGCGTCCTCGATGCCTCGCTCCACCAGCTGCGCGCGGTAGAAGTCGAGCAGCTCCTTCTGATGACGGCGGCGGGTCGCCACGCTCAGGCCGGTCATCATCAGATACGTCACGTCGTGCAGGCAGTAGCCGCGCGCCATCAGCTGCCAATCGAGAAGGCCCGTGCCTCCGTCGGGTAGAAGGTAGGCGTTGCCGATATGGCTGTCGCCGTGACAGAGCGTCTGTGGCAGGTTCGCTTGGTGCTTCTGGAGCTTTCGAAACTCGTGATAGAGGCCGTCCACCGTCTGGCCCGCGGCCTCCACGAGCTCGGTCTTGAATTGATACACCTCGACGTGCTTCGCGATGCTGGCCGGGACCGCGTCAGGGTGATTGAACATCGTGTAGAGGGCGCCCGACGTATGCGGCTGGACCCAGGCGAGGTCCGTCTCGAATCGCGGCGACTCCCAGTAGCGCGCATGCAACGCCGCGAGGGATCTGAGCAGCGATCGGATCTGGTCGATCGTGACCTCGCTCTTGACGTTGGCGAAGTGGACGTCGCGGAGGCGAAGATCCTCGAGCGCGATCGCGAATCCTGTCTTGTCTGGCTCGTAGAGTCCGCCGAAACAGACGGGCACTTCGACGTCGACCTCCGAGCGAAGCCGCGTGTAGAAGGCCACCTCGTTCTCGTAAAGCGGGATGTCACCGAGGTCCGGTCGGCAGACCTTGATCATCCATCGACGAGCGATCGAGTCGGCGCCGTCGCCGCGGAGCTCGACGTCGGCGGAGATGCGGCCGGCCGTCGAGACATCGTCCGTGCCGGCGGCGAAGGTCTTGTTCTCCACCACCTTGAAGTCGACGACCTCGACCTGTGGATGGAGCGATCGCACGAGGCGCGTCAGGTCGGCACAGCGGAGCTCACTTGGGTCGTGCGGGAAAGTCGAGGCCAAGTTCGATTTCCTCCGGTTTTGCTCGTGCGGTTTGGGCGCTGCAGCTCCAGGGTTCGCCAAGCATGGCTCAGGCGGAGGGCCGTCGCACGAGTGCATGGAGCACGCGGCAGAAATGGGGAGGGCCTGTGGGTTCTCAGAATCGATCCACGCCGGCGTCATTGAGCTTTTCCAGTCCGGGCCAGATCGATCAACCAGCGACGGTACGCCGATTTCAGCAGTCCGAAGAAATGGGCCGAAATCGCGGATTCGATGCTCGCCCCAGTACCGGTTATCGTGAATGTTCTTGTTCGGCTGAGTTTTGGCGCGCTACGGGGTGTGTTGACGCGGCCGAGGCCGGCGTTCGCCGCGCCTCGACCGCACGCTTGGAATGGATACGATCCCCGACCGACTCAGACAGAGAAGACAAGAGGAAGAGATTTACATGAGCGGAACGAAAACCGATCGGGCCTATCTCCGGCGCGCGCTCGAGGCGGCTGACCTGAACGCCGTACGAATCGCGCTCTACCAGAATACCGGCGACCCGGATCTGACCCGACTTCCGTCTGCGCTCCAACTCGATGAGGATCAGCGCGGATTGCTCATCGAAAAAGCCATCTCGTGGCTGGCAGAGAACGCGGGCCCGCGCTCGCTGCCGGAGCCGCCCGAAGCCCTGCTGCGCCGCCTCATGAACATGGCGACCGGCGAGGAAATGGGTGACCTCGAGTTCGAAGCGCGCCGCGAGCAGGCGGCGTTCAGAGAGTTTCCGTTCCTGGTCGAATGGACCGGTGAGAAGCCGCGAATCCCCGACGGGTTCGAGGTCGCCATCATCGGCAGCGGCTTCTCCGGAATCGTCATGGCCGTGCAATGTGAGTTGCTGGGCGTGCCCTATTTCGTGCTGGAAAGACAGGCCGAATTTGGTGGCACCTGGAACATCAATCGCTATCCAGACATTCGGGTCGATACGATCTCGAGCACCTACGAACTCAGCTTCGAAAAGTCGTATCGCTGGTCCGAGTACTTCGCGCGCGGCGAGGAAGTCCGCTCCTACCTCGATCATGTCGCCGGCAAGTTCGGGGTTCGCAAGAACACGCGGTTCGGCCACGACCTGAAACGTGCCGCTTTCGACGAGGACCGGGACCTGTGGAGGCTCGACGTCGACACACCGGACGGGCTGCAGACCCTGGAGGCCAAAGTTGTCGTCTCCGCAACCGGCCTCTTCGCCAACCCGAAGCTCATCGAGTTCGAGGGCGAGGAAGCGTTCAACGGCAAGATCATCCATCCGGCGCGTTGGCCCCAGGACCTATCGCTCGAAGGCAAGCGCGTTGCCATCATCGGCAACGGATCGACCGGCATCCAGATGGTCGGCGCGATCGCGGAGGATGCCGAACAGACCTACGTCTTCCAGCGCACCCCGCAGTGGATCATGCCACGCGACAAATACGGCCTGCCCGTGGAGCCAGAGGTCCATTGGCTGATGGACAACTTCCCGGGCTACTGGAACTGGTCCCGCTACATGGCGGGCGCTCCGCTATTCGACACGCACGCGCTCGTAACGACGGACAGGGACTGGCAGGCGGGGGGCGGCCAGGTCAATCAAGGGAGCGACGCACTACGCAAGGATCTGACCGAGTACATCAAGAACGAAACAGGCGGCCGGCAGGACCTGATCGACCGGCTGATTCCGGACTACGCGCCCTTCTCCCGCCGCCCGGTCGTCGACAACGGATGGTACCGGGCGCTCACCCGAGACGATGTCGAACTCATAACTCATCCCATCGCCCGGCTGACGGAAAGCGGCATCGAAACCGCCGACGGCAAGGTCCACGAGGTCGACGTCGTCGTCACCGCGACGGGCTTCGAGATCGTCAAGTATCTCCACCCGGGCCGTTTCATCGGCAGAGACGACATTGACATTCACGAGGCGTGGGAAGGGGCCGACGGACCGCGCGCCTGGATCGGGATGATGGTCCCCAGATTTCCGAATTTCTTCATGCTCTACGGACCCAACTCACAACCCGTCTCGAGCGGGCCGAGTCAAGCGACCTGGTTCACGGTCTGGTCGGCCTTCATCGGCCGCTGCCTGAAACGCATGCTGACGGAAGGAGTATCCCGGATCGAGGTCACTCAGGACGCCTACGCCAGCTACAACAAGGCGCTCGACGAGGAAGCCGCCAAGCTCGTCATGATGACCAAGGAAGGTGGGATCGAGAAGAACTACTACGTCAATAACGACCACGGCCGCGTGCAGGTCAACGCGCCCTGGTACGGTCCCGTCTTCCAGCAGATGTTCTCGAATGTGGACTGGGGCGCGTTGGAAGTGACTACCAAGACGGAAGCCGCCGCCGCATCCGAGTAAAGACGAGATGATCGATGAAGGTGTGGACCGGTGTGGTTCCAAAACGACCGACCTGTCCCGCCAACTCCAGGCCAAAGGAGACACCCCGCCATGACCGACCTCTTCGGATTGACCGCAACCCCCTGCCTCGTGATCGGCGGCGCCTCCGGTATCGGTCGCGCGACGGCGTTGATGCTCGCCCATGCCGGGGCATCGGTCGCGGTGGCCGACCTCGACGGCGCTGGGGCCGCGAAGGTGGCGAAGGAGATCGGCACGAGCGGTGGCCGGGGCCTCTCCCTCGCCGGGGACGTCCTCGATCCGAAGGGCGCGACGGCCCTCGTCGACGACGCCCATGAGGCGTTGGGCGGCCTCGAAGTCGTCGTCAACATCGTCGGCTTCGCAGCCTGGTCGCCCCTGCTCGACTACGACCTCGAGACGTGGAACCACGACATCCTGCGCAACCTGAACCACCACCTCTTCGTCGGTCAGGCCGCCGCGCGCCGCTTCATCGCCGACGGCGTCGCGGGCCGAATCGCAATGGTGGCCTCGGTGAGCGGCGTCTACGGGGCGCCGAACCACGCCGCCTACGGCGCGGCCAAGGCCGGCGTCATGGCGCTCACCCGCTCGATGGCCGACGAGTGGGGCGCGCATGACATCCGCACGAACGCCGTCGCCCCTGACTGCATCCTGACGCCGCGAGCGCAAGCCGGCTTCGAGGCGAGCGGCGTCACCGACCCGAGCGAGATCGTCCGCGCAGACGGCATGCCACTCGCGCGCTGGGGCGATCCCGACGAGATCGCGGGGCCGCTCCTCTTTCTCGTCTCGAAGCTCTCGTCCTTCATGACTGGCCAAACGCTGATCGTCGACGGCGGCATGAACGCTCGGTTCCCGCATGCGGGGGCGAATCCGATGCGAGAGAAGTAGACATCCGCCAGTTGCGACGGGCAGATCGGAGGGCGTAGCGTGCCAAGACACGGCCGATGCAATTTACACGGCATATCATGGACCTAGGCGCTTCAACCGGCGGCTGTCCTCGGCCCATTTCGGCACAGTGGCTTCTCTAGCGCAGCACAGTTATGAATTGTGAGCTGCCGGACGGGAGGGTGTACGAATTCAGCCTGAAGGGGTTCAAAGATACGTCCACATTTATCACTAACGACAACCGAGCGAGATTGACGATCTACGAGAATGCGGGCGGCGCTTACTGATTAGCGCACCGGGCAGGGACGAACTCGTCCTTTCTGCCAGTGACAATGATGTGCGCCCCGCGCCCGAGTTTCTCGCGGCGAAAAACAGCCCAAAGAACGTGAAAAAAACAATGCTTGCCTTCCTCCTTTCTTTCGTACAGACTGCCGAATGAGCCCGTTACGTACAGTCGCGACGTAAACTGCGGGCTGACAGCAGCCTGGCTAATTTGGCACTAGGCGGACCCGATCGTCCGTCGGGAGAGCTGTTTCACAGAGCCCGCTCAGTGCGAGGTCTAGCTTGGCTCTTGGTGTACCCGACCCTTGGTGCGCAACGGGGATTCGATTATGGCCCTTGCCTTTTCCCGCTCGCGCCTGGCGCTCTTCTTATTTCTCTTCGCCCTCGCTCAGGTCAGCCCCCTGGCGAGTCTGGCGCAGACTGCCGCCAGCGACATCGCCTGTCGCCCGGGCGGTAACTCGACCGATGTCGTGTCCGTGGAATGGATCGACACCAACGATGGTAGCGCTGCCTACGACCTCGAGCGGCAGGACGTGTCCGGTGGTGGTTGGTCCGTGGTGGGCACGCTCGCGGCGGGGGGGGTGCAACGACGACGATGCTTGCAGCGTCAGTGATCCGAATGCGGACACGACGGATATCTATCGATATCGGCTGATCGCGCGTGAAGGCGGAAGTGAGTCGCCACCGTCTACGGTCTGCCGCGAGCCGCTTTGGCTCGATAGCGGCTCCGGCAATTTCCGGATCTACTACCGCCTGATGGAGTGTCCCGATATCGACGGAGACCAGGCCTGCACCCAGGATGTCAACTTCGCTGGAAACAACATTTACGCCTCGCAAATGGCGACGATCTTTGAGCAAACTCGGACCGAGCTGATCAGCCTGGGCTTCAACGACGCCGCGGTCTTCGGAGGTGCGAAGCCGCTCCCGGTCGACCTCTATCCCTGCAACAACGGCTGCGAAGGAGGCCGCGGGATCTCGGTGCCGCCGGCGAAGCTCGAGGCCGCGGATTACGATCCGGTCACTGGTCTGGGAAACGATTTTGAGTACTTCATCCCCGGGCACGAACTCTTCCATTCAACACAGCGCGCCCATGGCGGGAGCGCGGACCCGTTCTACAAGTGGGTGATGGAAGGCCAGGCGCGTGCAATGGAAGACAAGACCTGCGTATTCAATAACACCGCTCAATGTGACATCTGGGACGACAACGTCAATAAATTCTACGACGGCCAGATGGCGGCGTACCTGGGCAAGCCGGAGGTCGGTCTGCAAGAACAGTCGTACAACGCGGCGATCTTTTGGGTCAAGGTGATGGAGCAGTTCGCGAACGTCACGAGCGAGCCTGAGCTCGGCAGCGACGTCTTGGTGGACTACTTGAAGCAGAATGAACTCAACGTGGCCTTGAACGACGTGAAGGATGGGATCGGTACGCTGAACGACACCCTGGCGCTCCAACTGGGAAGCAATCTGGAGTTTGAGGACGTGTTCAAGACTTTCGTCGCGGCCAACTACGCCAAGGACTACATCGCGACGCCGGTCCCCGCCGCGCTCGAAGACCTCAACTACATCGACGAGGAGACCTTTCCCGGCGGTACCTATGGCCCGGTCAAGCTCACGCGCTCGGGCCCGCTCGCGCTCGGCGAGGTGGTCTATGGCACCTACTCGATCGATGCCTGGGGCGCCCGCTACTTCGAGGCCGACCCGGATCCGTCCAACTCTGTGATCGTGATCGAGGTCGAGGCGCTCCCGGCGACTCAACACGACATGGTCTTTCACGTGTTTGGCATCCAAGGTGGTCAGATCACGTACCAGCACACGGAGACCGGTACGAGCTTCAGCCACAGCGTGATCAACATGAGTCCGACGTTCGATCGAGTGGCGCTCGTCGTAGGATCGCTCGGCCATCACACGAACTTCAACTACGGGTTCAATCTGGCCGACGGGCTCTTCATTCAGACACCGACCGCTCAGTTCCCGGCGGCGGTCGGCGAGGCGACCTCGCCGAAGAAATTCATGGTCCGCGTCGATGTGCTCGACAAGGCCGGCGTTCCCGTGGTGGGTATCAATCCCTATGACTTCACGATCTCGGTCGACGGGATTCCGATCCATCCGACGATCAACCCCGCCAACAGTCCGGTGGTGTCGGCCGCTTTTATCGCCGGCGAGTACTGGCTCGTCGTGCGTGCGCCGTCGACGCCGGGCTGCGACCCTTGCGACCTGAGCGTTGCCTACGCCGACTACACGGACACCGAGGTCGCGGCGCTCGATTATGGCCCCGTACCCGATAGCGACAATATGATCGTGTTCGACCGCTCGGGCAGTATGGCCGGGGGAAAGATCTTAGCGGCGCAGGAGGCGGGTCGTCTCTACGTCGACGCCTACGATGTCGGCGACCGGATTGGCGTTCTCAGCTACAGCGACATGACCGACCTCGAGTATGCACTCACCCCTTGGAACATCGTCAGTCGCATTGTGGCTCAGATCGCGATCGACAATATTGATCCCCCGGCCGGCGGCACAGCGGGCGGGATGGGCCTGCGAGATGCCCAGCAGGAGCTGATCAACGAACCGATGCCCAACCCCGCCTGGTCGATGGTGCTGCTTTCGGATGGAGCGGATACCGTAGCCGACACGGCCGACCACATTCCGGAGTTCATCAAGGAATACAAACAGCGCCTCGCCGACGGCGATCAGGTGCCGATCGTCCACGTCGTCGCGGTCGGCGACGACGCCGACGGCGTCGCGCTCGAGAATCTGGTGAAAGCGACCAAAGGGACGTTCCAGTGGCTCGTTGACGTCAACCTGGGCACCGTTAGCGACGAGGCCTTCTCGAACGAGCTGGGGGAGATCTTCCGGGCTGTCGCGGAGGAGGTGCTCGACGAGCAACAGGTGATGGCAGAACACGACCATCATCAGGCCGGCTTACTGACAAAGGCGATCGGCATCGACGCCGCTGCCAGCCAAGGCATCTTCGTTGCGAAGTGGGCGCCGCAGAGCGCGACCGCCCCGTCCGCACAGCTGTTCGACCCGAACGGAATCTCAGCCGGCGTGCCCACACTGGCTGCCCAGGGACACCATGTTTGGCGCATTCCGGCACCGATCGCGGGCGAGTGGGAGATGGTCTTCCGGCCGTGTACGGACACGACCTGCGCCCAAGACCTCATGACCGAGGCGGCCGTCGTGAGCGATCTCACCCTAGAAGGCTTTCTCGGTCTCGAACTCGACGAACGTCAGGCGGGCCGACCGATGCCGGTGGTCGCGCTGCTGAGCGATATCGATCCGCTGACGGGCGCGTCGGTCGTCCTCAAAGTACCGCGCACCGGCGAGGTCCGTACGATGTTTGACGACGGTCTACACGGCGACGGTGATGCGAGCGATGGTTTCTACGGAGCGACGATCCTGAACACGAACGCGGCGGGCGGCTACATCGTCGTGATCGAGGGGGATGGTGTGTCGCCGCTATCGGGTTCGTTCTCGCGACGCAAACGTTTGAGCTTCTTCATGCAGGGGGACACGGATCCAGACGGGGATGGGCTGCCCAGCTGGTGGGAGTCCGAGAACGGGACCGATCCGAACGTGCACGATCCGGCCTCGGCCGACGCGGACAAGGACGGTCTCACGACACGCATCGAGTTCACCCTGACCAAGACGCGTCCGCTCGATTCGGACACTGACGACGGTGGCGAGAATGACGGCTCGGAGGTCGCGCGTGGAGCCGATCCGCTCGATCCCGCGGACGACGCGATCGGTCAGCCAGCGGCGAAGGCCTGGGCGGGAGTCGAACAGGTACGGTTGCGCTTCAGTGCCGGGAAGAGTCCGCAGGGCGGTGCGACGGCTCCACCTGTCGAGCCCTTGAGCGTCGACATCTACGCCGCACGCCGCATTGCCGGCCAGC
>PVBE010391315.1_pt1 | contig 13785 bp, 13 predicted proteins | sample 1631181 | NCBI WGS metagenome assembly PVBE01 (sample SAMN08397723, study PRJNA350692) | Marine metagenome, whole genome shotgun sequencing project. | isolation source: water | place: Pacific Ocean | collected 2012-04 | reverse complement strand
CGCGAAATCTGACATCCCCCTGACCGAAGAAGAGCGAATCGGATTTTCCCACGTCCCCACAACAATGAGTCTGTTGCGGGATACCGCCGGATTGCTTCCAGAAACCAAACTTACCGTCTCCGCCGAGAAAACAGCACTGATTGAGGCCCAACTCAGAAAATCCGCTGCCAACACCCGCCCAGGACATCGAGTAGCAGGCAGTGTTATTTTTGGAAGGGCCGCAGCCAAACTCCAATTCCATTCCAATTCCAATCCAGACCAACTGCAATCAAAACTTCAGGCATTTTTTGAAAATATTAATCCATTCAACCTCAAAATAACCCTGCGAAGAGTCATAGAAGAGTCGGCAACCACCTCGTTCGACCTTATCTTGACATCAGCCGTCAAAGATCCTCATTCTGGAGTCAACGGCGGGCCTTTCCCCGTAGCCGAGTTACAACTGGCACGCATGATCCATCAATTGGTAGATGACAACGGTACTCTGGCCCCAGAAATTCAGAAAGTTTGCGAGACAACGACTGGCAAACCCGTAGTAAAAACCAGCTCCCTGTTTGTCGAAGAGGATGAAACAACAAGACCCTTTGAGGACCTCAGCGCCAAAGCCATTATCGAAATCCGCCTCGCACCCGGAAACGATGATAAAAAAGCCGCCAGCGCACTTAAAACACATTTACGGAATAATCTGCTCCCAGGCTACCGCCTGAGTATCGCGCCCGATAAAGGAGCTTCCCCGTGGCTGGCCCCTATCACCCATCCCGTATTCCCCATCATCCTGGAAGCCCTGAGAATGGGGTACGATCGCGCCGCATCAATTTATGGGTGCGGCGGTTCCATTCCCTTTGTCGCCAAGCTGACCGATGCCATCCCCGATACCCAGCCCCTTTGCATCGGCCCCTATGACCCAGATTCACGGATGCACGAACCCGGAGAAAGTCTTTCCATGGCCGACCTGCTCGGTTGCACCCGATCAATCCTTCACTTCATAGCTAGAATCGAACACGCCTTTTAATTGATAAATAAGTGGTAAAACTTGTTTTCTTTTTGAAAAAAATCATGCTACCCCAGAAGTTCGTTCTGCTTCTTCAGCAAACTTCGAAGAACAATCAACTCCTGGTAACGAAGCTTGTCCCATTCAGTTTCGTCCATCAATCGAAACCTTTGAGAAAGTGGAATGAATCTTCTGAAATCCATTAAAAAAAGATCGTTTCTTTTGTCAAAAATATGACGAAAATTACAGCGATCTTCGTTTCAGAAATTGACCAATTATAGAAAAAATATCTCTAAAGCCTAGCTTTTATTGACTTAAAGCTACTAAGCTCTCAGTTTCGCACAAAGTATTCTGTCACTGGTATAAAAATTGCTACGTTTAGGAACATAAGTTCAACACTTTATGTCCGAGACCATGATTCTTCTAAAAAAAATTAGGTTGCTCACCTTCCTGAGCCTGGCGACTTTGCTTTTCGTCTGGAGTCCTTTGAACCTCGCAAAAGCTCAGGAAGTAGATGAATTTGCTCCAGCAACGCAAATTGAGCGAATCCGGATTGGCCCTCATCCTGAATACACACGTCTTCTTCTGGACATTAAGGGACCCGCCCAATACCAAGTGAGTGCCAATTTTAAAGAAAAAAGAATCGACTTTGTTTTTGATGATACCTTAGTCGGCCCGAATATCACACCTAGGAAATACCGGGATAAAAACCTTTCTGCCATTGACGTTAAATCAAGCGAAGGCCAGGTGACCCTGACCTTTCATTTGAAAAATGCAAACACTCGCCTCTTTCACTATAGTAAGGAATCATCTTCTCAAATAGTTCTGGATTTAAAAGGTTCCTCTAATCCATTTATTAAAACCCGGATTGGTAAAACAGGCGATCAGGAATCAAGTCAACTCAAACAGGGCGAGGTAGAACCTCAGGAAGCAAAAACCACACGAATAAAAAGTTTAAACTCTGAACAAATCCAGGAGATTGTCCAAAAAGATGCGGAGGATAAACTGAAAAGTGGTGACCAGATCAAAGTGGAAAATATTCAGCTCGACCGCAGTGATATAGCCGCCCAACAAAAAAAACTAGAGCAAGCCAAGCAAATCGACCTTGGCTTCCAAGTTGTAAAATACACCCTAGGCCTTATACTTGTTATAATTGTTGTAATGTTTTTCACTCGAGGAATAAGACCTATTATCAACTTGATGACCACATCCGTTGAAGTCGTACCAGAAGCACAAGGTGCTTTGACCTCGACTGAACTGGAAGCCATTGAAGATGAGAAGAAACGACTCGGCGACATGGGAGCGGAAGCCGCTGAAATTAGAAAATCAGTCGGCGAGTTCGTAGAGAACGATCCTAAATACACCGCCGGAATCGTGAGAAAATGGATGCGGGAAAAAGGTCTCGGTAACGCGTAAACAACAAGAATTCCCAAGAAAGATCTCCATCAAAGGGACGTAGTATGGCTAGAGGAAAACTCACAGGACCAGAAAAAGCGGCTATTTTACTGATGTCGATGGGTGAAGAAAGTGCCGCCAAAGTAATGGCAAACCTGGATGAACGAGAGATCCAGACGGTGGGTAACTATATGTCCTCGCTCAGTGATATTGATAAGGGTAACATAGACTCCGTCAATAAAGAATTCTATGATGCCGTGGAAAGTGGTACGGGCGGCCTTGGAGTTACCGGAATGGACTTCCTTAAGAGTACATTGATGAAAGCTTTGGACCCTGCCAAGGCAACCGAAATTCTCAACAACATTTCGACACCGGGTGAAGGAGTTGCCGTCGGACTGGAAACTGTGCGCATGCTTGAGCCAAAAACGATTTCTTCGTTTGTAGTTAGCGAACATCCTCAAACGGCGGCCATCGTTATAGCGCATCTGGAACCTCCAGTGGCAAGTCAGGTTATCCGGGAACTTCCAGAAGAAAACCGCATGGAGATTATTCATCGACTGGCGACTCTGGAACGTGTTGCCCCCAACGTGATTCGTGAACTGGACGAAGCCCTGCAGGCAGAGTTCAGAGCATCAGGCGCCGTATCGGGAAGCAAACTTGGCGGAGTGGAGTCGGCGGCTCATATCATGGGGTCTCTGGACCGCGCTACAGAAACTTCAATCCTCACTTCACTGGATGAGGTCAATCCCGATCTGGCCAATGAAATTCGTAACCTGAGGTTCACCTACGAAGATATCCTCAAGGTAGACGACAATGGTATCCAGTTGGTCTTGAAAGAGGTCAACCAGGAAGATTTGCTGGTCTCACTGAAGACAGCCAGTGATGAGCTGAAGGAAAAGTTATTTTCCAATATGTCAGAACGTGCCTCCCTCATGCTGAAAGAAGATCTGGAATCTATGGGACCGACCAAGATAAGTGATGTTGAAAAGGCCCAGCAGAAGATCATTGCTGTCTGCAAGACTCTGGAAGAAAGTGGAAAAATCGCTATCGGAGGAGTTTGATTGCCGCTATCGAAGACCTTGCACTGCAGATCATTGCGGGAATAGTGCTCTGTGAACTGGATGTGAAGGTCGCCAAAGCTATCAGCGAAAAATGGCGGGAAAATCAGAAAACCCAAACAAATAATTGAAATCAAAGCACCTGTCACCAAACCTTACTCTGGCGCCACCAACCCAAACGAGATTATCATTTTTAATCCTTCCTCCACGGTCATTTCAAGAAAATCTACTTCGTTGATCGGCACAATGACAAGAAACCCCGTTGTCGGGTTAGGTGATGTCGGCACAAATACATTAACAGATACCTCACCCACCTTGTCCAAAACCAACCCCTGGGTATCGCAGGCAACGATTCCCAGCGTTTTGAGGGATGATCGGGGATAAGTTATCAATGCCATTTTTTCAAAAGTCTGGGTTTGCGACTGAGAAATCATGTCTACTACTTTTTTTATACTGATATAGATAACGCGCACAAATGGAATTTTGTGCAAAATTAACTCACCAAACTCAAATAACTTCTTGCCAAAAAAATTAGTCGCAATAAGTCCAACAAGAAGAATAAACAAAATGAGAAGCAGGAATCCCATGCCAGGAACAGGATATTCTTTCAAAATTTCCATTCCCTGAGTACCAATTATTTTAGGCACAATCGGAGCCATCATCCTGTCCACCCGCGTAATAACAAATTCAAGAATGATGTAGGTGAATGCGGCGGGAATAGTTACCAGAAGCCCGGCAATCATATTTTTTTTAATAGCACCTCTCACCCCTTGCATAATACCTCTTCCTCTTATAGATAGAGACACCCCAACCATAGCGAAACAGCCTAGGGCACAGCACAAGCCTTTCGTGCTCTCACTTGATCTATTTTAATGATATATATCTATTGGGCAAGCTTCTAAATACGTTTTGCACTTCAAACGCCAGTGTCGGATGAGTATTCTTCCCCAACACCATGAAGCGCCTGTAATGGTGAAGAGCCGCCCGAATATTCCCCTTGGCCTAAAGTAACTGCCATATTGTAATTCGTCCCAGGGTGCTCCGGATCCGATTTAAGGGCCTGCTTTAATACCACCTTGGCCTTTTCCATCTGGTTTAAAGCTTTATACGCGATTGCGAGATTATTTAAAGCGTCCAGATTATTATTGTTGATATCGATCGCTTTGCGATAGTTCTGAATGGCTCCTCTATATTTTTTTGGATGTAGTATACCACGCCAATATTATTATAGGCTTTTGCGTAATTAAGGTCTAAAAACACCGTTTTCATAAATTCTTCAACTGCCTTGTCGTACTGTCCAAGTTCCTTATAAACCAAACCCATATTTTTATAAATGTCTGCGTTGCCCACATCCATTTTTGCGATTCTTCCCGGTTCAAAGGAATGATTTCATACCGGATAGAAATTCTCTGATTCAATTGTTTTAATTCAGGCTGGCATCTGGCAGACATTCTCTGTAGAGACGGGTTCTTCTGTAACGAGTACCTTCTTTTTAGCAGACTTCCTGACAGGCTGGGGATAACGAAATACTTTACCTTCGTAGTTTTTGATGATGACTTCCTTTTCGTTGTGCTCGATGACCGTGTTGGGCAACAAACGCACCTTCCCGCCGCCGCCCGGCGCATCAATCACAAAATAGGGAACACCCATTCCCGAAGTGTGTCCCTGCAAATCACTGATGAGGTTTAACCCTTTCTGCACATCGGTTCGAAAATGATCGGTCCCCATGGCCATATCCGCCTGATAAATATAATAGGGCCTGATCCTTATCATGAGAAGTTTGTGCATAAGTTCCTTCATAACTCCAGTGTCATCGTTCACACCTTTGAGAAGAACCGTCTGGCTCCCTAATGGAATTCCCGTATCGGCCAGCATGTTGCATGCCTCCTCCACTTCCGGCGTTATTTCATCCGGATGATTGAAGTGCATGTTGAAATAAAGAGGGTGATATTTTTTGAGGATGTCGCAAAGTTCGGGCGTTACCCTTTGCGGCAGAGTTCCCGGCACTCTCGTTCCTATACGAATAATCTCAAGATGCGGAATACTCCTCAGCTCGCTCAGTATGCGGTCCAGTTCCTTATCAGGAACCAACAATGGGTCGCCTCCTGAAAGGATGACGTCGCGCACTTCGGAATTTTTGCGAATGTAATCGATTCCCCGGCGTAATGTTTCTCGCGTCACCACTCCGGGGAAACCAATTTTTCGCTTGCGTGTGCAAAAACGACAGATGATCGGACATTGGTTATTGACCATCAGCAAAACCCGGTCAGGATACCTGTGCACCAGTTCTGGAACAGGCATATCCCCCTCTTCGTTTAGCGGATCAGAGACAAGAAGACTTTCCTCATCGACGATATCGTCTAACTCATCAAGTGTGGGGACCACCTGCTTCCAAAGCGGATCATTCTCTTTTTTTATCTGACTTAGAAAATAGGAATTAATGCGAACAGGGAAAATATCAACAACCTTTTTCAATCGTTCCCGATAATCAAAAGACTCCGGAACAAAGGGGAGGTCCTCTACCTTCACAACACTGTCACTCAGGTATTTTTGCCATTCTTGCATGGTTTACCTTTAAAGGGGGTTTATGATTCGACAGGGTAAGTTTTTTTCAGGTAATCAATGATCTCATATTCATCGCTTAAAACCACATCACCGTCAACAAGAACCGGAACCATGTACTGTCCTGAAACTTCATACACCGCTGTTCTTTCATGGTGAGACCAGGGCACGTCAATTATTTCACAGTCCAGATCGAGTTGTTTTAAAACCGACCTAACCATGCCACAATACCCGCAACCATCTATGTTGTACAACTTCATGAGTTCCATTTCAATTCTCTAAACAAATATATTCAAATTTTTTCTACCGCACAAGGTATTAGTACCGCTTCGGACATGCCGTGAATCTTCTTTTTATCATGCGGACACAAAGTAGCGAGAATTCCCGCGAGCCGTGCCGCTCCCTTAATCACAAAGTAATATGGCGTCAGGCGAACTCGCGCCTCCATCTCTACAATTGATTCAGTGGTCCTGTTCCAGTATCGCGTCTGAACCCTTCGACCTTTATGGAACATCTGTAAAATCGATGGCTGGTCAGGGAACTTCGCCAGACTGTCTTCCACCGTCTGCTTCCAGACCTCGCCAGAAACATCATGCCCTACAACAACACCTCGCCCCCCCCAGGATAAGGGCGAAAACCCGGAAGGCTTGATTACCATTTCTCTTTCTCTCTGCGTCAGGGTAACCAGCTCTCTCCAGTCCTGAACAGGTTTACCACGAATGTTTAATCCGGGAATGACCGCATATTCAGGAACTTCACGCGAGTCTAAAATCCAAGTGTCTGGGATTAGATGAGATAAGGCCGTAAAAGTTTCATGCCCCAGTTCTTTTTCCCACAATGAGGTGAGGGTAGGATGCTTGAACAGGCCAAAAGCCAGCTTCTCCTCAAGATAGGGTTTGTAAGGCGGGGTGATTTTAACCCTTCCCTTTTTCTGGCTATACATCATCAATTCAGCCTTGGGAATATTTTTTAAATCGAATAATTCAAAAAAACGGTACAAAACATCAACTTTGACTTCTGCGCCGTCTCTTATAAAAAATAAACCCTCTTCCTTGAAAATCACTTCCTGCGGCCGTAACGCATATACCGGGAAGTTCCTGTCACTTAAAAGGTGAGCCAGATAAGACATTTCCTCCCGGTAATCGCTGGCTTCATCTGAAACTATAATAACCACCACGCAAGATTTTTCCCCAACCACCGACTCTAACATTTGGTAAAACGCGTCCGGAACGCCCCCATCGCTACCCACTACAGACTCACCGCTTTCTGAATACAAGTCCATGAGCCGGGCAGTCAAACCGAATCCGCCAGGAACAGAATCCAGTTCCGTCACAGAAAACCCGCTCTCTGTCATCATAATATCAGGACGAATGATGCCTGGCAGGTCGCCACGAAAACGCTTCATTCTGGAATAACGCACTAAATCGTCCGGTTTTCCCGCGTCTAGATATTGCGCGAACCATGAAGGGAGCTTTCCCTTTGCGCTATCTGCATAAAAACGGTTGAGAACGGTATAAAACTTCAGGAGATGAAAACCCAGTCCATTGAAAAATTCGATCTCTTCAGAAGAGAGATAATAAGGCTCAGGAGAAATGCGCCAGGTGGGAACATCATCTTCGCCACGGGGTGCTTTGGAATAAAGCCCCGACTGGATAAGGGAGGATTCTATTTCTAAACAAATATCCTCTGGTTTAGCAATCATTCCAGAATCACCTGAGAAATTCCTACAAAAAGGTCACTCATTAAAAGTTTGGTCGCGTGAAACGCCTCACACTTACAAATTACCACAATATAAAATGCCACCCGCAAAATTCACCAATTTAGTCTACCATTTTAACTTTATAGTACAAAACAGTTGCGACAATTGAGAAACTTTCCATTAGAATATAAGGTAATGAGGAATCCCACTAAGTCCACACTTCACCGTTTTTCTGAATTTGGAAATTTTATGGAACCCAATCAAAATTCAATCGAAAAGAAAATTATCATTCCGCTGTTCCCATTACCGACCACTGTATTTTACCCAAACACAGACCTGCCGCTTCATATTTTCGAGCCCAGATACCGCAGTATGGTGGCAGATGCTCTGGACGGAGAAAAAAATATCGGAATGGTCTTACTAAAACCCGGATGGGAAAAAGATTACCAGGCTACCCCAGACATCCAGACCATCGGTTGCGTAGGAAAAATTGAACGCCATGTCCAATTACCAGAAGGCAAATACAATATATTGCTTTCCGGACTCCATAGATTTCGCATTATCAATGAAATAGAAGGCAAGCTTTACCGACAAGCTCAGGTGGAGCTCCTGAAGGAAATCAATGACCGCAACCTGACGGATGGATCTATTTCCATCAAGGATCACATCATAAAAAATATGAAACAATACCTGGGGAATATACCCAGTGGAGACACAATCGAGCAGGCGCTGGATCTGGAAACCTGCAACACTCTTTCCCAGTTGGTGGACCGCGTAGCATACCACTTCGATCTCCCGCCTGGAAAAATGCAAGAGTTTCTCGAAGAACAAGACGTGGAAAAAAGAGCAGAAACCCTCCAGTCGCTGATAGAATTAAAAATCCGGCTGACAAAAATTTCTCACAAGAGCAAAGACGAAGGGATCGATTTCAGCATGAACTGAAAACCACCAATCGCTTTACATCCGAGGCACGGGTTCTTTGCGGGATTTCAAAATTTTCCAAACCTGTAATCCAAACAAATAGGTATTCCCAATCACAACCACAAATAAAAACCCCTGCGCCACTTCACCCATCAAGGAAAATACCACAATGGCCATATTATTTGTGCACAGACACAGCGGACTGATCAAGGTGAGAAACGCCTTGTCTGCATACCAGTCACCTGTGGGTAGTGTTTTATAGTTTCTTCCAAACGCCAACCGCCTGCTGACACGGTCGGAATATTCAACCGCTTTATCCTGCCATCCATACAAAAAAACATGACACCACTGCATATAATAAACCAGCGTTGAAAGCTTTCTACTTTCATAAGCCTCGCTATCTTCTTCCTTGATACTTTCGTCCGCCCGATTACAAAGATAGCTCCCGAAAACCGAAGTGTAATTGACCAGATAGAACACGAAATACGAGCAATGCAAAAGGCAACTCAGTAGCGCAAAACCGCCCAGAAACCAATACCACGAGTCACCTGTTTCATTGACCAGCCTCATAGCAAGAGCTAGGTATACGAGAAAACATATGATGAAATCCGTCAGCGAATCCAGAAACCTTCCCATGCGAGAAGTTTCACCTCTCACACGCGCCAGATTCCCGTCAATATTATCCAGAAAAATTTTCCCATAGAGAAATATAGCTCCCCACATCAACCCAACATCCGACTCAATCATGTAACACCCCACGGAAACAAGACCGACCAAGAGCGAAGCGAACGTAACCTGAGTTGGCGTGACAGGCAGTGGATACAACCACCGAACAACCCAGCGGTTGGGGAAATACCAGATGACATTCGTGTCAAAAAAACGCGCTTCCGCTGGAAGCTTGTTCATCTTTTCTATATCAAAAGCCATCTCAAGTTATCTTTCCAGGTGAAACCAAATGTTTAGTAGACGAGAGGTGTTATTATCAAAAAGAACTCTATTCAGCAAATTCCGCAAACCTTGCAAACCGCCGTATCGCAAACAGGGGTGACTCCTTCTTTTAATCCGCGCTGATAATCGGTCCACAGGAAGTCATTTTTATATCCATGATCGACGATATCCCACGGCAGAATATCATTTTCTTCGTATTGCCTGTATACAAATACGTCCGCCGCCGGATGACTCTGCATCAATGCTTTCTTTGCATCGTGTCCATTGGCGAGATAGGTTTTGAAAAAAGACAATACCCTGCGATCTCCACGTGATAGATAAGTTTGCAAATAGGCTTCGTTGGGGGAACCAAAACTGATTTTCAAGTGAGGCAGGCGTCCCAATGCTTTACGTGCTTTCATGAACTTCTTTTTCAAGCCCGACACAGACTCCATCGGATGCCACTGGAACGGTGTCCCAGGTTTGGGTATGAGCGGACTGAGGCTGATGGTCACCTGCCCGATGTTTCCGCGTTGACTGCAAGTAGCGACATAAATTTTCATCACTCGTTCAATCAAAGCGATAAAGTGGTCAATGTCCTCATCCATCTCACCGGGCAGACCGATAATAGAATATATTTTCAAATGAAGAATGCCCTTCTCGGTCAGAAACCGGCATTTTTCAACAATGTCCTCGTCTGTCGCTTCCTTGTTGATTACCCGGCGCATCCTCTCCGAAGGACCGTCCACGGCTACGGTCAAAGTTTTTTGTCCGCTTTTCAGAATCAGGTCGACCAGTTCATCAGTCAGGGTTTCCATCCTCAAGGAAGAAAACGAAAGCATCTTTCCATTCTCAACAATTTTTTGAGCCAGTGGCAAAAGTTCAGGATGGTCTGTCACCGACGGCCCCACAAGACCCACCGTTGACACCGACTTCTCCTGCCCGGTCAACACACGTTCCATCGACTGATAGGTAAGGTTTAAATCGGGAAGACGCGGCGGACGATAAATGAATCCAGCTGTACAGAACCGGCAGGCCCAAATGCATCCACGTGTCACCTCCATCAATGACATATCTTTAAAAGTTGAAACTTCATCATGCAAAACCGAGTGAGTGCACAAATCGGTAGAACCTTCTTTCGCCCAATGTCGTTCCACCCTGGCAGAAACCCCCGGTTCGGATTTAAATTCAACCACGCTGTCCCCACGATAATCCTGCTGATAAAATTGAGGAACATAAATACCCGGAATCGCGGCGGCGGATCGTAACAACTCGCGCGAATCATTCCATTCGTTTTCAATCAACAATTTAAAAAATGGTTCCGCAAGCCCCTCCCCTTCACCAATGAAGAAAGCGTCCATGCAATCGGCCAAGGGTTCCGGGTTGATAAAAACCGCTGACCCCCCGGCCAAAACCAAAGGATGCGATCCACCGCGTTCCACACGCTCCAGAGGCAAACCAAAATATTTCAGAATGAGAGCCACATTCAAATAATCCGGCTCGAACGAAATGGAAAACGCGAGCACATCAAATTGATCCAATGGCAAATTCCACTCATGAGACAACATGGAAGACGGTTCCAGTTGCAGAACATCTGGAGACCAGCCGACAGGAAGGCTATAATAGTCACACTCTACCCCGTCAATCCGATTCAACAGGGTATGCACCCGCTGGAATCCCAGATTGGCCATGGCGACATCCTTCGAGTTCGGGTATACCAGCAGAACGCGAACGGCATCGGTGGGGCAAGCTGGTGAATTTGTTTGAGGAGCGCTATCAGATTCAATCATTTTTGTTTCTTTGCATTAATGGGTCGTTTTATGATACTCCAATTTACAGAAACCAAACCATAATCCCGGTAAAAAATGAAGAAAACTCCTGCAGAATCAACTCCCGGCGATGATCGCATGAAGGACTACCTTCAGAAAATAGCAACCGGACCCAAAATGAGCAAAAACCTGACCGAATCCGAAGCGGAGGATGCCCTAGCACTCATCCTCAATCAGAAAGTCTCTACCGTACGCTCGGCAGTATTTCTCGTCGCGGCGCGGATGAAGCGGGAAACCCTGCAGGAAAATATTGGCTACTGGAAAGCTCTTGATAAATCAACGATCCGGCACCCCATCCAGCTTGACCGACTGCTTCAAATCGCCGACCCTTTCGATGGTTTCAGTCGCACTCCCTATTTCGGTTTTTACAGCATCCCCGTGCTTGCCGCCATAGGACTGCCTGCCTATGGACACTCAGCGCCATCGCTACCGCCAAAATTCGGAATCACTTTCGAAAACATTCTCCACCAGCATTATCGAACCCCTTTACAGGGAAACCACACACAGCGCAGAGAATTGATAAAAGAATTCCGCTTCGGATACATCAATATGCAGGATGCACATCCATCGCTCGAACAATTGCGGAGTGTGCGAATAGAAATTATCAAACGCACTACACTCTCTACCATGGAAAAAATGTTGATGCCTTTAGAAGCGCGGTCCGGGGGCAACTACCTCGCCACAGGTTATTTTCACCGGGGATACGAAATACCCATGATGGAAGTCGCGAAATTGAGTCGGTTTGACCGCACTCTGGTGGGAAATGGTCAGGAAGGAGCCACACTTTACGGCGTGCATAAACCCGCTACGGTTTTTATTGAATCAGGAAAAGAAAAACCCGATGAAATTCCCTGCCAACTCTCTGTGATGTTTTCACAAGAAACCGCTTCTAAAATCAAAGACGCTTATGAAGCTTTACAATCAGAAGAGTACGATCTGAAGAAACTTGCCGGGTGGGGTGAATTGGCACTCAAAAAAGGAACCGGTCCCGCCGCCTCTCTCATCGCCTGCCAGGCAGGAACCCTGCTCCACCTGTGCGGACTCAGCTCTTCCTTTCAGGAGGGATACGATTCCGCCCGCAACGCACTCTACGGAGGCTCTTGCTATAACGCTCTGATGGAGTATATGGATCGATTGAGAACCTAGCTAACCAACTAAAAGTGTTTTATGATGGTCGCTTGAAACCTAAAAAGGGAATACCATGAAATTCAAGATTGTTTTGGAACCCAGTGATGAAGGTGGCTTCACAACCCATGTTCCGGCTCTTCCGGGTTGCATCAGCGAGAGGAATTCGGAAGAAGAAGCCATGCGAAATATCAAGGAAGTGATTGAGCTTTACCTGAAATCTACTCAAGACGAAGTTGCCGATAGCAAAAGGGCTATTGTAAAAGAACTGGTATTGTGAGCAAAATCCCCTCCCTCTCCTATGATCAAATTATAAAAGCACTGCAACGAGGTGGATGGACTTTCGTCTGACAAAAAGGAGGTCACATTCGTCTGGGGAAAAGACTCGAAACTGAACTACTGAAAATCACTTTCCCCGCTCATAAGCCTGTAAAAAAATCCACTCTTTCAAAAATTATCAAACAAGCCAAGCTGGACTTGGAAACATTTCTTAAATTGGTTTAAAATCCCAGTTTTTTTAAAAGAGAAAGGAGCCTTATGTAGTAGACAACTATACAAAAGCCATTATGACCGTTATTGCAGTAAGTCTGTTTGTTATCGCATTCCATCCGTTACTGATACCAGAACCTGTAAACGCGTTCGACGCCACCAAACCTTCTAAAGTTCAACAACAAGTGTTTATTGGGTCAGACAAAGTTTAGCGCTCTCTGGATAAAATAGCTGAAGCGATCAGGACCCACAAATAAACTAAATATAAGGAAGGTCGGATTTTTCAACAATCGGCTAAGGCTTTGCGTGAGTGTCTACTTCCATCAACGGTTTGAGATGTTTCCAAACGGTTTGCGCTACGATGGAGTAGCCCGGCCCTATAGGGTGAAGTCCGTCAGGTTGAGTGTATTCTTTTTGTCCGGCGACGCCTTCCAGAAAAAAAGGTAACAGTGGCAACTGATGCTTTTCCGCCAGGCGGCTATATATTTTCTCGAATCCTACCGTATACTCCTCACCATAATTGGGCGGTATCTTCATTCCCGTCAACAATACTTTTGCCCCACCCTTTGCGCACACATTAATAATCCGGCCCAGATTAGACTCCATTTCTTCAAGTGAAAGCCCGCGCAAACCATCATTCGCTCCCAGTTCCAGAATCACTATTTTCGGATTGTGTTTCATTAGCCAGTTTATGCGACGAACTCCGCCTGCGGTGGTATCGCCGCTCATTCCCCCATTGATTACTTCATGAGGATATCCATTCTTACGAACGATATCCTGAAGCTTGGAGGG
>PVBE011616664.1_pt1 | contig 13787 bp, 13 predicted proteins | sample 1631181 | NCBI WGS metagenome assembly PVBE01 (sample SAMN08397723, study PRJNA350692) | Marine metagenome, whole genome shotgun sequencing project. | isolation source: water | place: Pacific Ocean | collected 2012-04 | reverse complement strand
CGCTTTGCAGATCGTGACATCGGATGCCTTCAGCGAGGAAAAGAGTGCCCACATGAAAGCGTTGGGCGCCAAGCTCACAATCGTCGCGAGCCAGCAGGGTTGGATGACAAAGGCTCTGACTCTTGAGATGATCGAGACTGCAAAAGGACTCGCATCCGCTCCCGGGAGCTGCTTGATGGATCAGTTGAACAACACGGATCAGCTACCCAGCTACGATCGGATGGGCGAGGAAATCTGGGAACAAACCGAAGGGAAGGTGAATGCCTTCGTCCAGAGCATCGGCACTGGCGGGTCCCTGCGGGGAATCGCTACATGCCTTCGAGTACATGACGACACTCTCGACGTCATTGCCGTAGAACCCGAGGAATCGGCCGTGTTGTCGGGAGGGCCGAGCGGATCTCACAAGATCGAAGGTGTCGGCGCCGGCTTCGTAGTCCCGCTATGGACCGAAGGACTCGCCGACGAGGTCCAGACGGTGTCGACCGAAGAGGCGATGGCAACCGCCCGCAGCCTCGCTCTTGAGGAGGGTATCTTTGCGGGCACTTCAATGGGTGGAAACGTGGCGGTGGCGTTGCGGATCGCCCATCGTCTGGGACCTGGCCGAACAGTGGTTACACTCGCGGTTGATTCGGGGCAGAAGTACCTCAGCACCGCGTTATACTCCGACACATGAGACCCGGACAGGCTCCGCTGACGGAGGCTTCCGGACAACAACGATACAGGCGGGGGCCTGGAGGCGTAGATGTTTTGTCCTGAATGCAAGGCGGAATACCGAGTCGGCTTCACGAGCTGCAGTGATTGCGACGTTGAGTTAGTCGATGCCCTGATTGAGCCGGTGCCACCACCGGAACCAGAGCCTCGGCCAGAGCGGGTTGATGCCGAATCCAGGGGATTCGTTAGCCTCGATGACCCGGTTGAAATCGAGCGTTTTCTCCACATGCCTCAGGCGGAATTCGCAGCTTCGGTGCTTGATGGCAGTGGCATCAAAGCCTGCATCGATCAAGAATTCACCGGAAACATTGCACCCCATTTCGTGCTGATGTCAGGTGGCATTCGACTTCTTGTTGCCGGGCAAGATGCCGAGCGTGCAATCGAAGTCCTTCAATCGTCGGAAGAGTTGAGTCAAGACGAGTTGGCGGACGAGGGTAACGATCTGTAGGGATGGGCATGATCGACAAAATCGTCTCCGGCGCACAAACGGGTGCAGATCGCGCGGCACTTGATGTCGCGATCCGTCTTGGCTACAACTTTGGTGGGTGGGTTCCGAAAGGTCGCCTCGACGAAAACGGCGCCATTCCCGACAGCTACCCGAATCTTGTGGAAACAGAAGATGCACGCCCGGAAACCCGGACTGCACTCAACGTCCGGGACTCAGACGCGACGATTATCCTCTCGCACGGCCCACTCCATGCTGGCTCCCAATACACGAAATCCAGGGCCGACGAACTGGGCAGGCCCAACCTCCACATTGACCTTGCGAAGGTAACTGTGCCTGACGCAGTGCAGGAACTTCGCGAGTGGCTTGCTCGGATTCGCCCGCGAGTACTGAATGTTGCTGGCCCGCGCGCGCGCGACGACCCTGGAATCTATAGGAAGACCCGCCTCATTCTTGAGTCGCTTCTAGTGAACAAGACATCTTCCACCTAGGAACCTGCCGCACAGGCTCCTAGCGCAGGTGCTCGTTGAAGAAATCGATGGTCCGTTGCCAGGCCAGCTTCGCGCCGGCTTCGTCATAACGGGGTGTCGTATCGTTATGGAAGCCGTGGTTTATGTCGTCGTACATGTGCGCGGTATAGGTCTTGCCGTTTGCCTTCAACGCAGCTTCGTAGTCCGGCCACCCGGCATTGATACGCTGATCTAAGCCGGCATAGTGCAGCAGGAGCGGGGCGTTGATCTTCGGAACATCTTCGGCGGCCGGCTGGTTGCCATAGAAGGGAACAGCAGCCCCGAGATCGGAGACGCGGAAAGCCAGCGTGTTGGCAATACCGCCACCGTAGCAGAAACCCACAGCGCCGATCCTGCCACTACACTCGGGATGCGCTTTCAGGTGGGCGACCGCAGCGACGAAGTCCTCTGTCGATTTTGCGCGATCGAGCTGCCCGAAAAGCTGCCGGCCGTCGTCATCGTTGCCCGGATAACCTCCAAGCGGTGTAAGGGCATCCGGCGCCAGTGCAAGGAAACCCTCCAGGCCTGCGCGGCGGGCAACGTCCTCAATATGGGGATTCAGGCCCCGGTTCTCGTGAACAACCACCAGGCCGGGGAGGTTGCCATTCGAATCCGCTGGACGCGCCAGCAGCCCTCGAACGGTCCCGCTACCGTCCGGAGACGGGTACTCGACATACTCGGCCCTGAGCCGGCGGTCATTGGGTGAAACCTGTTGCGCCTCCGCATATTTCGGGAGGAGGCTGTCGACGAGCGCCGCTGCCGACACACCGCCCACTGCAAACTTCGCCGCTCCGTCGAAAAAGTCACGACGGCTTATCATGCCGTGAGCATAACGATCGTAAAGGTTGAGTAGTCCTTGATCGAAGTCGCTCGCCTTCTTTCGCTCCATACCGTTACTCCTTAATGGGGGAATTCTCAATGACGCCTGGATTCCTGGGCCGAAGGATACCATGCTCCAGGAAGCCTCGAAATCGAGGTTTCGCTGGTCCGGCATGATCCGAGCTTCCATATCCGCCCAAACGATGATAGGAGTGGGCCAATTAATGCCCGACGCTTCAGCGTTTCCTGAAGCTTCCGTCCAATCCTGGTGACGGGAGGTTACTGCCCCTCAGCGCAAAGCGCTGATAGCGGCGACGTTCGGCTGGGTGCTCGACAGCATGGACGTCCCGCTTTATGCCATCGTCCTGGTCGGCGTGGCACCGGTCCCATATACAGCGCCACGCGGGATCCGATGGCCCTGCTCTTGATTGGGCCTCTGATCGGGTTTTTCGGAGCCGGCCACTTTTCGGGATTCGGAATCATCACTGGCGAGCTTTTTCCGACTCGAATTCGCGCAACCGCACAGGGATTCACGTACAATATCGGCCGTGGCATCAGCGCGCTGGCGCCATACACGATCGGTAAGCTCGCCGATATGTACGGATTCTCGGCTGCCTTCCAGGTAACAGCCGTCATGTACCTGCTGACTGGAGTCTGCGTGTTTCTTCTTCCGGAAACCCGTGGACGGAGTAATCAATAGCGTTTTCCCTAAGTCCCGTCCGGACCAACCGTCATGACGAGATCCGATCTTTCCAGAAGCGATCCGAAGAGCATCTTCGGGTGGTGCATGTATGACTGGGCAAACTCGGCATACATAACGACGGTGTCTGTCGGACTGCTTCCCATCTACTTCACGAGCGTCGTTGTTCCGGCCGAGGGTGTCACGATCCTGGGGACCCAGTTCGAGGCGGCTTCGCTCCTGCCTTTCGCAATTGGCTTTTCCGCGGCGTTGACCTTTCTGTTTGCCCCCGTCCTCGGGGCTATTTCCGATTTCTCAGCGGCCAAGAAGAAATTCCTCTTGTTCTTCGCATACATGGGATCGCTGGCAACGCTGCTGCTCTATTTCTCCCGGGCAGGCGACGTCGTTCAGACGTTGTTTCTTTTCATCCTCGCTCAAACGGCTTTCGTGGCGGCAAACGTCTTCTACGACGCGTTTCTCCCCGAGCTCGTCGCGAAAGACGAGATGGATACCGTGTCCGCCAAGGGGTACTCGTACGGATACGTCGGGGGCGGGTTGCAGTTTGCGATTGCCATGCTGATCGTTCTTGCCGCCGATCCCCTCGGGATAAGTGAGGAAACGGCGGCACGGATCGGTATCGTGATGGCAGCCATCTGGTGGGCTGGTTTCAGCCTCATGACGGTCAAATACTTGCGTGAATCGGGCCAGCCGACTCCCCTGCCCAGTCAGTTCCAAACACTGCCGCGAGTTCTGGCGCTTGCCGCTGTCGGCGTCTCGCGGACCATCGCTACAACGCGCCGGATCGGGCGCTTCCGGCACCTGGTGTTGTTTCTGGTCGCATTCATGTTCTACAACGACGGTATACAGGCCGTCATCGCGATGGCCACGCTCTACGGCAAGGATGAGTTGGGACTTTCCAACGGAACTTTGATGGGCACGCTGCTCGTGATCCAGTTCGTGGCAACCGCTGGGGCACTGATATTCTCCCGGGTGGCCCGGAGTGTCGGAACAAAGCAGGCCGTGATGATCACGCTGGTAATCTGGTCAGGGGTCGTCATATACGCGTACTTCATCGAAACGGCATCGGAGTACTTCGCCCTGGGCGGTCTTGTTGGAATCGTCATGGGAGGTTCTCAGGCACTGAGCAGGTCTTTCTATGGATCGATGGTTCCGGCCGAGGCAAGCGCGGAGTTTTACGGGTTCTATTCGGTCTTCTCCAAGTTCTCAGCCATATGGGGACCCTTCCTATTTGGTGCCGTCAACCTGGTGACCGGTTCTTCCCGATCCGCGATCGTAAGCCTGATCATATTCTTCATTGTCGGGCTCGTGCTGCTGTACTTCGTGGACGAAGAAAAGGCGCGGCTGGCAGGCGCCGAAGGTGCGTTCTGAGGTCAAGAGGGTTTGCTATAATTTGGTGCTCACTCTTGTGGGAATAAGTGGCGATTCGACTCGCGTTACGGAAGCCTCATCCCGGACACGCCCCAGGATCTCTACCACCGATAGCCTACGCGCAGGATCGATGACGTCGGGCGCAATTTCCGCAAGAGGTTCCAACACGAAACGGCGGCCCGTGTAACGGGGATGCGGGATGGTTACGAACTCGCTGTTGATGAGGCGGTCGTCGAAGAGGATGATGTCGATGTCGAGAGTTCTCGGCCCGTTCGGTACTCCCCGCGTACGGGAGCGGCCACTCTCGATGTCGAGGCAGACGCGCATCAGTTGTTCCGGTTCGAGATCAGTGTAGGCTTCGGCGACGGTGTTCAGGAACCAGGGCTGGTCGCGGATGACCGTGGGCTCGGTCGAGTAGATGGAAGCGGTTCGAAGGACGCGAACGTCACGGCGATCCAACTCGACAACAGCCGAAACGAGATGCGCATGGCGATCTCCGACGTTCGAACCGAGCGCCAGAAAACATCGGGACATGGATCCTATTTAAACACGTCGTACAACTTTCACTCGTGAGGCTTGCTCCAACCATGATCCGAGCCATTTGCACATTGGGCCTCGTTCTCCTTGCAGGCTGCGAGGCGACCACACCGCGGCCACCAGTCCGAACACCCGCCGGTATCCTCGAAGGGATTGCTGACGGAAGAACAGAAGTGGTCGACTTGACGCACGCGCTCAGTTCCGCCAACCCACACTGGCCCGGACCGGGTTACGAGCCCTTCGCGTACGAAATCTTCGCTACGATCGAAGACGACGGCGTTCTCTCGGGCCGCTTCACCATGGCCGAACACACCGGCACCCATATAGATGCCCCGAGCCATTTCACGGAGGGCCAGATTCCGGTTGACGGAATACCGCTGGATCAATTGATCGTCCAGGCCGTCGTGATTGACGCACGGGCACAGGTGCGCGAAGACCCGGATTACCTGTTGACGCCCGAAGACGTTCTGGGCTGGGAAGACATCAATGGCCTCATCCCCCCCAACACCCTCGTCTTCATGTACACAGGCTGGGACGAGCGGTGGAGTGACTTCGACAGTTACAAAAACGCAGACCAGGAGGGAAAACTCCATTTTCCCGGGTTCTCCCCCGAATCGGCGGAGTTGCTTACCGGGGAACGGGATGTCGCGGGCCTGGGCATCGACACACTGAGCGTGGATTACGGATTGTCGGAAGATTTCCAGGTGCATCACGTCAGTCACGGGCGAGCCAAGTATCATCTGGAAAACGTTGCCAACCTGGGAGAGCTTCCCGCAACCGGCACACAGGTGATCGTTGCTCCGATCAAGATCGCAGAAGGAACCGGTGGCCCGGCAAGAATCTTTGCTCTCGTCCAGGATGATTCCAATTGATGTTACGAGCCGGTATTCTTTCGTTGCTCGTGGCGGTCTGTTCCTGCCTGGTGACGGCAAGCACGGCGGCCCGGGCAGATTTGCGGCTCACCTACGAGCTGACGATCAGACCTAATGCACGGGAGATCCCCGTATCACTTCAGGTTGATGGCTTGTCCACCGATACGCTGGCACTCGAACTCACGGCCGATTACGGCGCGATTCCGAATTACCACCGAATGATACTGGACTTGCGCGCCGACGGGGAACCGGTCGAGCGCAACGACCGCTGGGTCACCCCTGTTGCGACGGCCGGCCGGGACTCGCTCACGATTTCCTACCGCCTTAACCTCGAAGGATACGATCGGTCCAGAGGTACGACGTTGCCGATTATCGACGACCGGCATGCCTTCATCCCGGGAGCCTCCACATTTGTCTTCCCTTCAGAAGCACCGGTTGGAGAGGTCCGGGTGCGGGTCGTCAAGCCGGCGGAATGGAATATCGCGACAAGCTGGGGAATCGACCGGGACGAGTATCGTTTTGACGGGACGGACGCGGACGAGCTGGTCTATTCGTTTGTCGTTTCCGGAGACTACAGGGTCGGGACGATCGGGTTCGACGGAGCAAACGTCCATACAGCCTTTCGTGGACGGGGTGCGACGTCCGACGACGAGGTCCAGGATTTCCTCCTTCGAGTCCTCGCCAGCCATCGCGATACGTTTCAGACGATACCCTTCGAGCGGCTTCTGGCTGTTGGAGACTTTGTCTACGAACGGGGCGTGACATCGGGCAGCGCGTTCCACAACAGCATCAACCTGTTGATGCCGAAAGACAGGCAATTGTCTGACGATGTCGGTTTCAGAAACCTCATCTCTCATGAGTCCTTTCACCTCTGGAACGGTGGCGATGGTGTGCTCGCCTATGCGGACTACGACGTCTTATGGTTCAGCGAAGGGATCACGGACTTCTATGCCCAGAAGAATCTACTGCGGGCCCAATTGATCACGGAAGATGAGATGCTCGAGGAGATCGCCGAAAAATACCTGCGGTTGAACTTGAGTTTCCTGCGCGATGTCCCGTTGCCGGAAGTCGGCAACCAGTACTTCGAGGATCCGCGAGCCCGGAGCCTGGTCTACACGAAAGGTGCGCTGGCAGGGTTCCTGGTCGACACCTACCTCGACGATACGACCGGGGGCCAACGGTCCCTAGACGACGTCTTGCGCACCCTGGCGGAGAGTCACAACAACGCCGAGCGTGGGGAAATGTATCGAAACGATGACGTTCTGGTAACCCTCGATGCGGTCGGTGGCGCCGAACTGGTCCGCCTCTTCCAACGCTTTTCAAGCGGTGACTACCGGCAAACGTTTGAGAGTGTCATGGACCACGCTGGGTATCGTATGGACCGCATTGACGAGCCTGGATTCACGCTCGGCATCTACGATCTGGGAGGCCGCCGTCAACCGGCTGCCGTGCGGGCGCTGGACCGTGAGGGAGCAGCCTACGACGCCGGGGTCCGCGAAAACGATGTCATCCTCGAACTGGACGGACGGCCGACACGAGACCGGGGAATGCTCGAGAAAGAAATGAAAGCGATCACGGAAGGGGCCGGTGAGCCGATAACGGTCCTCATAGAGCGCGGAGCCGATCGTCTGCGGTTGACGATAGAACCTGAGCGCTTTTACAAGATTCGCTTTACGAAGCCCCCGAGATAGGGGGTAGACCGCCTCAAACAAAGGACTAATTCCGGACTATGAAGACGCACCTGATCAAGACGCCGCTCGAGGACCTAGTCCTCATCGATATCGACTATTTTCAAGATGAACGAGGATTCTTCATCGAATCGTGGCATCAGCGTGACTTTGCCGCCGCAGGGCTCGACCTGACCTTTGTCCAGGAGGGCCATTCCCGCTCGGACCGAGGTGTCCTGCGCGGATTGCACTACCAGGATACGACGGCGCCCATGGGCAAGTTGCTGCGCTGCACGGTGGGAACGATTTTCGATGTCGCCGTCGACCTCCGAATGAAATCACCAACGTTCGGCCAGTGGTTCGGCGTAGAACTGAGTGGGGAAAACAAGAAACAGATTTATGTTCCTGTGGGCTTCGCGCACGGTTTCGCAACACTTTCAGAGGTGGCCGAAGTCCAGTACAAGCAGACAGGGTTCTACACCCCCCCAGCGGAAGGCGGCATCACCTGGAACGACCCGGATGTGGGCGTGGAATGGCCGATCGAGAAGCCTACGCTTTCCAAACGAGATCAGAACAACATGAGTCTGGCAGAATACAAAGAGAACCCCGCCTTCTAATTCGGGGACGGAGGCACAATTATCTGCTGCGTCGATATGCGGCAACCGCCCTGTTGTGCTCGGCCAGTGTCCGGGAAAACGTGTGGCGGCCACCATCTGTTCGGACAAAAAATACAAAGTCTGTTTCGGCGGGGGAGAGGGCGGCCAGTAGAGACTGGTATCCGGGATTGGCGATGGGTCCGGGTGGAAGTTCCGGGTAGCGATAGGTGTTGTAGGGCGAGTCGAAATCCAAATCCTCGCGCAACAGACGGCCGCGGTAACTCCCATCCAACCGTAGCGCATAGACCACGGTTGGGTCGCATTCGAGCAACATGCCCCTGCGCAGGCGGTTGTGAAAGACCGACGAGATAATGACGCGTTCGTCCGCCACTGCGGCCTCGCTTTCGATCAAGGAAGCCAGAATCAGCGCATCCCTCAAATCCAGCGGCCATTCATCCAGGACCAGGTCGGTCTCGAGTTGGCCGACCGCTGTCTGGAAACCGCGGACCATCGCCTCAACTGCTTCACTGGCCGTCACGTTCTTCCGGAACGAGTATGTTTCCGGAAAAAGGTAACCTTCCACCGAGACGGCTGCCTCATCTATCTGCTGGACACGCGGCAAGGCGGCTTCGGCCGCCTCGATGAACCCGGCGCGGTCCCCCAGGTTGGCTTCCTCCCACAGATCGGCGATTTCCTCCAGAATGAGCCCTTCCGGAACGGTAAAAGTATGGAGGCGGATGTCGCCGAGTGCCAGTTTCTGAAAGACGCTGTCGACGTTCATCGCCTCGTCAAAAACATACTCGCCAGCCTGCAGCTTACCCCGGTTCGAGCTGAAATAGAGGTAGGCGAGCGCCGGTGTGCGATGCTGGATAATTCCCTTCTCAATCAGAAGATCGGTGATCTCTTCCGATCCGAATCCAGGCGGGATTTCGACGATCACTTCACCCGTATACCCGCGGTAGGGTTGGTCGACAAGAAAACAGCCGTACCCTGCACCACCCGCCCCACCCACGATCAGGAAGATCGACAGAACCAGTAGGACCTTCCTCAAGACTGCCCTCCCTTGTAGTCTTCCAGAATGAGAATCGCGGCAACTTCGTCCACGTGCTTTCGACGGGCGCGCCAGTCAAACCCCAACTCCTCCAGGTGTTGCTCGGCCGCAAAGCTGGTCAAACGCTCATCCCACAGCACGACACGCACACCGATCGCATCGCGTAAACTTTCGACGAACTTTTCAACCTTCTGACTCTGCGGGCTGGAAGCGCCGTCCATATGCAGGGGATGGCCTACCACGACTTCCTCAACTTCCTCGTCCGCAACCACTTGGCGGATTTGCTCAATATCACTTTCCAGCGTGCGGCGCCTCAGCGTCGGACGGCCCTGGACGGTGATTCCCAATGCGTCCGTAATCGCCATACCGATTCTCTTGTCGCCCACGTCTAACGCCATAGTGCGCTTGGTTTGCACGTCTACATGATAACCCGTGCGGGAGAACCCGAAAAATCTCCTGGCACTCGCCCACGCCGTGCAAGCTATAATTGGTGAATTGGTGAACGGTTATTGCGCCATCATCGGGCGTGGGGAACCGGGCCGGCGACAGAGTTGCCGCAACCAGTTACAAGAGGGGATCGTCGCGTATGGGTTCGATTCCAACGCTTTCGAAACCGCGCGGGGACGGTGGGCCCGACGCTAAGAAGAGAGGTTTTGCTTGAACTCCAAGACCAAATACACGATTTTGCTGATCTCCTCGGTCCTGGTCGTCTACGCTGTCATCGGCGGAATGGTGGGTCCCACCAGCGCCCAGGGACCCTACCAGCAGCTCTCCATTTTCATGGAAGTGCTCCAACGGATCCAGAACGATTACGTTGACGATCCAACCATGGCCGACGTATTCGAAGGCGCGATACGCGGAATGGTCGAGCGAGTCGATCCCTACGGCGGTTATCTCGGTCCGGAAGTCCTGGCTTTCTACCAGGACTTCGACCCGCAGAAAACGGCCGGGATAGGCGTCAGACTGACAAAGAAATTCGATTATCCCATGATCGTTTCCACGGTGCCGGGAGGACCGGCCGCCGAGAAGGGATTCGGAACCGGAGATACGATCGAAGCGATCGACGGCGTTTCGCTGCGAGAATACAACCTGGTCGAAGTCAATCGCTTGCTCGCCGGAACCGCCGGAAGTGAAGTCTCGCTGTCGATCATACGGCGCCGTCAGCCCGCCCCCGAAATCGTCACCCTGGAGCGCGCCGTGGTCCAGGCTCCTCCGGTGGAAGCGCGGATGCTCGACGAGGGTGTGGCCTACCTCAAGATTCCAGTGCTGGCTCCCGGCAAGGCCCTCGAAGCAAAGCGGCATCTGGGCACCCTGACGGCGCAGGGCGCCACGCATATCGTTCTTGATTTGCGGAACTCCGCCGGCGGTGCGCCGCAGGAAGCGATCGAGCTCGCTAACCTGTTCATTGAATCCGGAACCCTGGGCTATCTGGAAGGCCAGACAGTCCCGAAGGAGACGTTTACGGCTAAGGCAAGCGCTGCGGTAACGGAACTGCCGTTGGCCGTGCTCATCGACCAGGGTACAGCCGATGCGGCCGAGATCGCGGCCGGAGCGATCGGCGGCAACAGTCGCGGTGAGCTTGTCGGCCTGAAGACGTTTGGTATCGGCTCGGTCCAGAAGTTGCTTCCGGTCGACGACACCTTCACACTGTTGCTTTCGGTGGCAAAGTACTACACACCGGACGGCGTGGAGATTCAGGAAAACGGCATCACGCCGACGGTCGAAGTAACGGCAACGGTCCTGGATCCGCTGGCAGTACCTGATGAAGAAGACCAACAAAAAGACCGTCAGCTGGATCGAGCCATTGAAGTATTGCTCAACCCCGAAGCGGCCGCCGACAAGGCGGCGTAGAAGCCTTGATGGGTGATGATGCCGGGTGATGCCGCCGCTCCGGAGCATCACCCATCATCTGCACCCTGATCCCTTCCGATGCTCGTCCGTTTTCAAGACGTTTCAAAGGCTTTCGGCGCGTTCAACGTCGTCAGCGACGTCTCATTCCAGATTCAACCGGGACAAAAGATCGGCCTGATCGGTCCGAACGGCGCCGGCAAGACAACCCTGCTGAATCTGATCTCGGCACCAGGCGAAGCCGACCAGGGAACCATCACTTTTGCTTCCGGGATTCGAATCGGCAGACTCGAGCAGATTCCGAACTTCGCCGGCGACACCAGCCTGGTGGGAGAGGCCCTGCGGGCGTTCCAGCATCTCCAGAAACAGGAGAACCAATTACGGGAAATGGAGGTTGCCATGTCGGACGCTCCCAATCCCGAATTGCTGGAACGATATTCCCAACTCCAACATGAGTTCGAGTTCGGGGGCGGATACAGCTATCGTGCCCGAACCGAGGGGGCATTGCTTGGTGTCGGATTCAGGCAGAGTCAGTTTTCTCAGTCGGCCGATACACTGTCCGGAGGAGAAAAGAACCGGCTGGCACTCGCCAAGTTGCTGCTTTCCGACGTCAATTTCCTGCTTCTGGACGAGCCGACGAACCACCTGGACATCCGATCGATCGAATGGCTGGAACACTATCTGAAGGAAACCGACAAAGCGATCCTGGTCGTCTCGCACGACCGGTTCTTTTTGGATCGCATCGTGACGAGAATTCTGGACCTGGAGGAAGGGCACATCGCCGACTATCCGGGCAATTATCAGGCTTACCTCCGCCAGCACGCCCTTCGCATGGATCTGCGCCGGAAGGAGTGGCAGCGCCAACAGGAATGGATCGCCCGGACCGAAGACTACGTCCGCCGCAATATTGCCGGCCAGAAGACCCGGCAGGCTCAGTCCCGAAGAAAGGCACTGGCCCGCATCAAGCGGATTGAAAAACCTCCGACAGCACCGGAGCTGGCACGGTTTCGATTCCTGCCCGCCACAAAGACCGGACGCTACGTGCTCACGGCCAGAGAGTTGTCTGTTGGCTATTCCGGAAACCCGATCCTGGAAGATTTGAACGCCGACATCGAAAGAGGTGAACGCTGGGCGCTGGTGGGACCCAACGGGTCGGGAAAAACTACCCTGCTGCGATCCTTGATCGGTCAACTGCCTCATCTGGGCGGTGAGTTGTCCTGGGACGATCGACTGGAAGTCGGGTATTACGACCAGCAATTGGAGGATCTGGACTCATCGGCATCGGTCCTGGAGGAAATTCGATCCATGGACTTCCAGCCGACCGACGGAGAGCTGCGGGGGTTCCTGGCCCAGTTCCTGTTTTCAGGCGAGGATGTGTTCAAACAGGTGAGTCAGCTTAGCGGCGGAGAAAAGTCCCGTTTGATGCTGGCGAAGATCATTTATGCGGCACCTCCTTTACTGGCACTGGATGAACCGACGAACCACCTCGACATTGCTTCCCGCGAAGCGCTCGAAGACGCCCTCACCCAATACCCGGGAACCATGTTGTTCGTTACACACGATCGATATCTGGTTCAGAAGATCGCAAGCCACATCATTTACATGGACGACGGGCGGGCTCGGACATTCGATCGGTTCGAGGCCTTCGAGGAATGGCTTGGAGACAGCGTCGACGCCAGGGTGGAATCCGAAGCACCGGCCTCTAACACTGCAAGAAAACCGGCCGCCGGGCTCAGCAAGAATAAGCGCGAACGGCTAGTGCGCGAGATCAAGGACCTGGAAACACGGATCGAAGAGAACGAACGCGAACTGAAAGAAATCGAGAATCTGTTTCAAGAGCCCCCGCAGGACATGGAATGGGACAGGACGAATCGACGCTACTCGGAGCTGAAGGAAAAACTCGAAGTCCTGTACCAGGAACTTGCTGATCGCTGGGAACTAATCGGCTAGCTATCCGCTGATGTAGTGTTCGAGCTGGTCGATTCGGAACTTCTGGTCGGCGATGATGGCACGCACGAGGTCGTTGATTGAGATCATGCCGATCAGGTCACCGGCATCGATCACCGGCAGGTGGCGAATTTCTAGGCCTGGTGTCCTGTCCCGTTTCAGGTAACGTCGGACCAGCCACCGGACGATTAGACATGTAAGACAGCTTTGACGACTTCGAGGTTAACCAGCACGGTGCGTCGATCAAGTCGACTTGGGTGGTGGAAATGACGAACCAGATCTTAAGGGCTTCGGTCCGAACTGCGACTCTGATGGTTTCAGGGTTGGTGGTTTTACTCCTGCCTGCTTTCTCTCAGACAGCACCATCGAAAGCTCCACTTCCGGAATCGACCGAATTCCTGAAGGCTGTCGAGACCAACTTCAAGAAACAATTCGATGAACAAGCATTGCTTGAAGGCTACGTGTATCGTGTGCGCGCGGTCGAGGAAGAATTGGATGATGACAACGGGGTCAAGAAGAGAGTAACGACGGAGTCTGAGATCTACCAATTTGAGCAAGGACCGTTTCGCAAGCTTCTAAGGGATAACGACAGGCCACTGTCGGCCGAAGAGGTCCAAGAACAAGAAGCTGATTTTTCCATGCACGCCGAAGGCGAAAAGATCCAGAAATTTGATGGGCCATGGTTGCAGTCCCGAACGAAGTCGCCCGAGGAACGTG
>PVBE011870846.1_pt1 | contig 13788 bp, 10 predicted proteins | sample 1631181 | NCBI WGS metagenome assembly PVBE01 (sample SAMN08397723, study PRJNA350692) | Marine metagenome, whole genome shotgun sequencing project. | isolation source: water | place: Pacific Ocean | collected 2012-04 | reverse complement strand
TAAACACATTAGCGCAGATGACCCAAATACAGCCATCATGGAAGGCGTGGCACATGCAGGCGGACAACCAGTTACCATAAGAATTAATGGCACAGACTATTCTCCTGTTATAGGCAGTTCTCCTCTATGGTCAACTGGTGTAACTGAAAGAAAGGACATGTAGCCTGCGCTTTAAAACAGGATTAGTTAGCAAACATTTTTCTTTTTCTCTCTCTTTATAAATAAAAGTCTAAATCTTTATATAATGCAAAGCATTCTCATTCTCTATGGGGGTTTGATATGATAAAAGTATTAGAATATACTTTATTACTAACAACACACAACATTTATTCTTCCACTTTAAAAACAGGGCCCTCTAACGATTCTCAAGCAATTATTGATTCTAATAATTTTTTTAATAGAGAATTAAAAAAACATGAAACCTAACTTATCAAAACTCTTTGCAATCCTTGTAACATTCTTAATCAGTTTAACCCCTATCTGCTCTGCAAGCCAATCATACAATCTTCAATATGATCTTAATGGAAATTTAATTCAGGACAAAGATAACTTTTATGAATATAACAGTCTAAATCAGTTAACCAGAATAAGACAAAATAATGAAAATGGCAGAATTCTTGAAGAATACGATTATGATAATAACGGAGACAGAATAAAAAAGGTCAGCTATCATGAAGACCTCTCTAACACAATAACATATTATATAAATAAAAACTTCATAAGGGTCATAAACAATTCAGGAACTTACGACTTTATATACTATTATAATGATGGCCAGCTAATAGCCAAGCAAAACCCTGACAATTCTAAATCCTATTACCACCCAGACCATTTAGGAAGCAACAATATCATAACCGATGAAGCTGGAAACAAAATAGAAGAAACCACTTACTTACCCTTTGGAGACATTCTTGAAGGAGGCAACGACAGGTTCACATACACCGGAAAAGAAAAAGACTCCACTGGCTTAATGTATTATGGTGCAAGATACTATTCTCCATTCTTAAGAAGATTCACCCAACCAGACACATTAATCCAGGACATCTATGACCCTCAATCATTAAACAGATATGCCTATGCAAGAAACAATCCTTTAGTATACAAAGATGATAGCGGTCATTTCTGGCATATAGCATTAGGCATGGCAATTGGTGGTGTAATAGGAGGAGGAGCTAATCTAATAGGCCAGGTATTAAATGGTGCTTCATTATTTGATGGTTCTGTTAACTGGGGTTCTGTTGGTATAAGCGCTGTTGCAGGTTCAGTTTTTGGAGGAGTAGCCACTGCAACATTTGGCTTAGGAATAGCAGCTGCAGGTACAGGATATGGAGGATATGCTTTAGGAGGTGCAATTTCAGGATTAACTGGAGGAAGAGCCTCGCAATTAACTTCTAACTTAATAACCAAAGACAACTCTTGGAATGATGACCTTCTCAATGTAAAAGATATTATCATAGAAACAGGCGGCGGTGCTATATTCGGTATGGCTGGGAAAGCTGTAGGTTCGGTTTTCGGCAAAGGAAAAGTCTCTTCTAAACCAAATCTTAAATCTGGAAAAGTTCAGGAATTTCCCATCAAAGATTTGTATGGTACGCATCAGTTAAGTAAAAAATACGTTTTAGCACCTGAGAAAATAAAGTTAGGTAAGAGTAAAGGACCTATAGAAATTTTTAATTATGAAGGAAAATTAATAATTAATGATGGAATGGGGAGAACAGCAAGATCAAAATTAGTGTATGGGAAAGATACTGTATCAGGTAGGATTAGTAACCCTTCTCCTGGAGATATTGGTGGGTGGGAATATGCTAGATATCTTAATCAAAGAAGTAATCAAGAGAATATGATTGAATTAATTGGAAACATGAAATAAAAATGATATTGAAAAATAGAAACCAAAACTTTAGTAAACTAATAACTCAGTTTAATAGAGAATATATCAAAGATACTCCTTGGCCCAATGGCACCTTTAATAAGCTAATTAAAGGAGGGTACAAGAACGAGATAGAAGAATTATTAACAAGAGATATAGACTACAACTTATTTAAATTTCTTTTAAATGTTTATATTAGATATGAGAATATTGATTTAGAGCTTATTAAAAAATTATTTAAGAATAACTTTAATAATATAAATAATCTAAATGCCATTGTAAGTATTGTTCTACATATTAATAGAGGTGATTTTGGGGATATGCTTCAAAAAGCTCTTGATAAATATTATAATGAATTTTTAAAATCAAATCTTAAGATTATCAACACCAAAGGGGGAGTCTCTTTCTTAGCAATAATTATTCTTGCATTAGGGAATTATAATCAAACAAGCTGTATTCCAAAACTGAAAGAAATAGCCAAAACTCAAAAAATAAACGAACCCAGTCTGGCAATGGCTGCAGAACATTCACTTGAAAGATTAGGACTAATCAAAAAAGTTGAGTCCCCCAAAAATATGGAAAAACAAGATTGGAAAAAAATAAAACAGTGTTTTGAGTGTAAAAGTAAAAACATTTTCTTAGATAAAAAAAGAAAAGAACTAGTCTGCCAAAAATGCGGCTTAGTTCAAACAGGTAAGGAGGATTATCTCAAAGCAAAAAGTATGGGTCAATAACCACCCCAAGCAGTACCTTCTAAAGGAAATCAAAAACAGTTTGGGAGGAATAACAACCCTTGACTATAAAAAAATAGCATCATTAGACAACACTGGAAATGATAATATAAATGATTTAGGATTTAATGGTTGGGTAGTTAACACTATAGAAAATAACAATAACATTTTTGGAACTCAAAACACCATCTCAACTCATAATATTAGTTATGAAAATGGAATGTTTGATCCAGATGAAAGGCAATTTGCAGGGTTTGCTTATGTTGAAGAAACAAGAAACCAAAAAACCAAAATAAGACATAATTTCTTCCAAGATAAAGGAAAAAGGGGCTTGGAATATGAAACAGAAATCTTGAATACTAGCAATAATCTTTTCAAAAAAATTCAAAATGAATTCACATCCACTTATGATGATGAATATTATGTCAACACTTTACTCTGGACAATTAACTCCTTATATGATGAATCAGTTGAAACTCCTTCACAAACTAAAATCCAATTTGGCTATGATAACTATGGAAACATAATAAGCACATCTTATCTAGGAGACACTTCAAAAACAGGAGACGAAAAATATCTCTACAATGAATATCTTTACAACACTGACAACTGGATTATCGACCTGCCAAAACATACCTATCTATTAGAATCTGACGATTCAACCAAAGTAAGTGAAACTTGGTATAGCTATGACAGCAATGGGTACAACGAGAACCCAACAAGGGGCGACATAACTTCTATAGAATACTGGCTTGACATAGGAACAAACCCAGTTGAAACATACCACTATGACACCTACGGAAACGTTTTAACCTACACTAATCCTCTAAGCCATTCCACTCACTACACATATGGCTCAAACAACACATTCATCATAAGAGAAACAAACGCAATAGGTCATGAAACAAATTATGAATATGACAAAGGAACAGGTAACATTCTATCAGAAACAGACCCAAACGGTATCAGAATAGAATATCACTATGATGTATTTGGAAGAAAAGTTAAAGAAATTCTTCCTTATGATTCTATAGACTATCCTTCTATTCAGATAGAATATAATTTAGACGGTACTGCTCCCGAAGAAATAAAAGTAATGAACAGAGAACAATCTGGTACAACCAACACATTTGATACTTACTTTTATTATGACGGATTTTGGAGATTGATTCAAAAAAAGAGTGAATCAGAACAGCAGGAATTAATAACATCTGATATCTACTATGATAAAACTGGAAAAATAAAGCAAGAAAGCAATCCTTACTATTCCAGCACAGGGTATACCATCCCCAATGAAAACATAAACTCTATAACTTACACTTATGACCCTCTCGGAAGAATAACACACACAAACTATCCTGATGGTTCTGCTGAAAACATTATTTATAATAACTGGGAAACCTTGATTTATGACAGGAATGGCAACATCAAAGAATACGAACATGATGCATACGACAGAACAACCAAGGTAAAAGAACATAATAATAATGAAATATACACAACATCATACTTCTACGATGATAATGATAACCTTATCAAAATATTAGACAACCAAGATAATTTTATCCAGTATGAATATGACAGCCTTAGCAGAAAAATAGGATTAGACGACATGGATTTAGGTATATGGTCTTATATTTACGATACTATTGGAAACTTAATAACACAAACAGATAACAAAGGCAATATAATACATTTAACATATGATCAATTAAACAGGATTACACATAAAGAATTCAGTGAAGGAGACATTACATATACTTATGATGTTAACACTCTGGGAACCCTCACCTCAATCCAAACACCTACTCTCCTAAGAAATTTCTGGTATGATAATAAATTCAGAAAAATAAGAGAAGAAAAGGTCATTGATGGAACATCTTTTGACACACTGTATAGTTATGATTCAATGGACAGGTTAATATCCAAAACTCTTCCCAATGAAGAAATTATAAACTATGAATACAATGACCAATCCCTTCTTGAATCTATCCCTTCAATCATAAACAACATTGATTATAATGAAATGTCTCAAACATCAACTAGAAACTATGCTAACAATCTTGATACTCAATTTGAATATGAGCCTTACAATTATAGGTTGCATGAAATAAGCACAGAAAATATTCAGGAACTTGAATATTCTTATGATAACATAGGGAACGTTTTACAAACAAATGACATTATGAACAATAAAATAAGTGAATTTGAATATGATGATTTACACAGGTTAACACATGCTCAACGCCCTTCAGATTTTGACATTCATTATATATATGATAGTATAGGAAACCTCTTGGACATATCTTCAGAAAGACTTAATGCTACATTCTACTATAATAATGGACTTGCGCACACTCCAATTATGATAAATGATAAGAGCGTACCTCTTCTCACCATCCCTTTGGAAAAAGAATGGAATCTTATATCCATACCATTGGTTTTAGAAGAAAACACTTTCCCAAAAACTCTTTTATCATTAACTGGCAAATACACCACCATCTTTGCATACAACTCATCAGAAAATACCTGGGACAGCTATTACACAAACCAACCTTCTTTCCTAAACTCAATAGACTCAATAACTCCAGAGAAAGGCTACTGGATAGAAATGATTGAAAACGCCACACTAACCATCCCAGGAGACCTTCCAACATCAACCGTCTACAACCTTTACAACGGCTGGAACCTAATCAGTTATCCTTCACTAACAGAGCAGCCAATCGCCTCAACCTTAGCCAACGTAAACGAAACCTTCACAACTATCTTCACATTCAACAACAATGTTTGGGAAAGCTACTCTCCAAACAAACCATCCTTCCTCAACACACTGCAAACCATGAAACCAGGCTATGGCTACTGGATAAAAGCAAATCAAAATGTAACTTGGCAATTCAACGGCACGCATTACAACATAAACTAATTTTTAACAAAATATATAAACAAGTAAACTCCAATTAATTCTACAAAGAGGTGTATATCATGAAAGTAGCAATAAACGGCTTCGGAAGAATAGGGCGAATGGTCTTCAGGGCAGGCTTAAACGATAAAAACATTGACTTCGTTGCAATAAACGATTTAACCGACACAAAAACCCTTGCAAACCTATTAAAATATGATTCTGTTCACGGAAAATTCAATGGAGCTGTAAAAGCTGAACCAGAATCCTTACTAGTCAATGGAAGAAACATAAAAGTACTCTCAGAAAAAGATCCTTCAACCTTACCTTGGAAATTATTCGGCATAGACGTAGTCATAGAAAGCACCGGCTTCTTCCTCACAAAAGAATTAGCCTCTAAACATCTTCAGGCAGGCGCAAAAAAAGTATTACTCTCCGCCCCAGCCAAAGGTGACGATATCATAAAAACAATAGTTCTCGGTGTCAATGAAGACACCTTAAAAAAGGATGACCTAATAGTCTCAAACGCATCCTGCACAACAAACTGCTTAGCGCCAATAGTAAAAGTAATCAACGATTGCTTTGGCATAAAGCACGGCTTCATGACAACAATCCATGCATACACCTCAGACCAAAGAATGATAGATGCTCCCCATAAAAAAGAAAGAAGAGGGAGAAGTGCTGCCATAAACATCGTCCCAACAACAACCGGCGCAGCAAAAGCAGTAACTCAGGCAATTCCTCAGCTAAAAGGCAAGCTAGACGGCATGGCAATACGAGTCCCAGTCCCTGACGGTTCAATCACCGACTTCAACGTAGAACTAAAAAAAGACACTTCAGTAGAAGAAGTCAACAAAATGTTCAAGAAAGCTGCAGAAGGAAAGCTAAAAAACATAATCGAATACACAGAAGACCCTATCGTCTCAACCGACATCATTGGCAATCCCTGCTCAGCCATCTTTGATGCAGACTTAACAAAAGTAATCAACAAAAGAATGTTAAAAGTAGTAGCCTGGTACGACAACGAATGGGGTTACTCAATGAGAATGATAGACTTAGTTAAAAAAATGAGATAATTATTTTTTCTCTTCTTTCTTTTCTTCCTTAGGAGTTTCTTCCTCTTTCTTCTCTCCTTCTCCTTCCTTAGCGCCTTCTCCGCTTTCAGCAGCTGCTCCAGTTTCACCCTCTGTAGGCATTAACTCTTTAATAATCTCTACTGGTATCTTAGCCTCATTAAGTTTAGCCTTAATCTCTCCCTTCTCTTTCCCAGCCATCTCACTAATAATCTGCTTGGCAGTAGCCACATACTCAGCTCTCCTTTCTTCAATCTCCTTAGCAAGCTTCTTCTTCTCTTCATCAAGCTTTTTCTTCTCCTCTTCGCTAAGTTCAGTCTTCTCTGTCCTGATCTCTTCATCAAACTTGCCTTTATTAATATCCTGAATAGTTTCAACAGCAGGTTTGCCTTCTACAAGAACACCCATACTATTGCATGTTCCCACTATTTCCTTAACTTTCTGCTTAAGATTCTTGCCCAATAAAGCATCCTCTTTCATCTTAGCAATCTTAATAATTTGTTCAATAAGAATATCAGCTACTTTGTCAGCTTTAGGATTCCTGCTGCCCTTCTCAATCCCAGTTTCCTTAAGGATCAGCGAGGATGATGGTGGAGTGCCAATAGAAATCTCAAACTCTTTCGTATCTTCATCTACAATAATCTTAACAGGCACTTGCATACCTTTGAAAGAAGCAGTCTTCTCATTAATCTGAGATACAACCTGGCCTACATTAACGCCTAATGGGCCTAAACTAGATCCAATAGGGGGACCAGCTGATGCTTTTCCAGCTTCTACCAATGCTTCTACTATCTGAGACATAACACCTAGAAATTGCTGATGGTTTATAAGCTTTACTCTAAAAATACATATACTATAAAGTTAGAATTTTTTGGTAAGATGTACCACAAGACCGCCTTGTTTAGATTTAAAATATGAAATATCATCAACATAAGTATGCATAAATGAAGTGCCAGTTCCATTATTCCTTGGAGGCCTTTCCTTTCCTGAGAAATCATAATAATCTAAAAAATGCTTTTCATGCCTACCTTCTCTATGCCTAATAACAAAAGGAATAAAATCTGAATCAATTACACCTCCTTCATCAACAACCGCAACCTCTACAGAATCATTATTCACTTTATGTGCAATTGTAACCTTCTTATTAATCTCTCTTTTATTACCATGTTGATACGCATTCAAAACAGCTTCATAAAGAGCTGTAAACAATGTTTCTGAACATCCTTTTTCTTCAGCAGCATGAACTATAGGTCTTATAGCATCTCTTATCTCTTCATCATAACCTTCAGAATCAAAACAAACGCTTTTAACCATATAATCCTCTGGAATACTATAAGTAAGAACATTATAATTCTTTATATCAATAACTCTCTTCTTCTTTATTATTTGCCTTAATACTGAATTAAGGTTATCTACATCAAATAAATCATCTGCCATATATGAATGAAAGATAACCTCCTTATAAACCTACCTATTTTAACCACTTCGTAGTAAATAATAATCCTTCAATATGGGGCTATTTTAGCCATATACCGAGAGAACCGCTTAAATAAGCCTAAAAACCATAAACTTTATAAATAAAACCAGCATTCCCTATATTAAGTTAATCAATCCAAAGGGGGAATAATAATATGGCAGAAAAGAAAAAACACATTAATCTTGTATTTATAGGACATGTTGATCATGGTAAATCAACCTCAGTAGGTAGATTACTTTTTGATAGTGGAAACGTTGACGAACAGGCTATGAGAAAGCTTAAAGAAAAAGCTGAAGAGTTAGGCAAAGGCGGATTTGAGTTTGCTTTTGTGATGGACAACCTTAAAGAAGAAAGAGAAAGGGGAGTTACCATTGACTTAGCTCATAAGAAGTTCGAAACAGACAAATATTATTTTACAATAATTGATGCTCCAGGGCACAAAGACTTCATTAAGAACATGATAACAGGAGCTTCACAAGCTGACGCTGCTGTATTAGTTGTTTCTGGTAATGATAGTGTCCAGGCACAGACAAAAGAGCATGTATTCTTATCAAGAACTTTAGGAGTTAACCAGCTAATTGTAGCTGTTAACAAGATGGACATGGTAAAATATGACCAGAAGAAGTTCGATGCTGTTAAGAATGATGTAACCACTCTGTTAAAGAGCGTTGGCTATAAGCCAGAAGAAGTGCCTTTCGTGCCTATTGCTTCTCTAGTAGGAGACAACGTATGCAAGAAAAGCGAAAACATGAGCTGGTATACAGGAAAAACATTGCTTGAATCAATTGACGATCTAAAAGAGCCTGAAAAGCCAACCAAATTGCCTTTAAGGCTGCCTATCCAGGATGTATATAACATCACAGGTATAGGAGTTGTACCAGTTGGAAGAATTGAAACTGGTGTAATGAAAATCGGCGACAAGGTAACTGTAATGCCTGGAAGAGAAGGTAAAGGTGTAAGCGGTGAAGTTAAAACCATCGAGATGCACCATGAACAGATGCAGGAAGCAGAACCTGGCGATAATGTAGGCTTCAACGTAAGAGGCATAGGAAAGTCTGACATTGCAAGAGGAGACGTCTTAGGACCTTCAGACAACCCACCTACCGTGGTTTCAGAGTTCACAGCTCAGATAGTTGTTCTGAACCATCCAAGCGTTGTAACCGTTGGTTATACTCCAGTATTCCATATACACACTGCGCAGGTAGCATGCCAGATAACAGAAATTGTTAAGAAGATGGATCCTAAAACAGGTCAGGAAGTGACTGAAAATAAGGACATCTTAAAGAATGGTGACGCTGCAATAGTGAAGATTAAGCCAGTCCAGCCATTAGTTATTGAAAAGCAGGACGAGAATCCTTACATGTCAAGGTTTGCAGTAAGGGACTCTGGTGCTACAGTAGCAGCTGGAATGTGCACAGATTACGTGAAGAAATAAGAAAGTTCATAGTAACTTTTTTATATTACTTCTTTTTCTTCTCTATTATATCTTATATACCAAGAGATAGATTAACGTAAAATGCAAAAAGCTAGAATCAAATTAGCAAGCATTGATATAAACAAGCTGAATGGAGTCTGCAGCTATATCAATGATATCGCAACCAAGACAGGAGTAGACCTAAGAGGGCCAATCCCACTGCCAACCAAAAGGCTAAGGGTAACAACCAGAAAAAGCCCCTGCGGAGACGGCTCAGCATCATGGGAAAGGCATGAGATGAGAATCCATAAGAGAGTCATTGACCTTGGCATTGACGAAAGAGCTTTAAGACTCGTTATGAGAGTACCCATCCCAGAAGGCCTCAACATTGAGATTGAGATGATAGACGTTTAATATTTCTGTTATAAAAATAATTAATAATAACTGATATTCTGTTCTGATTGTTTAGCTGAGAAGAAGTTTTTTTCAAAAACTTCTTAATAATGTTACTAAATTCTTATTATTTTTGACTTATTAGTCCAACTACCTAACTTTTTTTTATTTATATTCTGGTACTGCGTAGTAACAGAAAACTTTAAATACTCCTAAATAAGCTAGGAATTATGAATTTTTCAAGACGAAATAAGAAAGTAGCATTAGCACGTTGGAATAGAGTTCACGCTAAGGAGAAAGAAGGAATTTCTAGTAATTCCAATTCATTAATAATGAAAGCAGCTATTTGCGGATTCCTTGCAGGTGATGGTAGCGTCCAAAAAAGAAAAGAAAAAACATTTTATCATTATCAAATAGATTTTTTCCCAGATGATGATATTATGATGGATACCTATATAAGACAAATAAAAACAATTTACAATAAGATTCCAAGAGTTAAAAAAGATAATAAATTTTATTCTGTTCGTTTTACCTCTAAAATAGTTGTTGAGGATTTATATAACCTTGCAGAATTTGGATTAAAAAAGTGGACATTACCAAAGATTCTATTTAGAATTAGTGGTGCAAAAGAAAACTGGTTGAAGGCATTCTTCTCAGCAGAAGCGTATGTTAACAGCAAAAGTATAAAGGTACAAACAATTAATCTAAATGGAATGAAAGAGATATCTAATATTCTAAATAATATGGGCATAGACAACAATTACTATGAATATAACTCTAAAAAGAAATCTGAATCTCCTGTAGGTATAATATTTATCCTAAAAAAGGAAAGTAGGTTGAGATTCTATAATTGGATAGGATTCTGGCATAGCAAAAAGACCAAAACCCTAAAAGAATCGTTAGGTTTATAAAAAGAGTTACCACTCGGTTAAATATGCCACGATGGCACAATCTGGTAAGTGTAGATACCTACAGCCAAATGCGCAAGACTGGAATTTATGAATAAGAAATCTTGTTCCCGCAAGGGTCTCCCGGTTCAAAAAGCAAAGTCCTAACGCTTTGCATTGAAAGTCCGGGTCGTGGCGTTTCTTTTTCTTATATATTTTGCTTCAAACAAAAAGGCTTATAAAGAAAGCTTAATTAATTCACACTACACAGCGGGGTAGGGCAGTCAGGAGTGCCCGGAGGGCTCATAACCCTCAGGTCGTAGGTTCAAATCCTACCCCCGCTATTTTTCTTCCCAATATTTCTCTCAAGAATTCTCCACTAAACCAGCCTTTCACTAACCTTATCATGCTGGTCATCAGTATGCAATTTATGCTCTATCTCCCTCTCCAAATCCTTAAAAGCCTTGTGCAGTGTCCTAGCCAAATCCCAGTCAGCCGCTTTTGTAGATTCAAACATCCTAGTTGGTGCAGTCACCCTTGCATTAATAGAATACATTTTCTTTTTGCCATCTTTATTAGAACACTTAATATGTATCAAAAGAGAAGTAAAATTCTTCAATTTCCTCTTTATCTTTACAAAATACTCATTCGCAAGCTTATTCACAATATCCTTATCAGTATCATCCAACTCTTTAATCCCCACAATCTGTATTGGTTCTATCATCATATCACCTTTAAGATAGTATAACTTAAGGATTATAAAAAAGTTATGAAAATATATATATATAACCTTCATACCAATAAAACCTTATGCACCACAAAAAAGGGACCAAGTTCTTAAGATTCATTCTCCTAATCTGGATGATACTAAACCTATCCATACTCCCCTTTGCCTCAGCTTACAGCGATGACACTCCTCAAATCTCTTTCACAAGAAAAGTATCAACTTCTTATCTAAACGGCACTTTTGGCAAAATAACCGCCATATCATCTATCAAACCATCCTACTCTGCTCAACAAAGCCCAAAACCTTCAACTTACAACCTTATTCTCTTTCAAGACAACCAACTAAGCCTTCAAAAAACAAGAAACTTCATTCTAGCCCAGCCAAATCTCTTCATAATGGTCACATGGTCATTATTCATAACCTTATTAGCCTGCTTTATTTACTTCAACCACAATAAAAAATCCCAGCTCACCATCTTCTTCCTGCTTGGCATCGTATTAATATCCGTTTTCTTCTTTATGTTCTACCTAAAGCGTTCCGTAACCGAAACAAAACTTAAGAAAGAAGTAAAGAAGATGTCCTCTGACACTTTGGAGACGCCAGCAATCAAGAACTATGTGCAAATCTGCCTTGATGATAGTGTTAAAGAAGCATTAATACTGGCCGGGCTGCAAGGAGGGGTTGTATATTCCAACTATGTCAACATCTTTGGCCTTAATATAGAAACCGGCCCATCTTTTGACTCTAGCTCTGACATAGGCATTCTAGGTATTCCTTTTGTTAATTATTCTGTAAATTATGTACCCTATTTAATATATTCCATCATCAGGCCAAGACTAGACGGCTCAAAATATCATCCTACTGTGCCAGGTTACCCTTATGAAGGCAACCTAAGAACCCTAATAGAAATAGACAACTTTACTGTAAGAAACTCCCTTGGCAACTATCTGCCGTCAAAGCCCAACAAAGTTTCAAACCTGAGAGCGTTATGTTCAAGGCAGGGCTCTAACTACATAGACGCATCTGTCAAATTCTCCTGCGAAGAAGATCTATATAATGCAGCAAGCCCTCACACTGTCCAAACTTATCTTGAAGAATACATAGCTCAAAAAGTTGACAACTGCATAGACTTCTCCTCATTCATTCCCGAAACAGGCTTTGAACTTGAAGAAGGAAACATAAGCACAGAAGTTCTCTTCGGAGAGAACAATGTATATGTCACAATGGAATACCCTTTAAAAATCACTGTTGAAGGAGAAGCTCCAGTTACAAAATTCTTATTATACAGCACAGACCTAAAAATAAGATTCAAGAAAATCTATGAGCTGGCATATCATCTTATAAAAGAAGATGTAGGCAACATATTCTTTGACATGGAAACTGAAGCAAATACGCTAAACAATTGCCCTAACTTTAATGTTAGCAGCAGCACAAGGAACGTATTCACCAGGCCATGCATGGAATCTGGGATGAACATAACAAAATATGAAGATGAAGAAGTATGCCATGATTGCGATAATGGTGGAAACTATTCAGATGTATACATGATAACAGACAACCAATCCTTAATAGATGGCGAGCCCTTTGTATTCCTTTTTGCAGTTGAAAACAGAAGGCCAGCGCTTGACTTTATAGACTACTCAGTAAACAGCAGCTTTTACTATTATGGATATTTCACAACTTATTATGGAAGAACTCCTGTAGTGGTTTACAACAAAACAAGCCAGCCTTTTGATCCTTCCTATAACTCTAACATCATCATTGATGTAGGAGAGCCAATTGAAATATTTCCTTTAGGCATTGATCCTGACAATGAAGAAAACCTAACATACAGCTATTCCGGCTGGCTCACTCCAATCCAGATTAATAATACTCTTGGAACATATCTTGACGGGGGCTCTTATGCCTCCAACTACTGGACATCTTCCAATTATTACTCTGGTTATTATGATCCCAACCCACCTTTTTCTCCTCTTATCCCTCCTGGCATATATAAAGATGCAAACAAAAACACGAACCCTTCTGATGTAGGAACACACTGGGTAAGAGTCAATGTAACTGACAAACAAGGATTATCAGACTATCAGGACATAAAGATACAGGTAAGATGCAACAATTCAGCATCTTATAGTGATAATGACTGCTGCACAGAGCAATACACTTATAGTTCTGGCTCAGATTGTAATGATAAATGCATGAGATGCAGTGGAGGTAACTGCGTAGTAAACTTTAACACAAGATCCACAGATTGCGGCCGTTGCCAAACTTGCCATACAGGTGGAGGCTGTAACCTATTAAGTGAACCAGAAGATCCTGG
>PVBE011477980.1_pt1 | contig 13791 bp, 11 predicted proteins | sample 1631181 | NCBI WGS metagenome assembly PVBE01 (sample SAMN08397723, study PRJNA350692) | Marine metagenome, whole genome shotgun sequencing project. | isolation source: water | place: Pacific Ocean | collected 2012-04 | reverse complement strand
GATCCCAGGCGGGGTGTTCTGTGGCCGTTGGGTGGTAACTCCGCTTGAAAACAGCCGCTAATTAGGGCAAGTTGTGAGTTGTGGATAAAAAACAGAAGAGATGAGGGGGTTAAATGACGGTTAGGGATGACAGGAGTGATGAGAAACAGACAACGACAGGGTTTCGAGGGCCGCTGATGGTGCAATCCCTCACCTCTGCTAAAAGCAAATTCCTATCCCTTGATGGTGCAATCCCTCACCTCTGCTAAAAGCAAATTCCTATCCCTTCATGAAACTACGATGATATAGTCACACAGCCCCCCCTGGATATTGGCTACCGCAATGAAGCAATGAGAAAGAAATCTAGCCCAAATCTTGTTCCGGATAGTAGCTCCGCAACGTTGGCAGAAGATCATTTTTGGCTATATGACCTAAAAGTGGAGGTGGTTGCGGGAGATAAACCGATGGTCTGTAATCATCAAGTTGGGGACTATTTTCTCGTCGAAGGAGAGAGCTTGGTATTTGCAAAAGGTCAACATTTTTCGATGTATGCCATTGCCACGATTCTCCCACTTCTTCCAGCCAAGCAGCGTGACACCGATACCAATGACTGGATGACTACCGATGCAGATATTGCCTGTCCTGATCCCCACTGTGGGGGCCAATTTAGGATTACTAGAATTGGACAGCGACAGTTCCGTCATTCCGAGACTACAGGTTTACCCGGCAGCCGCGGAACTCCTTATTGGACAAAAGACGAAAGCTAAGACGGGTAGCACAACGTTAATGCCTATGGAATTTATAGACCTTCGCCCCGGGTATACCATCTCTCGGGTTGTCAGGGGGGGATGGCAACTCGCTGGTGGACACGGGCCAGTCGATCGGGAAAGGGCGATCGCGGATTTCAATAGGTTTGTATCGGTTGGAATAGATACGTTTGACTGCGCAGATATCTACACGGGCGTTGAGAGATTGATCGGCGAATTTGTCGCTCGAACTAGCCAACAGCAAGGGTCTGATATGGCCTCCAGAATCAAGATACATACCAAACTTGTCCCTGATCTGGATGTACTTGAAACATGTGATGCATCCTATCTTGAAGGAATCGTCGATCGGTCATTACAAAGATTGGGTGTGGAGCGACTCGATTTGGTTCAGTTTTTTTGGTGGGATTTATCGGTGGGTAAACCGGTTGATACACTTTGTAAGCTGAAGTTTTTGCAGGAGAAGGGGAAGATACGTTACCTTGGAGTTACAAATTGGGATGTAGACCAGATCAATCCATTCGTTGAAAGAGGTCTTGATATTGTCTCTGCACAGGTTCAGTACTCTTTGTTAGACAATCGTCCCGCGAACCAGCTAACAGAGTGGTGTTCCAAGCATCAGGTCAAGTTGCTGTGTTATGGCACATTAGCAGGTGGATTCTTGACAGAGACCTGGCTTGGCAAGCGAGACCCAGGCTTTGAGTTCGAGAATCGATCACTCATCAAATATCGGCTCATTATCGACGAGTTTGGAGGTTGGGATCTATTTCAGACACTTCTTGGCACAATTAATTTGATTGCCGTGAAATACGGGGTGTCTATGAGCGCGGTTGCGGCTCGTTATGTGCTCGAATGTCCGCAGGTTGCTGCTGTAATTATCGGAGCTCGATACGCTGCCAACCTAGAAAGTACACTCTCGATTTTCAAATTTTCTTTGGATAAGCAAGATCACAAATCCATTTCTGCTGTTCTTCAGGAACAAGAGGGTCCTAGCGGGCCAGTATATGGACTAGAAGGTGATCGATCTGGCAGGCATGGCAGCATCATGAAATACAACCTCAATACTAGATGAGGGTCGTGATATTGCGTGATATTGGTTAAAAGAAAGGCTTGATCGACCACTCGTTGTAGAAAGCGGTTACCGTAACTGATCAACTACCGCATTCAGCGCAACAAGACTTGATGCACCGAGTTTTCTGCTTCTTTCAGGCGACCAACCTTTTATTGGATCCAATGCATGTTCACAGTCCTTGAAGGGTTGTTCAACCAGTATACTGAGGCACTGAAATTGTTCTCCAATGTAGTTCCAAGCCATACGCAGATCAGCTGTTTTTGGGGGCCCACCGGGGTACTCATAACCCCGTTTGTAGTCGGGGTTTGCTGTTTCTAGCGCTGCTTGAAATGCGCGGAAGTTTTTTTGCATTTTCTTGGTTACTGACGGGACTTCCAGTGGTCCTCCGAGAAATACATAGGGAAGTTCTTCGTCTCCGTGAATGTCCATAAAAAAATCGATACCTGTTTTTATCATTCTCTTTTGTACCAAAAATACTTCAGGACTATTCTCTATGCTAGGCTCCACCCATTCTCGATTAAGATCTACATTCGAACCATTTCTGCGGGTCCGACCATCCCAAGCGCCATCGGGATTCATACAGGGAACGACATAAAAGATCGCTTTCGAAAGGAGTTTGCGAGCTAGAAAATCATCAGGGTCGACAAGTCGATCTAGAAGTCCTTCAGCGAACCATTCGGCCATCGTTTCGGACGGGTGCTGGCGGGCGCAAATCCAACACACGAACTTCTTTTCTGGACTTTCACCAATTGCCAGAAGCTCGATGTCATGGCCATTAGCAGTTTGCCCAAGGATTTCCAATGAGGCTAGTGGTGATCTAAGAACAGAAGTTATGAGCTCGGTATGCCTGTCATATGAATAAGGCGGGAAGCTCGCAAAGTAGATGACGTCTCGATTCGGTTCGAAGGTAATCTCAAGTTGGTCATCGGAAAAATTTGTGGGTACCCGGAACCACGACTTGCGATCGTATGATGCGCAGGCTGAATAATTAATCCACGGGCCAGGAATGTCAGTACTCTTTCGCTCTTCCAGCCGAAATGCATCGGCGGCGTTGGTAATACGAATGTGGCAGGTGTGGCCACGGCCGCCAGCTAGTCGAAAAAAGTACCAATATCGTTCGGCGCCGACTGGATCTGCTCGAAGTTCTAGCACAATGTTTTCAGGGGTGTCTGCATTGATACAATGAATACTGCCCCCCTCAAAATTGGAATTGATATGGATGGTCATTGATACTGGTCGTTGAAAATTTGTTTAGCCTATGGTGATCCTATTGTTTGAGTCGAGCTGGAACAAGCCAGACATTAAGCAAGATGACAATGTCTACCGTTGTTTTGGTTCAAATTGTAGAGGTGCATTCAGTCTTGAAGGCAATAAATCTGTTAACGATAGTTGACAGGCTGGATCATACACTCTATAGAATGTAGATGTAATACACTCTAGATACAGAGATTTTCTGATGTTGTTCGTACATTTTAAAATTCATAGAGGTAATGGAGGAAAATCATGAAGAAATATAACTTTCCAGAAGTAGGCATCGTGAACCGTCGACAGTTTCTACAGCTTAGTGCAAATATTGGACTGCTGATGGCGATAACACCAGACAGCGCATTCGCCCAGGGTTCTAAAGATCTAGTCGTCGCGATACCAGCGGACCTTGGTGGCTGGGATCAAGACTACCTCGCTTTCGATCTAGTTGGTCTTGCAATGTTTAAGAACTGTTATCCGTACATGATTAACTATGGAGTGAAATCCACGGGTGACGCATTGGTTATGGACACCGAGAACATTGTGCCGGTGTTTGCTGAGTCGTGGGAGAGCGATTCTCAGGGTCAAATTTGGACTTTGAAAATCAGGAAAGGTCTTGAATTTCCAAGTGGTAATCCGATCACCGCACACGATGTTAAGTGGTCGAAAGACCGCGCGTTTGCGGCCCAAGCAAATGTCGCCGGTATCTATCGTATGATTGGACTTACTGAGGCTAGCCAAGTTGAAGTGATCGACGACTACACGGTCCGTTTCACACAGTCGCAGCCCAGCAGTTTGTCATCACATATTCAAGTGATCTGTCTCTATATATTTGACTCGGAGGAGCTAAAGAAGCATGCGACGGCCGACGATTCATGGGCAAAGGAATGGGCAACAAAGAATCCTCAAAGTGGAGGCCCGTACAACGTTGCTTCATATATCCCCGGACAAGAAATTGTTCTTGAGGCAAATCCAAACTTTCCACTGGAGCAACCACGGGTAAAGCGGGTTCGTCTCCAGGTAGTACCGTCAGCTGCTAATCGCCGTCTGCTCCTTGAAAAGGGCGACGTGGACATCGGAATCGGTTTGTCTCGTCGCGATATCGATGATCTGAGAAACAAGCCTGGAATAAATGTCATCTCAAGTCCGAGTAACGAGTGGGTATTCATGCCGATGTCTGCAACCGTTCCGCCTCTGGATAATCCAAAGGTACGCCAGGCTTTGGCCCATGCGGTTCCCTACGACGCGATTATAGAGAATGTTTTCAATGGGAACGCAAGGCGGTCGACCAGCCCAGTACCACTCGATATGCCTGGTTCTTCTCCGGCCGGTTATCCATTTGATTTTAATTTGGACAAGGCGAGCTCTCTCTTGCAGGAAGCGGGTCAAGGCAGTGGATTCGAAGTGGAAATCGTGATAATGGCGGGCGATGTAGAGCAGGAGCGGATGGCCGTGATTATTGGTAGTGCCTTCAAACAGATCGGTGTGACCCTAAACATTAGCGCACTTGATCCCGGGACACTTTTTCAACGTCGGACTGACAAGTCGATTCCTCTCCAAATTGCAAGTGGACAGATGTGGGTGAATGATATCGAATACTTGTTGGCTACAAGCTTGACCCCAGGGGGCTTCTTGAATTACGCGGGCTACGATAATCCTAGGGTGAAACAGATATTCGTTGAGCTGAACACACTGGCCGACACATCAGCTCGTGCTGTTCTATTCGAAGAGCTCCAAGGAATACTTGCTGCTGATGTGCCATGGCTAGTTTTGGCGCAACCAGATTTTGATTTGCCTGTTTCGTCTAGAGTTTCGAATTGGGTTCAGCCGGTTGATGGTTTGTTTAGGCTCCAGTACCTATCTATGTAGGTACTTGACCTAAGCATTAGAATAAGCTTCGGCAGTGCGCTTTATCGCACTGGTTTTGCAGCGGCTACAGCGGCTGATTCCGGTCTTGATCGGAGTCAGCGTGCTGTGCTTTATCTTGATTCGGGTTTTGCCTGGTGACCCAATTCTGTCCATCGTTCCGGAAACTGCCACAGCCGAAGATATCGAGCTGACTCGAATTCGTTACGGACTCGATCGCCCGGTTCTTGTCCAGTATTTCGACTACATGGCGGGAGTAGTTCGCGGTGATTTTGGAACTTCGATTCAGACCAATCGTTCGATAGTTGAGCAAATTCGAGAACGTCTACCGCGGACGCTCGAGCTTATTGGTTTTGGTTTTTTGTTTTCTCTTTTACTTTCGGTGTCGCTTGGATTTCTGAGTGCAGCTAAGGCAGGCAAGATGGCTGATCATGTCTCCCGATTAGGAGTTCTTGTCGGAAACTCACTACCTGAGTTCTGGTTTGCTTTGGTGTTGATCTTAGTATTCTTCGGATTACTTGATTGGGCACCTCCACCCATCGGTAGAATCGGAAGTGATGTTGGTCTAGAACCCCTGACTGGTTTTTTGACAGTGGATGCCCTGATTAGCGGTAACTGGCGTGCTCTTGGTTCGGCGTTAAGCCACCTTGCCCTGCCGGTTCTAACCCTCGGGATTGTTGGAGCAGCGCCAATGATGCGCTCGGTTCGAGCTTCGGCATTGGAGGTGATAGGCTCGCGTGGATATCGTTGCGCGATCGCGCATGGGATCGGCTCTCGAGAGCTTTTTTGGCGATATCTTTTTCGAGAATCCATGGTGCCACTTCCTGTATTGGCGGGTCTAATATTAGGCAATCTTATTGGCGGCAGTGTGCTAGTGGAGTACGTATTTTCGTGGCAGGGTTTTGGACAGTGGGCTTTGCGCGGACTTTTGTTGCGTGATTATCCTGTGATCCAAGCCTTCGTTTTGGTGACAGCTGGTTTCTATGTAATTATCTTTTTGATTGCAGATATCGTTCAGGCCATATTGGATCCGAGGATACGGTTTTGATTCAAAACCATTTACTTTGGAGACGGAATACGAAAAATAGATCCGGTGTGAATCTGATTGGTGCTGGAAGTATGATAATTGTGGTAATGCTAATAGTTTCGATATTCGCTCCATGGCTAAGTCGTTGGGGCCCGACAGAGATTGACTTTACTGCTTTCTTGTCTGAACCCACAGTCAATCATTGGCTCGGGACAGATGGCAACGGCATGGATGTTTGGAGTCGAATTGTCCACGGCGGACGTCTTGATCTCAGTATTGGGTTAGTGTCGGTTCTCATTGCGGTTGTTGTTGGAAGTACATTTGGTGCCGTTGTCGGATATCTTGGGGGTTGGATTGAGGCGGTAGCAATGCGGATTACCGACATCATGCAGGCATTCCCGCCGTTCATCCTCGCACTTACGGTTTCAGCGATGTTTGGCAGGGATTTTATCCATCTTATCTTTGCAATCGGTCTCGTATTTATGCCTGCCTATATTCGGTTGATGCGAAGTGAAATCCGCGCGATTCGGGAGCGCGCATTTATCGAAGCGGCGGAATGTGCCGGTAACAGTGCTGCTCGTATACTCTTTAGACATTTATTTCCAAATGCGATGCGCCCGTTGTTGGTAATAGCTCCATTGAACTGTGGTTGGGCGATGTTGACCCTCGCGGGGCTTTCCTTTTTGGGTCTCGGTGTTCCAGTTCCAGAGGCGGAATGGGGCGCTATGATCAGCACAGGCGCAGCGGACGTGGTTGGCGGTCGATGGTGGACATCCGTCTTTCCAGGATTAGCTCTTTTCATCAGCGTTCTTGGATTTAATTTGATTGGAGAAGGGGTATTGGAACGAACGAACCGAAGACAATGAGCCAGTCGGGATTGTTTGTAGAGGATCTTTCGGTTAGTTTGCCAGGTCCCACGAGTAATGTCGCCGCTTTAACAAATGTGACTTTCGAAGTATCGCCAGGTGAAGTCGTGGGGCTGGTTGGGGAAAGCGGAGCTGGGAAAAGCATGATCGCGCACGCCATTGCTGGTCAGCTTCCGAAGGATGCTGAGGTTACTGGAAGTATTAGAATCGATAGTAATGAGATACTGGGTGTTAGAGCCGTGGTTGCAAAGGAACGACACCGTCTGAATGCAGCTCTTTGTTTTCAAAATCCTAGAGTCTCTCTTAGTCCGACTCGAAGTGTGGGTAAGCAGATTGCGGACCGAGTTATGGCGTACGAAAAATTGGACAATCGTGAGGTTACGGAAACTACACTCGAACTTTTGCGCCAGGTCGGTATTCGAGATCCGCAACGTCGATTTACAGCCTTTCCGCATGAATTATCAGGTGGGATGTGTCAGCGGGTGATGATCGCACTGGCGATGGCGTGCCAGTCACCGGTATTGCTAGCAGATGAACCCTCAACTGGGCTTGATGTTACGTTAACCGGGGAAATTCTTCGCTTGTTTCGGGACATGGCAGATCGGACTCAGCAGGCGATCTTAGTAATCTCTCATGACATTGCAGCTATCTCGGCAATCTGTAATCGCTTGATGGTTTTGTATGCAGGTTCTCTTGTCGAAATTGGTTTGACTCAGGATTTATTGCGCGCACCAACGCACCCGTATACTCGAGCTCTAATTGATGCCGTTCCTAATCCGGAACGAGCAATGGGGCGTGTTATTCCGTTACCTGGTTTGATGCCTCAATTATCGGCACCTCCAGTCTCATGCTCCTTTGCGCCACGATGTAGATTTTCCGACCAGCAATGTCAATCTGACATACCTAGAATGACATCGAAGGGTGAAAAATGGAAGGTAAGGTGTTTTCATTCGGAGTTACTTAGATCAATAAATACTCGAGACGAATCGTTTAATCGTAGTGACCGAATTAATGGAAAACGAGGATCTGTGGATTCGGAGCACGAAGAACCGCTTGTTCGTTTAAAGCAGGTTGATGTCGGATATCGCTCGAGATCAGGGGGATCAAAAAAACCGGTACTGCATGAGATTAACTTAACATTCAATCGTGGGGAAACGGTCGGAATTGTCGGTGAGAGCGGTTGTGGGAAAAGCACATTGGCACGGACAATTATGGGCCTCATTCACCCTATACGGGGTGAGGTCTGGTTTGATCAGATTAATCTTAGGACGCAACGTCGTTCGGATCTACGACGGCTACGACGTCGAATGCAGTTAGTGTTTCAGGATGCTTTAGATTCTCTCAATCCTCGGTTACCAGTCGCGGAAATTGTTTCCGATCCCCTTCGGTTGTTGGAATTGACGCGAGAAGAAAAAAATGTTACAGTCGATCAGGTTTTTGAGCAGGTCAGCTTGGATCCCAGCTTTAAACCTCGGTTACCACAAGAGCTCTCTGGAGGCCAAGCCCAGCGGGTTGGAATCGCTCGAGGACTCGCTATAGATCCCGAGTTGATTGTATTTGATGAGCCAACCTCAGCATTAGATGCAACAATTCAAGCTCAAGTTTTGGAACTGATCCATTCCCTGATCGAAAGGCGTGATCGCACCTACCTGTTCGTATCCCATGACCTTGCGACTGTCCGTGGCCTGTGCGACAGGATCATTGTAATGTATCTTGGACGAGTGGTTGAGGATGGGCCAGTAGATCGGGTATTCACTGTGCCCCAGCATCCCTATACTCGAGCACTTCTTGGTGCAATTCCGCGTTTGCATGGGGAACTTATGGCAAATAAGGTCGAATTAAAGCGAGATCTTCATGACACAATTGATGGTCTTGGCTGCAGTCTGTCCCCGCGTTGCCCGTTTTCGGAACCTCGCTGTTTAGAAACGCAGATCCTTGTAGAGGTTACTGAAGGTCATAGTGCTGCTTGCTGGAAGGTGACGAACAAGACAAGAAATTCAGTACTCGTTAAATCAACCACTAGTGATACATGAGCGGGAATTGCTCATTGCGAGAGGGTCAATGACTGAAGAGAAAATCGTTCGGATTGCGGTCGATATCGGTGGGACTTTCGTGGACGCGATCAAGCTTGACACGGAAACAGGACAATTTGAGTTACGAAAGTCCGCAACCACGCCACGCGAGCCCTGGGTTGGCGTACTGCATGCGATAGAAGGCCTTGATTCTTCGCTTCTGCAGGTGGATACGTTTATCCATGGAACAACGCTCGGTCTTAATTCATTATTGGAGCGCCGAGGTGCTAAGACTGGAATCATAACTAACGAGGGATTCCGAGATATTTTTTTGATCGGCCGTGCAAATGTACCTGATGCACATATGTACGATTTTTTATATGCACGACCGAACCCTCTCGTAGCTCGACGGTGCATCATGGGAGTAAAGGGGCGGCGCGATTACATGGGACGGGTTGAACAGGTGCTGGACGAAGATGATGTCAGGAGATCTATCCGTCGACTCGTTGAAGAGCGCGGAATCGAGGCTATTGCCATTTGTTTTCTTTATTCTTACGTTGATCCAAGTGACGAACGACGGGTTGCCGAGATAGCCAAGGAAATGTATCCGAATGTTGTTGTCTCGATCTCCAGTAATATCGCGCGCGAACATCGCGAATTCGAAAGAACCAGCACAACGGTTCTGGATGCCTATATTCGCCCAGTATTTGAACGGTACATGAATCGCCTGGAAGACAAACTGCAAACGGATGGTTTCGCTGGGCGATTCTTGGTGATGCGATCTGGAGGTGGTGCAATGACCGGGAGTGCAGCCAGACGGTCACCCACGCATACAGTCCTATCTGGGCCGGCGGGTGGTATTGCGGGCGCTGAATATTTAGCCGGCCTTCTAGATCGGGATGATCTCATTTCGTTTGACGTCGGTGGCACATCACTTGATGTTTGTAAGATTGAGGGATTACGAGCAGCAGCGGCATTTGAGGCCAAGCTAGAAGATCACCCACTACTCATCCCTGTCTACGACATTCGTTCAATAGGAGCCGGAGGTGGCTCCATTGCATGGATTGATGAAGGACTTCTCAAGGTTGGACCACGCAGCGCAGGATCCGAACCAGGTCCGATCTGTTATGGGCGGGGTGGTTCTGAGCCCACCGTTACTGACGGAGCGGTTTGTCTCGGTTACATTGATCCCAACTGGTTTCTCGACGGTGGAATGACGCTTAACGCTGCTGGGGCCCATGCTGGTATTGAAGAAAAACTGGCCGATCCACTTGGAATCCCGGTGGTTCGAGCGGCTTCTGGTCTTTTTGATGTATTACTTGCGAAGACTGTTGGTGCCGTGCGACAGATCACAGTGGAGCGCGGCCGCGATCCGGCAACCGCCTCTCTACTCGGATTTGGTGGCGCAGGACCAATGCTCGCGCCGTTGGTCGCGAAAGAACTCGGCGTATCGGAGGTCATCATTCCTGTGGCACCGAGTGGGTTCTCAGCATGGGGAATGCTGAATACGGATGTCGTTGATGATTATGCTCGTACGATAATTAGTCTTCTTGATGAAACTCCCGCCACCCAGCTTGAAGTGGTTTTTGAAGAACTCGAGTCAGAAGCGCTTGCATCACTACTGGAGCAGGGTGTTAGTCGAGATCGTGCGACGCTGATCCGGCAACTGGAATTGCGTTATCTTGGGCAAGAGCATGCCCTTTCAATTAGCGTTGGTAAACCCATTGATTACAAGTCAATTCAGGAGCTTTTCGCACAAGAACATGAAAAACGTTACGGTCATACCATGGACTCTCCGATTCAAGTTTTGAATCTCCGGATCAGGGGGATTGGCGCCTTTGACCGTCCCCAGCTAGCGGAAATTTCTGATTCATCCGGCGGACCAGAGTCGGCCGAGATGGGTAAGAGAATTGCATTTTGTTTTACACAGCGTGACATGATTCCATTCGTCGTGTATGACCGGGCTAAGTTCGGAAAGGGCGATTCTCTGTCTGGGCCTGCACTCATTGATGAAGGAACTTCGGTAACCGTTATTCATTCTAAGCAGAAGCTTACAGTCGATCGTTATGGAAACTTATTGATTTTGACAGGTGTCTAAATGTTAGCGAATGAAAAACATGCTATTGATGGGTCGGTAGTTGAGGTCATACGAAACTACCTGATTGCAGTTGCACAAGAAATGCGGGGAACGTTATTACGTACTGCCTGTAGTCCAGTTATCTATGAAGTCTTGGATTTTGGTATCTCAGTATATGACCGGAAACTCGATCTTATTGCCGAGGGACCTGGGCTGACTAGTTTCCTCGGCGCCAATGATTACAGTATTCGTAAGTTGGTCGAGTATCTCGGGGAGGATAGCTTCAACGACGGTGATGTTGTTATCTCAAACTATCCATACTGGAATGCAGCGCACTCATACGACGCAACATTGACGGCGCCAGTGTTTGACCCACAGGGAGTTTTATTCGGATTTCTCCTTGTCCGCGCACACTGGATGGATCTCGGAGCGAAGGATCCAGGATATGTTCTGGATTCAACGGACATGCATCAGGAAGGCTTGATCTTCCCAGGAACAAAATTAGTTAAACAACGTATCGTTGACCAGGAATTGATCGAACTTATTCGTTTTAATTCGAGAATGCCAGATGTTGTTATTGGTGATTTCAACGCCATGGTCGCGAGCATCCGAACTGGTGAGCGACGCATGCAGGAAGTCCTTTCGAAATTCGGACGTGAAATAGTCGACCAGTCGATTGCTCAGATTCTTCATTCTGCAGAGCGCACAACTGCGAGATCATTGATGGACCTACCACAAGGGTCCTGGTCAGCTATTGATTTCATTGATGATGACGGCATAGGTGACGACTCAATCGAGATGAAGGTCACGGTTACTATCAAGGACGGAAAGTTCATCGTTGATTTTGCGGGTTCGGCAGGCACGCAGAAGGGACCGGTCAATATGCCATTTGGTACAACCCTAGCGATGTGCAAGGTAGTGCTTAAGGCCCTGACTACGCCTGGTGAGCCTTCCAACGCGGGTCATTCCAAGGCGCTTGAAGTTCATGCTGAGCCTGGTAACTTGTTTCATGCTGTGTATCCGGCTCCAACTTTTACATTATGGACAGGGATCGTAGCGCTTGAACTCCTGTTCAAAGCGTTGGCTTTTGCAATCCCTGATCGAATCGCCGCATCATCCGGTGGGGACGTTCCTGGTTTCATGATGCTTGGAATTCATCCTAATACCGGCAAGTTTTTTGCGCTGAGTAATAATGATGCGGTCGGATGGGGTGCTTCACCGAATCATGATGGCTCAAGTGCTTTAATTCATCTTTCTGAGAGTATTTGTAGAAATACACCAGTCGAGGTTCTGGAGCCTAATACGGGGATGTTTTTTGAAAGGGTAGAGTTACGCGCTGACTCTGGTGGCGCAGGGAAATACCGTGGAGGCCTTGGGTTACGCCGAGACATTCGATTTGTCAGTGATGGTGAATTTTTGACAGTCATGAAGAAATCTAAGAGTCGACCATGGGCGTTAGAAGGCGGTCTGGAGCCAGAACCCAACACTATCGTTGCCTTCCCTGGCACAGACCGGGAAATGCGGATGAGCACTAAGAGGATTCCGGTCGCTATTGGTGACCGTATTTCGGTTCTAACTGCGGGTGGTGGTGGTTACGGTGACCCTAAGACTCGTGATCGAGAGAAGGTTAGACAGGATGTGATCGATGAACTCGTATCTCCGGAAATGGCTCGCAAGATTTACGGTTGGGAGTAATCTAAGGCCTCGTAACTTGTAAACTTATTTTACTTATTTGATCAGACAACTGTTATCTGTGTTTCGAAAATTGTAGAGATTTTTATCTATCTTTTGAGGGAATAGCATGAATGGTTGTGTTGGTCTGGGTACAAATAATCTAGAGTTGGCGGCTAGTTTCTACGAGCAGTTGCTACAACAGATTGGTATTAAACGACAACAGGAAGTTTCCGCGAGCCCGGCAGGAGACCGCGCCGTCTACTTTGGGAGTGAATCGGGTATAGAACTAGTTGTCATTACGCCGTGGGATGGTAAACCGGCTACGGCGGGAAACGGAACGATTGTCGCCTTAAGGGTAGATAGTCACGAACAAATTCATGAACTGCATGCCTTGGCGATCAAACTTGGTGGAACTGATGAAGGGGCGCCAGGACCACGAGGCACGGGAACTTTTTATGCAGCTTACTTCAGAGACTTGGATGGCAATAAGCTCACATTCTTTACCGACTAATGTGGGTACAGTCAAGGAAGATGCTATCTGCGGGTAAATTGCCGATAGAGCGCAAACAACGCGTAGACCAAGACTGCTGCAACTAACGACAACGGGAAACCAGTGGGACCAATTGGGCTCATTGCAGTGCCAGCCAGGAATGGGCCAAGCAGACCGCCGACACCAAACAGCACGGAAAACACAGCGTTGGCGGAAACCAGTGCTACATCACGAAAACGCTCGCCCAACAGAGTAATGCCAACGGTAAAGATTCCCCCCATGGAACCACCCCAGATACTGACCACGACCCATAGCGCTAGCGCCTGTGGCTGCCACCAGGCATCGCGCCCACCATCGACGAGTAGCGGAAACAGAAAGATCGAAAGCATCAGCGTCAGAACGCAAACAATCAGTAGCCAGTTACGATTAACCTTGTCAGCCAACCAACCGATTGGGTATTGAAAAAAAACAGCTGCTACCGAACCGACCCAGATAACGGCATACCCGGTCTGACGGAATTGTGCGCCCAATACATCCATGGTGTAGAGATGGGCGAAAGATTGCATCGCTCCTTCGATACTCCAGTCCGCTCTATCAGTGTGTGCGAAAGCACTATGAGGAAGTGGTTGGTTCGGGTGTGGTTCATCGCCGGGTAGAGGAGCAGGCCCTCAGCCGATTTATCGACTGCGGCGACCTGCACAAAGGGTTTGCCCGGATTT
>PVBE010838928.1_pt1 | contig 13791 bp, 18 predicted proteins | sample 1631181 | NCBI WGS metagenome assembly PVBE01 (sample SAMN08397723, study PRJNA350692) | Marine metagenome, whole genome shotgun sequencing project. | isolation source: water | place: Pacific Ocean | collected 2012-04 | reverse complement strand
GAGAACGGGATGTATCGGTTCAAGCAGATCCTCGGCGCGCGCTTGCGCTCACGGTCCGAAGACGGGCAGCAAAGGGAGGCGAGGATCGGCGTGAACATCCTCAACCGAATGACCGAACTCGGGATGCCGGAATCGCACGCTGTCCGAAGCTGAACCTCCGAGAGAGCCGCTCAGTGGCCCGATCCGGCCTCGCTCGGAGCCGTGCAACAACGCCCCGCAACGTACAACCTCCTCCGACTCTCCCGCCTCCCCGCCTGACGACGGGCGTCGCTCTTTGGCAGTTCGACGGGACGACCAACCGCCCAGACGGGCGGGCCGGGGGAGTGCGAGCGTCCGGGCTGCGGCGGAGGGCTATTTCAGCTCCCTGCTAGTTGAACAGGGCCTTGATCCCGGCGACGGCGAACGGCGTAACGACCACGCCGACCATCAGGATCGCCACGCCCATCTCCGCCATCAGCCCCACGATCGCGCCGACCGCGGCGCCCAGGCCGGCCTTGGCGGCGGATCCGCCGTCGACTCCGACCGACGGGTCCACCTCCTCTTCGGGGAGGTTCTGCAGCTTGATCCAGCGGACCAGCAGCTCGGTGCCGAGCGCGCCGATGAACGCGCCGATCAGCATGTTGAGCACGGGGATCGGGATCGCGAGCCCCATGAACATGCCGATCGTCGCCCCGAGCACGCCCCAGTTGGACGCTCCCGATTTCTTCGCGCCGAAGGCGGTCACCGCGTAGGAGACGCCCCAACTGATCACGGTCAGCAGCGCCAGCACGGTGAGAATGAACGGGCCGATGGGCTCCCAGCCGGTCCAAATCCCGTGCAGGAGCGCCCCGCCGAAGATGACGAGGGCCCCGGGAACGGCCGGGAGCGCGCTGCCGGCGACTCCGGCCAGGCAGCACACGATGAGAATGAGGTGGGGGAGGACTTCCATGGTTGCGTCTACAGAGGCATCCTACGTAGATGGGATCGACCATATTCAGCAAGATCATCCGCAAGGAGATCCCCGCCGACCTCGTCCACGAAGACGATCAGTGCATCGCCTTCCGGGACATCAACCCTCAAGCCCCGACTCACATCCTGATCATCCCTCGAAAGGAGATTCGGAATGTCGCGGAGATGGAGGACGAGGATGCTCCGCTCCTGGGCCACCTGCTCCGCGTCGCTCGTGACGTGGCGAAGGACCAGGGCCTCGCCGACGGCGGATATCGGCTCGTGGTGAACAACGGTGCAGCCGCCGGGCAGACGGTCTGGCATCTGCATGTGCACCTGCTGGGCGGCCGCGCGTTGAGCTGGCCTCCCGGCTAGACCCTCTAGGAGGGAACGCCCCACTTGGCCTTGTTGGCCTCGATCTCGGCGGGGGAGGGCTGCTCGTTCTCCTCCTCCTCCTGGACCTCGAAGTCGTCTTCGAAGTCTTCCATCTTGTAGTTGAGCGCGATGTCGTCCTGGAACGCCTCGGGGACCTCGTCCTCGGGGAAGATCGCTTCCCAGGGGCAGGCCGGCTCGCAGGCGTTGCAGTCGACGCACTCGCCGGGGTGGATGTACAGCTGCTTGGGGAACGCGTCGGTGTCACTCCCCTCGTAGCGGTAGATGCAGGAGACCGGACATACGGCCGTGCAGGCGGTGTCGAGGCAGTCGCGGCAAAGACGGGTCACTACGTACGTCATGAGGGCGGGAGCGTACCAAGCTGATCCCGCGCGACGCTAGGTCGGGGTGTAGGCCCCCGTGACCGCCTTGGCGGCGCGGGCCATCAGCTGCTTCGTCACCGGGTCGTCCGGCAGTTCGCTCTGCACCGACCGCAGCAGCACGAACGCATCCGCGGCGTTGCCCGTCGAAAGCGCCGTCACGGCCTCCTCGAAGTTGCCGCGCGTGCGCAGCTTCTTCTCCAGCACGTCCTGCGGATCGCCGGCGAACACCTCGTAGATGCGCACCGGCTCAGCCTTGCCCTTGACCACCTCATCACCCAGGCAGCGGTGGGGGAAGCGCTCCGGCTCCGTGCAGCCCTGGATCATCGCCTTGCTGGCGATGATGCCGACCCCGTACTTCTTGGTGAGCCCTTCCAGGCGCGCGCCGATGTTCACGGCGTCGCTGATGACGGTGCCCTCCATGCGCTCGCTCTCCCCGAGCACGCCGAGGATGAGGTTGCCGATGTGGAGGCCCACGCCCATGGTCACGCGCCGACCGCCCACCGGGTCCAGCGTCGCAGCCTGCTGCTGCATCGCCACCGCGGCCCGCAGCGCGTCGTCCGGCGACCGCGGGAACAGCGCCATCACGGCGTCCCCGATGTACTTGTCGACGAACCCGCGGTTGGCCCGGATCACCGGCCCGACCCGCCCCAGGTAGGCGTTCAGGAACTCGAAGTTCTGGTCCGGCGTCAGTTGCTCGGACAGCGTCGTGAAGTCACGGATGTCGCTGAACAGGACCGCCATCTCCTTGGCGACGGCGTCGCCAAGGCGGACCTGCTCGATCGTCTCGTGGCCCAGGAACGTGAGGAACTCCCGCGGCACGAACCGCGCGAAGGCGTCGGCCTGTCCGCGCATGTCCTCGTACAGCGCCGCGTTCTCCGCCGAAATCGCGATCTGCGACGACAGCGCCTCCAGCAGCGCCACCCGCGCCGGCGTGAACGCGGCGGTCGCGAGGTTGTTCTCCAAGTACAGCACGCCGACCAGCTCGCTGCCCCGCACCAGCGGCACACACAGCACCGAGCGGGCCTTCAGTCCAGCGAAGTTGGAGTCCGTCGACGCGTCGTCCAGGAGCACCGTCTGGCGTGTGCGCGCGACGTACCGGAGCACCGAGGCGGGCACGTCCGACCGAGACTCCGGGGGCACGCCCTCCCGCACCTCGGCGGCCGCGGTGGCGCTGGTCCGCGGCCGCCGAGGCCGCCGAGGCGCCCGCGTTCTCCAGCACGATGTTCAGCAGCTTCACCAGCAGATCGTCCAGCACGATCTCGGACGAGATCGCCGCTGTCGCCTTGAGCACCGCATCCACATCCAGGTCGGTGGCCGCCGCCTCCGTGGGCCCGATGACGTCGGCGTACCTGGTCTCCAGGTGATCGACCTTGGCCTTGGCTCCCCACGCGCGGAACCCGTCCAGCGCGCGGTCGAGGTAGGCCGAGCCGACGCCTTCGCGGCCGGCGCCCAGGTGGAAGCGTGCGGCGCGCTCATTGGCCAGCGCGACGTCCTGGGGGAAGGGGTGCACGTCCGCGAGCCGGATATCGCCTCCAGCGGACGAGCCTCCACCCGTGCGATCTCGGCATCCAGCAGGGCCACGCGGTGGGCGTGGTTGGTCGGCGCCCGCTCGGCCCAGCCCGCCAGCAGCGCCCGGTCCTCCTTCACGGCCTCCATGCGCTCGGCGGCGTCCGGGCAGTCCAGGGCGGCCAGCGCGCGGTACCAGAGGCGCAGGGCTTGGGGGACGGCGAGACCCTGGATGAGGCCCCCGACCATCTCCTCCATGAAGTGGCCGCGTTCGACCGCCCGCTCCGGCTCGTCGAACATGTAGGCGAGCATCGCCTCCAGCGTGACGATGTACTGGACCAACGGCCCGACCTTGAGCTGCACGAACACCGGGAACACGTGCTCCAGCGGGAGTCGGACCCCGTCCAGGCGCGCCGGGTTCTCCGCCTCCCCCCGCAGGTTCGCGACCAACCTGGCCCCACACCTCGACAGAGCTGCGGGCGGGCATCTGCGCCCGGTAGGTCAGCGCCGCCCAGTCCCGCTCGTAGCGGGCGTCCAGCTCGTCCAGGTTCTCTCCCACGAGGAACCCGAACTTGAACGACTGGTTGAGGCAGTAGCCCCAGTTCGTGACGTGGCCCAGTTCCAGGCAGCGGATCGCGCCTGCGCGCAGCCCGGCGAGCGACTGTCGATCGGAGGTCCCGACGAGATCCCGGCCCGGTTCGGCGAGGTCATGGCCAAGCTGGCGGGGCGCGAGCTCACCGAGATCGCCGAGATCACCGACCCGGGGCAGCAGATGCTCCAGCGGCTGCTCGCGTCCTCGCTGCCCCCCGCGGCGATGTCGGAGTCGCCGTTCTACCTGCCGCTGATGTTCGCCGGCGTCAGCCACGTGTTGGATCAGGGCCTGACCGACGAGGCGAGCGACATCAGCTGCGCCCGCCGGGCCGCTCGCATCAGCAGCCCCGCCAGCACCATCTGCTCCTCGGGATCGGAGACCAGCTCGCCGGCGCGCTCGAAGTGGCCGACGATGGAGAAGAGCTCGTCCTCGAGCCGATGCTCGGGCGTCTCCGCCAGCAGCAGCCGGCCGAGGCTCAGGTGCAGCTCAGCCCGACGGTCGGCCGGAAGCCGCGAGTACGCCGCCTCCTGCACGCGGTCGTGGACGAAGCGGAAGCTCGCCGCGGCCCGCGAAGTCATGCTCGCGTCCAGCAGGTCCGAGACTCCGAGCGCGTCGCTCAGGGGGTCCAGGAAGCCGGATTCGGCAGCGGGCCACAGGTCGTGGGCGACCTCGTCGTCAGGGCGGCCGAGGGCCTTGGCGGCGGCTTCGATGCCGAACCGCGCGCCCAGGGCGGCCCTGATCGACAGCGCCTCCTGGACCGCTTCGCTCATCCGGCCGATCCGCCCCACCACGTGATCGATCACGTTGTCGGTGTAGTCCTTGGCCGCGATCGACCGCGAGTCCCACGTCCACGCGCCCCCGTCCGGGTCGAAGGTCAGCAGGCCGTCCTCATGCATCTCGCTGAGGAAGGAGCGCACGAAGAACGGGTTGGCCCCGGTCTTGTCCATCACCAGACTCAAGAGGGAGTCGAGCTTCGCCGACCCGCTCCCGACGGTGTCCTGAATCAAGGAGTGGACCGCGGTGCTGGCCAGGGGGCCCAGCTCCAGCGAGGTCTGTGGTACGCCCCGCTCGGTGAGGCTCGCGAGCATCGCGTTCAACGGGTGGTCAGCATCGACCTCGTTGCTCCGGTACGCGCCCAGCAACAGCACGTTCCCGGTCCCCGGGGCCGGCAGCCACGCCGACAGCAGCTCCAGGCTGGCGTTGTCGATCCACTGCAGGTCGTCCAGGAACAGGAGCATCGGCCGCTCGTCGCTGGGGGCGGCCTGGAGGAACCGGGAGAAGACCAACTCGAACCGGTTCTTCTCCTCCAGCGTGCCGAGGGCGGGCACGTCGGGCTGCTCGCCCAGCAGCAGGCCGAGCTCGGGGAGCACGTCCACCAGCACCTTGCCGCTGGGGGCGATGGCCACCGCCGCACGCTCCCGTCAGGTCGCGATCTGCTCTTCGGGTTCGGTCAGCAGCTGGTTGCAGAGATCGGCCAGCGCCTGCAGGAGGGAGAAGTAGGGGACGTGCCTGGTGTGCGGCTCGCTCTTGCCCACGACGAAGTAGCCATGGCGCTCGCTGAGCGGTCGATGGACCTCGCCGACCAGCGCGGACTTGCCGATTCCGGACCAGCCCGAGACGAGGCCGACCTTCGGACCGTCGGGGTGGATGTCGTCCACGAGGGTGAGCAGACGCTCCACCTCGGGATCGCGGCCGTACAGCTTCGAGGGGAGCAGGAAGCGGTCCGAGACGTCCTCGCTGCCGAGATCGAAGTCGTCGATGACGCCGGTGGTCTCAAGCTGGCTGATGCAGGTGTCGAGGTCGGCGAGCAAGCCGCGGGCGCTCTGGTAGCGGTCCTCGGCGTTCTTTTCGAGCAGACGCGCGACGATGGCGGAGACCGCGTCGGGCACGGACGGCTCGACCTGCGAAGCGGCGTGGGGGCGCCGGGCGATGTGGGCGTGGACCCATCCGGCGGCGTCGCGGGCGCGCAGCGGGAGCTCGCCCGTCAGCAGCTCGAACAGGGTCACGCCAAAGGCATAGAAGTCGGACCGGTAGCCGACTCCGCGGTTCATCCGCCCGGTCTGTTCGGGGGACAGGAACGCCAGCCGGCCCGCCAGCGCGTCGGGGGACACGGACTCCGGGTGGGACTCGTCCAGGCGGGTGCCGTGGTCGAAGCCGATTAGCGTGACCTCGCCGGTCTCGCGGTGCACGAGGATCGTCTGGGGGTTCGGGTGCCCGTGGACGATGTGGGCGTCGTGGACGGCGCCCAGGGCCGCGGCAGTGGCGCGGGCGGTCTTCAGCTGGGTGAGGAGATCGCGGCGGGGGAGCGCTTCGAGGAGCCCGAAGCCGGGATCCGGGAAGACCAGCACGGGCCCTTCGTCGGTCTCGGTGAGCTCGACCTAGACGCCCATCGCGCCGAGCAGATCGGCGTCGTGGCGGATGGCGGTGGATCCGCGCCGGAACCCGGGTCCGGGCCGGACGCGGCGTACGAGCACAGGCTCGCCGTTGTTGGTTCCACGGTGCAGACGGGTGTCGCCACCGTCCACGAGCACGTCGGTCAGTCGAAGGTCTTGCATGCGTCCCTCCCCGAAAAAGGGAGGACACGCTACCCGAAGCCTCAGCGCCGGACGAATAGCTCCTTGCCAATGATGAGGCGTTGGATCTGGGAGGTGCCCTCGTAGATCTGGAACACCTTGGCGTCGCGCATCAGCTTCTCGACCGGATACTCCTGGCTGAAGCCGTAGCCGCCGTGGACCTGGACTGCATCCAACGCGCACTTCATTGCGTGGTCCGCGGTGAACGCTTTGGCCATCGACGCGTAGTAGGTGTTGCGACGGCCCTGGTCGATCTCGAAGCCGGCCTTCTGCACCAGCAAGCGCCCCGCCTCGATGCCGATGGCCATGTCCGCGATCATGAAGTTGATCGCCTGGTGGAACGCGATGGGCTTGCCCATCGTCTTGCGCTCCATCGCGTACTTGGACGCCTCGTCCATGCAGCGCTGGGCCAGTCCGACCGCCGCGGACGCCACCAGGGGCCGCGTCTTGTCGAACGCCTTCATCGCGATCTTGAAGCCGAACCCCTCGTCGCCGAGCCGGTTGGCGTCCGGGACCTCGACGTCCTCGAACGTGATCCCGCGCGTGTCGGAGGCGCGCTGACCCATGTTCCATTCCTTCTTGCCGATGGTGATTCCGGGGGAATCCGCGTCGACGATGAAGGCGGTGAAGGCCTTGCCCGCGCCCTGGTCGGGGTCGCTCTTGGCCAGCAGAAAGAACCAGTTGGCGACGCCGCCGTTGGTGATCCACATCTTGTTGCCGTTGATGACCCAGGTGTCACCCTTGCGGACGGCGACAGTCTTGGCGGCGGCGACGTCGGAGCCGGCGCCCGGCTCGGTCACCGCGTAGGCGGCGTACAGCGGCGCGTCCATCATGCGACCGAGGTACTTCTTCCGCTGCTCGTCGGTGCCGGCGATGACGACCGGGACCTCGGCGAGGGTGTTCGCCTCCATCGCCGTGCCGATGCCGGTGCAGCCCCAGGCCATCTGCTCGGCGATGATCGTGCCGTCGAGGCAGCCGAGGCCGAGGCCCCCGCAGTCTTCGGGCACGTGGGTGTTCATCAGGCCCGACTCCCACGCCTTCTCGAGGATCGCGCGGGGAAACTCGCCCGTTCGATCGTGGTGTTCAGCAGCAGGAGCGATCTCGTTCCGGGCGAAATCTCGCGCCAGATCTTGGAACGCTTTCTGATCTTCAGATAGTTCGAAACCGATCATGGCCGACGAACGTACCAAGGACATGAATGCCTCGCTGCCCTTGACACTCAATCGGTCGGTGCAACGTTGAAACAAGAAGGAACGTAATCCGTATCAGAGGTGTCCCTTCTACTGACGACCAAGGGAGTCAGCCATGAGACGAGATCGAGACGACGCCCTGAAGCTCTACTACAGCCACGTTCAGGCTCATCCGGTGCTCACCGCCGAGGCCGAGATCGAGCTGTCCCGCCGGTGGCTCGACCACCAGGACAAGGCCGCAGCCGACAAGTTGGTGCTTTCCAACATGCGGGCCGTGATCAAAATCGCCAGCGAATTTGCCAATCAGCACGTCGCGTTTTCCGACCTCGTCCAGGAAGGGACGATGGGCCTGCTTCGCGCCATCGACCGCTACGACCCGGACCGCGGCACCCGCTTCCTCAGCTACGCCGCGTGGTGGATTCGCGCCTACATCCGTGACTACCTCCTGCGAACCCGTTCGCTGGTCCGCCTGGGCACCACCCAGCGGCAGCGCACCGTCTACAGCCGGCTGGGCCGCGCCCGCCGCGAGGCGGACCGCGAGGGTCTGACCGGCGAGAAGCGCATGGAGCGGCTGGTGGAGCTCATCGGCGTGGACCGCAAGACGGTCGAGAGCATGATGGGACGCCTGGGCGGCTACGACGTCAGCCTGGATGCGCCCGTCAACGGCGACCCCGACGCGGCCCCCAAGAAGAACTTCATCCCCGGTGACTCGGCCGACCCGGAGGAGACCCTCCAGATCTCGGAGCTGGACGCCCTCCACAAGGAGAAGCTGCGCGAAGCCATCGCGTCGCTGCCCGATCGGGAGCAGCTCATCATCCGGCGTCGGCACCTGTCCGACACCAAGGAGACGCTGCAGGAGGTGGGCGAGGAGCTCGGCATCAGCCGGGAGCGCGTCCGCCAGCTCGAATCCCGAGCGATGCGCCGGATGCGGGACCACCTCCGCGCGGGGGGCCTCAAGCAAGTAGCCTGACGCCGTGCAGGTACAGCGGCTGGGCGTCGTCGACTACGACGAGGCCTTCGAACTCCAGAAGAAGCTGGTCCAGGAACGCATCGACGGTGCGATCCCGGATCAGCTTCTCCTCTTGGAGCACCCGCCAACCATCACCTACTCGTTCACCGGGCGCGGCTCGGAGAACCTGATCGGCGACTTCGCCGCCCGCGGAGTCGCCGTGCACGAGACCGACCGGGGCGGGAACATCACCTTCCACGGCCCGGGTCAGCTCGTCGGCTACCCGATCATCGAGCTGGTCGATCGCGACCTGCACAAGTACCTGCGGCGGTTGGAGGAGGTCTGCATCCGCGTGGGACGCGCCTTCGGCGTGGAGACCGACCGGGTCAAGGGCCGGACCGGTACGTGGATCGACAACCGCAAGCTCGCCGCCATCGGGGTCAAGGCGCGGCGGTGGGTGACGCTGCACGGCTTCGCCCTGAACGTGACCACGGACCTGAGCTTCTTCGATCTCATCGTGCCGTGCGGCATCGCGGATGCCGGGGTGACGTCCCTGGAGCGCGAGCTCGGCACCGCCCCGACGATGGAGGCGGTCATGGACGCGACGGTGGACGCGTTCGCCGCTACCCTTCCCGCGCCATGACCACCGAGGTGATTCTTCCAGGGCTCGGCGAGTCCATCTCCGAGGGCACGATCGTGCGCTGGCTCAAGCAGCCCGGCGACGCGGTCAAGCGCGATGAGGATCTCGTCCTCGTCTCCACGGACAAGATCGAGACCGAGGTGCCCGCGCCGATGGCGGGGGTGCTCGTGGCCCATCAGGTCGCCGAAGGCGCCACCGTCGAGGTCGGCGACGTCATCGCTCTGCTGGATGCGGGCGACGGAGCGGCGGCAGCGGACGACGAGTCGACGGAGATCGCCACCGCGCCCGGCGCCCAGCGTCCCGAGCGGGCTCCCGCCGCCGTGTCGGCGCCCGTCACCGATCCCGGCCACGGGGCGGCGGCAGTCCTCGCCGTTCCCGACGGCTACAAGCTGTTCGTCTCCCCCGTGGTGCGCCGCCTCGCGCGGGAGAACAACGTCGACCTGGGCCAGGTCTCCGGCACCGGCCGGGGCGGGCGGGTCACGCGCAAGGACCTGGAGGCGTTCGTCGGCACCGGCTACGTGAGGCCGGCCGAGGGCTACGTGCCGGGGCAGCGGGTCGACGCCTTCCGCGGGCGGGTTCCGTTCGCGGCCGACACGCCGGGCAAGTACGCGCCGCAGATCTACGCCGGCGACGAGGTCGTGCCGCTGAGCCCCCTGGGCAAGGCGATGGCCGAGCACATGGCGTGGACGTGGTGGCGCGCCCCGCACGTCAGCACCGTCATCGAGGTCGACATGTCGCGCATCGCGGCGACGCGGGGCAAGCGCAGCTACACCCTGGTCGTCGCCCACCACGTGGCCCAGGCGCTGTGGGACCACAAGGGCTTCAACAGCTCGCTCGACGGCGATCGCAAGATCGTCCACAAGCGCATCAATCTCGGCGTCGCTGTCGCCAAGAAGAACGGCGGGCTCGTGGTGCCGGTGCTGCACGGGGCGGGGGAGCGCTCGCTGGACGAGCTCGACACCGACTTCAAGGCGGTCGTCGGGCGCGCGCGTGACAACAAGATCCAGGCCTCCGATCTGCGGGGCGGCACGTTCACCATCACGAACGTCGGCAGCAACGGGAACCTGGCGTCGATGCCGCTGATCAACCAGCCGCAGGTCGCCATCCTCGCCATCGGCGCGATCGTGAAGCGGGTGGTCGTCGTCACCGACGAGAACGGCCACGACGCCATGGCCATCCGGCCGATGATGTACGTGACCCTGACCTACGACCACCGCGCCAACGACGGCGCCGCGTCGGGCCGGTTCCTGAAGGACCTGAGGAAGCGCCTGGAGCAGGGTTGAGCCCGCTCGTCACCTGCTTCGGCCCCTTCGGAGAGGTCACCCACAACCCCACCGTCGACGTCACCGCGGGCTTCCCCGGGCGGGTCGTGGTGCGCACCGCGCTGGAGTCCCTGGAAGTTCCGGTGGGCGTCTCCGCGGTCGTCGCCACCGGGCTGGCGCAGAAGCGGACGGTCGTCTCGGTCGAGCGGGTGGCGATCAACGTGGCCGACTTCCGGATCCCCGACGTCGCCGGCGCCCAGCCCAGGGGCGAGCCGGTGGCGGCCGACGGTCCGGACGCCTACCTCAGCGGTGTGGACGTGCGCGGCCTCGCCGACGCCATCGCCGCGGCCGACATCCCCGCGAAGGTCAGCAACACCGCCGGCACCTACGTCTGCAACGCCTGGTACTACCGCCTGCTGCATGCCGGACTGCCCGCCGTGTTCCTCCACCTGCCGCCGCTGGAGGCGGTGCCGCTGGAGCAGCAGGTGCAGGCCGTCCGCATCGCGCTAGGCTTCGTGTCGCCGTGAACCGACTGCTCCCCCTGCTGCTGCTCGTCCTGTTGGGCTGTGAGCCCCAACCGAAGGTGCAGCAGCCGTTCCCTACCCCCGCGCCGGAGCCGGCGACGGTCGAACTGGCCGACGAGCACACCCTCGAGGGGATGGTGCAGCGGGTGCCCACCCAGGTGGACGCCATCGAGCAGCGCCACCGCAGCCTCGTCGAGAAGGTCGTCGCCGCCGAGCAGGCGCTCCTGGCCGTGGACGCGGCGATCCTGGAGGCCACGACCCCAGAGCAGCACCAGGAGCTGCAGGCCAAGGCCGAAGAGCTCCGGACCGCGGCTCACGCCCTCGCCGCCGAGGCGGCCGAGCTGCGCAAGGAGGCCGATACCCTCAAGGACACCTCCACCAGGCTCCGAGCGATCAGTGACTAGGGCGACGGTGACCTGGTTCGGCTGGGGCACCTTCAAGGTCGAGGCCGGCGGCAGGTCCCTGATCGTCGACCCCTGCGTCACGTCGCTCGTCGATGAGCCTCACGCCGAGCGATCGGACTGCGTCGCCGACGCGATGCTCCTCACACACGGGCACCACGAGCACATCCGGGACGCTCACCTGTTCGACCTGCCGAAGCTGGCCCCCCCGCAGGTCGCGGCCTACCTGGGGTGCCCGTCGATCCTGCCGAACCAGACCTTGGTCCACGGCGGAGTGAACGTCACCGCCCGCTCCTTCCCGCACCTCCAGAAGCACGACGTCGCCGGCAAGCTGGCCATCCTCAAGGCCAACGGGGTGCTGCGCCAGGCGGTGCGAGACCTCCCCCGCGTGCTCGCCAGCGCGTGGGCCATCCGCGGCCAACCCGCGGAGGGGCCGTACCTGGCCTACGACCTGCGGTTCGACGGCGTGAGGATCTTCCTGACCTGTGAGGCGTTCACCGAGCTGTTGGATCCAGAGATCGCGGATGCGTGGGGGCTCGGGGGGATCGATCTCGCCGTCGTCGGGGTCGAGTCCGGCCAGGAGGAGGCTGCCTCACGGCTGTCTCAGCGGCTGGGTGCGGCGCTCACGGTGGGGGCGGCGGTGCACGCCCCGTTCGAGCGCTTCTACGGCCGGCCCCCCGTCACGGGGTTCGCGTATCCGATGCTCCAGCCGGGCGAGGCCATTCAGGTCCTTTGACCTCGACGTGGACCCGGTGAATCGCCTTGAGCGGCATCGTCGAGGCGCCTGAACTCACGCGGGTCTTCACCTGAATGGGGCCTCCGTCGGCCTCGAACCGGAGCACCCGCTTGGGCACCACCCGGGTGTAACCGCTGGGTTGCGGATCGCCGGCTTCGCGGTACGTGAGGCCGACCACCTGGCCGTCGCGGATCACCTCGTGCTGGGCGGTGATCGGGAGCCACATCGTCTCCGTGAGTCCTCCCGCGGTCACGTCCACGAGGGCCTGCCGCTGGACTCGTCCGTCGTTCCACCCCATGAGCCGGGCGGGGTCGATTTCCCACCCCACGCTCACGGTGTGAGTGCCGTCGGATGGGGCGTCGAACGTGAGTTCCTCCGCAAACGGAGCCTCCAAAGAGGTGGCTGAGTTCGATCCGCAGTTGACACAGATCAGGCTCAGAACTACCGTGAGCGTGAGTTGCTTCGCGGCTGCAACCTTTCGGTGTGAGTGACGAATGGGTGTCCTTTCCAACTACCTCTACTCCTCGGTGAGCGACGGCATCCTGCCGCACATCCGCGAGCCCGTGGAGGAGATCTTCGACGGGGTGGTCCAACACAAGGGACTACCCACGCGGCAAGACTTCCGGGATCTGCGGAACCGGGTGGACATGCTCGACTACCACACCCGTGAGGCGACCAAGAAGCTGCACGAGCTCAAGCGGAGGATCAAATGTCTGGATTGATCGGTTTTGTCGTTGGTGGGATGGCCGAGCGCCTCATCCCGGTGTTGCAGACCCCGGTCGAGGACATCATCTACGAGGTCTTGGACCAGAAGGGCTTGCCCACCCGCTCGGAGGTCCGTGACCTTCGCAACAAGCTGGATCGGCTCGAGAAGACGATCAGTGATCTGACGAGCGCGCTGGATGGACTCCAGGGCGATCTCGATCGCGCGGTGGACTCGGCTGCTCAGCCTGCCCCCAAGGCCAAGAAGAAGTCGGCCAAGAAGAAGAAGAAGGCTCCGGCGGCGGCGGCGAGCGCCAAGGTGTGCGCGGTCCCCGACTGCGGCGGCGTGATCCGGGCCAAGGGCTTCTGCGGCAAGCACTACCAGCAGTTCAAGCGGAACACCCTCGGCGGATTCGTCGGGGCCGATGGCGCCACCCTGCACGAGAACGTGAAGTACGCGGTCAGCAAGGACCACGTCGGGGAGAGCGTGCAGACGCGGTACGAAGGCGACGAGGTCATCTTCCTGCTGCCCCAGTCGGACGGAAGGACGCTCCGCCTGAAGGTAAACGACGTCCGAATCGACTAGTCTGTCAGCCGTATGTCCGACGGCGTCACCCAGTTCCTGACCACGGTCAACGGCTTCACGTCGATCGGTTCGACCGAACTCGACGCGATCGACGACGAGATCGAAACCCGCAATTTCAACCCCAACGACTACATCATCCGCAGGGGTGAGGCGGGCGACAGCATGCATGTCATCCGCACCGGTCGCGTGCGGGTCCCGATCGTCGATGCCGGCAGCGGCAAGACGAAGATGGTGGTGCACCTCGGACCGGGCGACATGGTCGGCGAGATGGCGCTCCTGACAGGGGAGCAGCGGAACGCCGACGTCATCGCCGAGACGGAAGTGCAGACGCTCGTCATCCACCGGGCCACGCTGCAGCCGCTCCTGTCGAGCCACCCCCCGCTGGCGCGCTTCCTGACCGAGATCCTCGGCAAGCGCCTCGAAGAGGGCGGCGGGATCGAGAAGGTCG
>PVBE010018846.1_pt1 | contig 13792 bp, 3 predicted proteins | sample 1631181 | NCBI WGS metagenome assembly PVBE01 (sample SAMN08397723, study PRJNA350692) | Marine metagenome, whole genome shotgun sequencing project. | isolation source: water | place: Pacific Ocean | collected 2012-04 | reverse complement strand
GGAATAAGAAATAATTAAATAGTACGGACGGACGGACGACGTATGAGGGCCGGGGCGGGACGGGCGTTTGGTCAAGCAGGCCGCGTCGTCGGCCACCGGGTGGCTACCTAGGCAGCCTAGCTCCGCTGGCAAGCAAAGCAAGTAGACAAGGCAATTAGAAATCATCGAGGTCCGGGACGCCGGAGGAGCCTGAGAATCTCAGTGGCAGGAGTCTATGGCAGGAGATGGACGGAGGACACGCAATGACCACTCAATGGTCTACATCACAGCGCATGGAAGTGTGCGCATGGCGCCTGTCGCCCCGCGCGCCCCCAGGCTTCCCAGGAGCGACCCTTCAGCTATGGCATAGGACGTAAACAATAGAGGCTAGGAAATCTCCCGCAGGCGCCGCTCGACGGCCCGCCGCACGCACTTCTCGTCGGCCGCGTCGAGCGCGTAGCAGTGGAGGCCCTTTTTGATGACTCGCGCTCGCAGCACGCAGCCCCTGCTGAGGTACGCGGGCACGACGGCGAAGGCGGACGTCGGCGACTGCAAGAAGACGTCCGCCGAGGCCAAGTGCGCCCAGTGGTCCAGCACGGAGGCCGTGGCGTCGGCCCCGTTGAGGTGGACCGTGTAGTTATGTGCTCGATAGACGTCGAATGCCTCCGGCGACGCCGTCCCCCGCATCACCTGTGTGAGAAATCGACCAGTGAGTCGGGCGCACCAGAGACGCCGTGAAACTTTGATTTTCGCACAGCGCGTCGCGCCGCCCCGCCCGCGATGCGACTCGAGGGCGCTGAAGACGTGCACCTCGGCGCGCGGCCCAGCCCGCGCCGCGACCCAGCCCAAAGCATCCACGAGACACGCGTCCGAGACCCAGCGCAGCGAGGGCTGGACACTGACATCGACGTCGCCCCTTCTCAAGTGAGCGGCGACGCGGACGGTACCTTTTCTGGCATATGTCAGTCGCGCGCGCCCCAACCGGCACGCGTTGCCGCGTCGCATATCCGCGAGCCACGCCTTGTCTACCTTCGGGGCGAGCGGCACGTGCTTCTCCGTCCAGAGGACGGTTTGGTTGCTGGCGAGGTCCGATATTGATTTTGCTTTGCTTATTCCGGCGGGCTCGCGCACGACGACGGCGTCCGTGCCAAGCGCCCATGCGACGCATTGGCGTTGGAGCACGCCATGCGCCTGCGGCGTGAGCGGCAACGTGCCGATCGCGCCGCCGTAGGCGTAGTTTTGCTCCCTTGCGAACCGCGCGTGCTCCGCGATGTATTTGACAGTGGTGCCCACGCCGTCGACGTGCAGAACGCTGTAAAGCTTCGGACGGTGAGGAAGAGCGCACGCTGGGCAGTCGCCGGCGCAGGCCTCCGCCTTTGGTTGGTGGCGGTACCGGCTGGGCCGCCGGTGCCGGCGCGCCGCCGCTGCGATCGCAACAAAAAACAATCTCATTTAATTCTGGTCGTCACCGCGGGCAGCTCCAGGCCATCAACAGGTAGGTGTACCACTGCATGCCGCTCGCGAAGTCTTCTAAGTGCGCGCGAGCAAAGCTGGTTTTTTATATGTGTGAGTGCGCGCGGAACGTGAGCGCATAGCAAAGCTGGTTTTTATATGTGTGCCTTCCGAATGAGTCTACCGCAGTAGGCAGGCCTACCGTAGGTATCGCGATATCGGTATCTATATATATAAGTATCATTTTAGGGGCTTAAACCTGTGGGCGGCACGTCGGAGAGTGTCGCGATATAGGTCCCCCTACCGGTCGGACGCTTCCCCACCCGGCGCACAAGAAGATACAACAACAGCGGATAACAGCGGCTGGTAAATAGTCCCAGCCGCTGCGGGGCCGCTCGAGCCGCGACGGGTCGACGAGCGACGGGATTGCGCTGCCCGGCGAGCCGCACCACAGCGTAGCCCCTCTCGCTAGCCACCGATGGCCGACGACGCCGAGAACGAGGAGGAGGAGGAAGAGGTGGTACCCGAGGAGCTCATCGCACTCCTCACGAGCGACGCCTTCGGTCTGCGGACCTACCGCTGCAACGCGCCGCCCGTCCAACCCTTCGATGGCGCGGAGGACGAGGCCCAGGCGACCTTGGCGCGCGTCTTCGCGCCGGGCCCGTGGCGCATCGACGGCATGCGCGAACGGCGCTCGGCGAACCACGACGCCATCGTGAAGGACCTGGAGGAGAAGGGAGCCGAATCGGATTACGCCAAAGCGGTCTGCCCCTTTTCGGGCGTGACCGCGCTGCACGCCTGCGCCATCAACGGCTACCTGACGCTGTTCAAGCTGCTGGTGGACGTCGGCAAGTGCGACCCGACGACGTGCGCGTCGGGCCTGGCGACGATGATGTCGTCGCGCCTGGAGCGCGAGCGCGGCGCCGACGCCAAGTGGATGTGCAAGCGGCGCGGCCACAAGCCGGTCCTCGACTTCATCAAGTCCCTGCCGGTCGTCGAGGAGGCGCAGAAGTCGCTCGACGTCCAGCTGGTGTCGCTCAACAAGGTGCACCACGAGGCCGTCGAGGCCGCCAAGGCCAAGGCCGAGGCCGAGCGCCTCGCGCGCGAGGCGGAGGAGGCGCGCATCGCCGCCGAGGAGAAGAAGCGCAAGGAGAAGGAGAAGGCCCAGCGCAAGGTGCGCGACGAGATCCAGGCCTTCGACCACACGCTGCGGCAGAAGCGCAAAGCGCTGGGCGAGCTGGACATCGACTGGAAGACGGCCGAGTGCGGCCAGGAGAAGTCGCTCTCGCTGCTGGAGGACGAGCAGGGGACACACAAGCAGGACCACAACCGCTTCAACGCGATGAAGAAGAAGGCCGAGGCCGTGGACATCGGGTCGGAGATGAAGAAGCCCGAGGGCCTGATCGTGCCGACGCGGCGTCAGAACTTCAGCACGGTGGCGTCCGCTCCCCGCCGCTCGCTCGACGGCGCGCGGCGCCGCGGCGCTGGCGGCATCGTTTGACCCCCGCAGGCCGACATCGACGAGATCTTCAACGACTACGTGATGTTGTGGGACCTGGACAACGCCCTGGACATGGCCATCGCGGTCGCGATGGACACGCGGTGGGGGGACTTGAACACCGAGGAGCTCGAGGAGACGGCCAAGAAGCTCATGCAGCGCTGCAAGAAGCTGCCCAAGCCCACGAAGGCGTCCTCGGCGTTCAAGGCCTTGGACAAGCGCTGCAAGGAGTTCCAGAACTCGTGCCCGCTGATCACGTCCCTCAAGACGGACTGCATGAAGAAGCGCCACTGGGACGAGCTGCTCGAGGGCGCGCACGCGACCATGGAGCAGACGCCGCTGGAGAACCCGAACATCGAGCTGAGCGAGATCATGGCCCTGGAGCTGCACCGGCCCGCCGTGGCGTCGGTCGTCGAGGAGGCCACCGACAAGGCCGTCAAGGAGGCCAAGCAGGAGGAGACGCTCGGCGTGCTGGAGCAGACGTGGGCGCAGGCCGTCTGGAAGGCGACGCCCTACGACAAGGACGCGTCGGTGCCGCTCCTGGGCATGGACGAGAAGGACTTCGAGCAGCTGGAGTCGGACCTGCTCACGCTGCAGTCCATGGTCTCGGGCCGCTACGAGTTCTTCAAGGTGCAAAGCACGGCGTGGCAGCTCGCGCTGCAGAACGTGGGCGAGGTCGTGGCCATCTTGTCGGAGCTGCAGCGGATGTGGTCGTATTTGGAGCCGTTGTTCATTGGGTCTGACGAGGTGAAGCGGGAGCTCCCCGACACGGCCGCGAAGTTCAAGGAGATCGACACTACGGTGCGCAACATGCTGCGCGAGGCTCGCGACACGGGCAACGTCAAGCAAGCGTGCAACAAGGACGGCCTGATCCCCTTGCTGGAGGACATCACCGCCAAGCAAGACCTGTGCAAGAAGTCGCTCAACGAGTTTCTGGACTCGAAGCGCATGCAGTTCGCGCGCTTCTACTTCGTCAGCGAGTCGGATCTGCTGGACATCCTCTCGAACGGGTCCAACCCGCCGGCCGTCATGAAGCACGTCGACAAGGTCATGCTCGCGACGGCGGACCTGACGCTCGGCAAGCCCGACGCGTCGGGCCGGCCGGCGGCCAACTACTGGGTCTCGGGCGTCGGCAAGGAGTTCGTCGAGTTCACGGAGCCGGTCAAATTGCTGGGCAAGGTCGAGGTCTACTTCCAGACCATTTTGGACGCGCAGTGCGCCTCGCTCACGGCGGAGGCCCACAAGTCCGTGAAGCGCTACCTCACGTCCTCGCCGCGCACGCAGTGGCTCCAGGACACGAGGAAGGTCAGCGACGGCCGCAAGAACTCGGCCGACGCCGCGCAGATCGCGCTCCTGGTCGCCGCCATCTACTACACGAAGGAAAGCGAAGACGCCATGAGGGCCATGGAAGCCGATCCTTCCCTCGGCGAAAAACCGTATTTAGACTTCCAGAAGAAGACGCTGCAACAGCTCACGGACCTCATCAAGTGCGTGATGACGGACCTCGACAAGGCGACGCGGACCAAGGTCATGTGCATGATTACCTACGACGCCCATTCGAGAGACATGATCGAAGGGACGCTTCGAATGAAAATGTACCAGATCTCCTCGTTTAAATGGCAGAGTCAGTTGAAAATGAAGTACGACGCCGAGCAGGACCGCTGGCTCGCGCTCATCCTGAACGCGACGTTCGACTACGGGTTCGAGTACCTGGGGAACGGTCCGCGCCTCGTGGTGACGCCGCTGACCGACCGCGTCTACGTGACCGCCACCCAGGCCCTGAACCTGTGCATGGGCTGCGCGCCGGCGGGGCCGGCCGGCACGGGCAAGACGGAGAGCACCAAGGACCTCGCCAGCGCGCTGGGCAAGTGCTGCTACGTCTTCAACTGTTCCCCGGAGATGGACTACAAGTCGCTGGGCAACATCTTCAAGGGGCTGGCCTGCAGCGGGAGCTGGGGCTGCTTCGACGAGTTTAATCGGCTGATCCCCGAGGTGCTCTCGGTGTGCACGGTCCAGTTCAAGGCCGTGTGCGCGGGCGTCAAGCGCGTCGTGACGGCCCAGAAGGCCTCCAAGAAGTCCGGCAGTCCGTTCGACGAGCAGGCGCGCATGACGACCATCGAGGGCGACGTCGTGAAGCTCAACGAAACGTGCGGCGCGTACATCACGATGAACCCCGGGTACTTGGGGCGGTCGGCCCTGCCGGAGGGCCTCAAGGCGTTGTTCCGGCCGATGACCGTCATGGTCCCCGACCTCGTCATGATCTGCGAGAACATGCTCATGGCCCAGGGCTTCGTGACGTCCAAGTCGCTCGCGTCCAAGTTCTACACGCTGTACTCGTTGCTCAAAGACCTGCTCTCGAAGCAGGAGCACTACGACTGGGGCCTGCGTGCCATCAAGTCCGTGCTGGTGGTGGCGGGCATGCTCCTCCGGTCCGACCCGAACGGCGAGGAGGACGACATCTTGATGAGGGCGCTGCGAGACTTCAACATCGCCAAAATCGTAAAAGTGGACGAGGTCGTCTTCTTCGGCCTGCTGAACGACCTCTTCCCGGGCCGGGACCCGCCGCGCGTGGTGGACGACGCCCTCCAGAAGAGCGTGGACGACATGGTCGCGGCGATGCCCGATTTCGTGGACGACATCATGAAGCTCAAGACGATCCAGCTCGACGAGCTGCTCCAGATCCGGCACTGCGTCTTCGTCATGGGCCCGCCCGGCGCCTTCAAGTCGACGAGCTGGAAGTACCTGGCGAAGGCGAAGCGCATCGTGGCCGGCCGCGATTCCTTCCTGACGATCAAGGACATCAACCCCAAGACGATGCCCACGCAAGACCTGTACGGGTACATTAACATGGCGACGCGCGACTGGAAGGACGGGCTCCTCTCCTCCATTTTACGAGACTTGTCGCAGATCCCCGACGAGGACCCGAAGTGGCTCATGCTCGACGGCGACCTCGACGCGAACTGGATCGAGTCCATGAACTCGGTCATGGACGACAACCGGCTCCTGACCCTGGCGTCCAACGAGCGCATCCCCCTGAAGCCGCACATGCGCATGATCTTCGAGATCCGCGACCTGAAGCACGCGACGCCGGCGACCGTCAGCCGCGCGGGCATCCTGTACATTTCGACCGACGAGGGTTTCCAGTGGCGCAGCATGGTCAACACGTGGATCCTGACGCGCGAGGAATCCAAGGGGTTCACGGCGGAGGCCAAGGCGTGGCTGACGGCGAACTTCGACGAGGTCGTCGCGCCGGCGTTGCTCTCGATTCGAAAACTCCTGTTCAACGTCGCGCAGCAGCAGACGACGCTCGTCAACAACATTTTGCGGCTGCTCGACGCGTTCTGCACTCCGGACATGCTCGCGACGGAGGAGCACTGCCAGATGACGTTCTCGTTCTGCGCCGCGTGGGCCCTCGGCTCGGCCCTGGGCGTGGCCGACGACGGCAAGGACTACATGAAGGTGTTTAGCGAGTGGTGGAAGAAGACGTTCAAGAAGCGCATCAGCTTCCCCGGGCAAGGATTAATCTTTGATTATTGGCTGGACACGGAAAACTGGGCCTTCGAGAGCTGGACCGAGTCGCCGGCCTACGCGCAGATCGTGTTCAACTCCAAGGAGGCGAACATGAGCGACGTGACGGTGCCCACGGGCGAAAGCGCCTCCGTGTCGTTCTGGCTCGAGAAGCTACTGCGGGACCACCACTGCGCCATGCTCGCGGGGCCCAGCGGCACGGGCAAGACGCAAACGATCATGGGCCAGCTGAAGAAGTTGGATGCGAAGGAAACGCTGTATACCACGATCAACATGAACTTCTTCACGGGCGGGCTGGTGCTCCAGGCGTCGCTGGAGGGCGTCCTGCAGAAGAAGACCGGGTCGCTGTACGGGCCGCCGGGCGCGTGCCACATGGTCTACTTCATCGACGACTTCAACCTGCCGGAGCTCGACAAGTACAACACGCAGTCGGCCATCTCGCTCGTGCGGCAGCACCTGGACTACGGGCACTGGTACGACATCAGCAAGCTCGCGATGAAGACCGTCGAAAAGTGCCAGTACGTCGCCGCGTTGAATCCGACGGCCGGCAGCATGGAGATCAACCCGCGGTTGCAGCGCCACTTCACGACTTTTAACATCGCGATGCCGACGGACGTGTCGCTGGCGATCATCTACGAAACCTTCCTCAACGGCCACCTGGAGTCCATGTTCAACTCCAACGCCGCCCTGGTGGAGCTGGTCCCGAAGGTCATCAAGACGACGCTCAACCTCCACAAGGACGTCTCCGAGAACTTCCGGAAGACGGCCGCGAACTTCCACTACGAGTTCAACATCCGCCACGTGGCCGGCGTCTTCCAAGGGTTGCTGATGACGACGCCCGCCAAGTTCAAGGAGCCCCAGGTCTTCGCGGACTGCTGGGTCCACGAGGCCTACCGGGTCTACGGCGATCGCCTGGTGTCGCCCGAGGACTTGGCCAAGTTCGAGGGCCTCTTGATGGGCCAGGCGGGCAAGGGCTTCGGCGAGTTCAACCCGAAGCGGTTCTTCGGCGACAGCCGCCAGCCGTTGACGTTCTGCCACTTCCTCGAGGGCATCGGCGAGGAGCCCGTCTACGACCAGATCCACGAGCTCAGCGTGCTCCAGAAGATCCTGGACCAGGCGCTGGACGAGTACAACGAGTCGAACGCCCAGATGGACCTGGTGCTCTTCGAGGACGCGCTGAACCACGTCTGCAGGATCACGCGGATCATCAACAACCCGTCCGGGCACGCGCTGCTGGTCGGCGTCGGCGGGTCCGGCAAGAAGTCGCTGTCGCGCCTCGCGTCGTTTATTTGCGGGTACCAAACCAGCACGATTCAGATCTCGGCGACGTACGGCATCAACGACCTCAAAACGGACCTCCAGGAGATGTACAAGAAGGCCGGCATCAAAGGAGAGGGCGTCATGTTCCTGTTCACGGACGCCGAGATCACGAACGAGCGGTTCTTGGTCTATCTCAACGACCTGTTGGGCTCGGCGGACATCGCGGGCCTGTACGCGCAGGACGAAAAGGACGAGGTGATCGGCTCGGTCACGAAGAAGGCCAAGGCCGCGGGCTTCGCGCCGGAGCCGGGGCCCGTCTACGACTTTTTCCTCCAGGAGGTGCGGCGGAACCTGCACGTCTGCCTGTGCTGCTCGCCGGTCGGGCCCGATTTCTCGACGAGGTGCCAGCGCTTCCCGGCCCTCGTCAACTGCACGGTCATCGACTGGTTCCAGCCCTGGCCGGAGCAGGCCCTGTATTCCGTGGGCTGCAAGTTTTTGGAGGCCATCGAGGACCTCGGCGGCGACGCGGTGCGGGCGCAGCTGCAGACGTTCATGCCCGAGCTCGCGGGGAGCACCAACGCCATGGCCACGACCTTCAAGCAGATGGAGGGGCGGTTCGTCTACACGACGCCCAAGTCCTACCTCGAGCTGCTCAAGCTGTACTCGGAGCTGCTCGCCCGGAAAAGAGCCGAGAACGACACCGCGTCCCTGCGCCTCCAGAACGGCATTAAAAAATTGGAGGAGACGACGGCCGTCGTCGACGTCCTCAAGGAGTCCATCGCCGGGGACGTCGCCGACGCCGAGGAGAAGAAGGCCACCTCCGACAAGATCGCCAAGGTGTGCGCCGCCGAGAAGGAGGTCGTCGAGATGGAGACGGAGAACGCCAACATCGAGGAGAAGAAGGTGACCAAGATCGCCGCGGACGTCAAGGAGAAGAAGGAGTCCGCGGAGGCCGACCTCGCGCAGGCCGAGCCCGCGGTCGAGGCGGCCATGGCCGCGCTCGATACGTTAGACGTGAAGGACCTGCAGATGTGCAAGACCATGTCCAAGCCCCCGCCGGGCGTCGACGACGTCTTCAACGCGTGCCTCGTGCTGCTCGCGTCGTACGACCCGGCCGTGCCGGTCCAGAAGTCCGGCAAGGTCAAGGACAAGGACCGCACCTGGGATTGCGCCAAGAAGGTCTTTTTGAAGGACCCCAAAGTGTTTTTAGACAACCTCAAGAGCTTCAAGACGGGCTTCGAGGAGGGGAAGGTCCCCGCCGTCAACTTCAAGGAGGTGCGGATGTACCTTGCGATGGAGCACTTCAAGCCCGACATCATCGCCGGCAAGAACAGCGCGGCGGGCGGGTTGTGCAACTGGTGCATCAACATCGTCATCTACTACGACGTGGTGTCGATGGTCGAGCCGAAGAAGAAGCTCGTGCGCGACTCCATCGCGCAGCTGGACGCGGCGCAGAACCAGCTGGCCGACGTCAAGGCCAAGGTCAAGGCCCTCGAGGAGAAGCTCCAGCAGCTCATGATCGAGCTCAACGAGGCGAACGCGATCAAGGCGGCGGCCGAGGCGACGGTCGAGAAGGGCATGACGAAATTGGGCCTGGCGGAGCGCCTCATCAACGCGCTGTCGAGCGAGAACGCGCGCTGGAACCAGTCGGTCAAGGACCTCGGCGTCGCGCGCGACTTGCTGGTGGGCGACACGCTGCTCAGCGCGGCCTTCATCTCCTACATCGGGCCCTTCACGAAGCAGTACCGCACGAAGCTCCTCGACGAGGAGTGGCTGCCGCGGCTCCTCACGCCGAAGAAGGGCGTCCCGGTGCCCATGTCCAAGAGCGCCAACCCCCTGTCGGCCCTCACGAACGACTCCGAGGTCGCGCTCTGGCAGACGTGCAAGCTGCCGGCCGACCCGGTGTCGACCGAGAACGGGTCCATCGTGGAGCGGTCGACGCGGTGGCCCCTGCTCATCGACCCGCAGCTCCAGGGCGTGGCCTGGGTCAAGGCGCAAAATTCAAAAGATCCCCAGAAGATGTTGAGGGTCGCGCGGCTGGGCACGAAGCAGCTCCTGCCGACGCTGAAGGAGTGCTTGGTGGGGGGGCTCCCCATGCTCGTGGAGAACATGGGCGAGCAGATCGAGGCGTCGATCATGCCCGCGGTGCAGCGCGCCAAGATGAAGCGCGGCGGCCGCTTCTTCCTGAAGCTGGGCGAGGACGAGATCGAGTACCACGACGAGTTCCGCATGTTCCTCCAGACGAAGCTGTCGAACCCGCACTACCCGCCCGAGATCCAGGCCGAGTGCACGCTCGTCAACTTCACGGTGACGCCCGCCGGGTTGGAGGATCAATTGCTGGCGCTGGTCGTGTCCAAGGAGCGGCCCGACCTGGCCAAGCAGAAGAAGCAGCTCGTGCAGCAGGAGAACCAGTTCAAGATCAAGATGATCGAGCTCGAGGACGAGATCCTGGCGCGCCTCGCGGCCGCGGAGGGCGACATCACGGAGGACAAGGACCTTATCGAGGGGCTCGAGGCGGCGAAGATGACGTCGAACGACATCAACGAAAAACTCGCCATCGGCCGGAAGACGACCGAGTCCATCAATAACACCTCGGAAAGATTCAGATTGGTCGCGCGCCGCGGCTCCCAGATCTTCTTCATCATGAACGAGCTCGTCAAGATCCACACGTACTACATCTACTCGCTGAACGCGTTCGTCGTCGTGTTCCTCAAGGGCATCGAGGACGTCCAGGTCGCCGGCGCCGCGTCCTTCCCAGCTACTTCAACGTGCGCCGCCCGATTTCGTGACCGTGCTCCGACGGTCGTCCGCCGCAGGCCCTCGACAAGCCCAAGGAGGAGAAGAAGAAGGGCGGGCTCCTGTCGCGCTTCAAGAAGGCCGCGAAGAAGGTGGTGAAGATGCAACGATTTCCCTGGAGCCGCGACATCCTGGGCGAGGCCTCCCACGCCGACGAGGTCGACCACGACTTGTTGATGAAGCTCCTGATGGGCGGCGGCAAGAAGAAGGCCGCGGCCAAGTGCAAGGAGGGGGATTTGGTCGAGTGCGACCTGTGCGTGGGCACCGTCAAAGCGATCGTCAGGGACGGCGCCGCCTACGTCCTGGAGAAGCAAGATAAAACGGGGTTCCTGGTCATGCCGTCGGCGAGCTGCGAAAAGTTCGTCGACTACCCCGCGCGCTGCACGAAGCTGATCGACATGTGCACGTCGGTGTGCTTCAACTACGTCCGGCGCGGGTTGTTCGAGCGGGATAAGCTCATGGTGAGTTCGCTGTTCGTCATGACGCTGCAGATCGCCGACGCGAAGCTGAAATCGGAGTACATGATGACCCTGCTGGAGGGGCGGGGCGAGCCCGGGGAGCCCGCGCCCGAGGGCGTCGCGAGCTGGCTTCCCGAACTGGTCTGGCCCAAGGTGAGGGCACTCCAGAAAGATCAGAAGCAGGTGCCGCTGTTCGCGAACCTGATGCAAGCCATTGAGGAGGACCCGGCCGCGTGGGACGCCTGGTACAACAGCCCCCAGCCGGAGCAGACGCCCCCGCCGGGGGGCGACGCGCTCTCGACGTTCGAAGTCGTCATGCTGCTCGGCGCCATGCGCGGCGACCGCGTCACGATGGGCATGCAGAAGTACATCTCCGAGTGCTACGGCGACAACTACGTCTTCCAGCCGCCGTTCGACATGCGGCAGGCCTACACCGAGTCGACCGCCTCCACGCCCATGTTCTTCGTGCTCTTCCCCGGCGTCGACCCCACGGTCTGGATCGAGGAGATCGGCGAGAAGTTCGGGTTCACGACGGCAAAGAACAACTTCATCAACATCTCCATGGGCCAGGGCCAGGAGGCGCCGGCCGAGGCGATGATCGAGAAGATGGCGCCGCGGCGGCGTCCGGCGAGGCGCCCTTCGACGCCGCCGCGTCGGACGCGGAGCGAGCGCCGCCGCCGGGGCGCGCCACTCGTCCGGGGGAGCGAATCCTCACCGCCCCGAACCCAACGCAGGCCCAGGAGGGCGGCTGGATCCTGCTCCAGAACCTGCACCTCATGCAGAGCTGGCTCCCGCGGCTGGAGCGGAAGCTCGAGGTCTGCAGCGAGCACGCGCACCAGGACTTCCGCTGCTACGTGAACGCGGAGCCGCCCGGGTTTTCGTACCAAAAGAACATCCCCGAATCGCTACTGCAGGGTTGCATCAAAATAAGCAACGAGGCCCCGTCCGACATCAAGTCGAACATCGAGCGCGCGTGGGCGCCCTTCGACCAGGCCAGACTGGAGGAGTCGAGCATGCCGGTGGAGTTCCGCGCGTGCCTGTTCGGGCTGTGCTTCTTCCACGGCGTCATGCTCGGCCGCAAGCGGTTCGGCCAGCAGGGGTGGTCCCGCGGATACGGGTTCAACATGGGAGATCTTAGCATCTGCGCGGACGTCCTGCAGAACTACCTCGAGGAGAACGGCGGGGTGGTGCCCTGGGAGGACCTGCGGTACATCTTCGGCGAGATCATGTACGGCGGGCACATCACGGACTTCTGGGACCGGAAGACGAACAACACCTACCTGGAGGTGTCGTTCCACGACGGCTTGCTGAAGCAGGCCGAGCTCGGCCACGGCTTCAACTCGCCGGACCCCCAGACGTGCACGACCGCCGCCGGGTATCTCAAGCACCTGGACACGCTGCCAGCCGAATCTCCCCTCATCTACGGGTTGCACATGAATTCCGAGATCGCCTACCTGAACAACGCCACGTCCTCGCTCCTGTCGACGATCCTGCGCCTGAAGGCGGGCGGCGGCGGCGGCGGGAGCGGGGGCGGCAACATCTCGGCCATCATCGAGGAGCTCGAGGGCAAGCTCCCGCCCCTCTTCGACATGATCGACCTCAACGACAAGGCCCAGCCCATCATCAAGGGCAAGGACGGGCCCTACATCGTCGTGCTGCTGCAGGAGGCCGGCCGCATGAACGTGCTGACGGGCGAGATCGCGCGGTCCCTCGACGAGCTGCGGAAGGGGCTCCTGGGCCAGCTCAACATGTCGCAGAAGATGGAGGACCTGCTGAGCGCGCTCGCCATCAAGCAGGTGCCGGGCCGGAACCCCTTCCACACCGCGTCGTGGGAGAAGTTCGCCTGGCCCTCGATGAAGGGCCTGCAGGACTGGTTCGCGGACCTCATCCTGCGGTGCGGACAGCTGACGGAGTGGTGCGCCATCGACGGCCTGCAGACGCCCATCTCCGTGTGGTTCCCGGGGCTCTTCAACCCGACGGCGTTCCTGACCGGCATCAAGCAGGTCACCGCGCGGCTCAACTCGCTGGCCCTCGACAAGATGGCCACGGAGACGCACGTGACGGCCTTCAACGGCCCGGAGGAGTGCGGCGAGCGGCTGCCGGAGGGCATGTACATCCACGGCCTCTTCTGCGAGGGCGCGCAGTGGGGCGAGTGCGAGAACGAGAAGTTCGACTACGTGGAGGACTCGACAGTGCAGTGCGCCGGTATACTCAGAGAGTCCAAGCCGAAGGAGCTGCTGCCACCGATGCCCATCATCTACGTCAAGGCCGTGCAGGTCCAGCCGTCGTGGGACCCGCAGTCCGTCGGCTACATCCGACCGGAGCCGGACCTCTACAACTGCCCCGTGTATCTGACGACGTTCCGCGGCCCGACCTGGGTCTTCGTCGCGACGCTCAAGACGGACAAGCCCGCGTCGCACTGGGTGCTGCGCGGCGTCGCGCTCGTGGCGCAGCTCGACTAGGGGGGTCCCCCCGCGTAAGGCCTTCTTGCGTGGTTTCGCAAGGCGCCCCGGGGACATAATAGTGCGCGGCCCGGGTTCACCGTTCATGGAAGGGGGACTCGGAGGTGAACTTCATTGATGAAGGGGGCCGCGGTCCCCTAATTTGGGATTCGAGTTCAAGAACTCACACTCACATCTGAGGTTCGCGACCTATCTCACACTCACACTTCATTTCTAAACGGGTCTCACACTTAACACTCCCGGCTCCCCGACTTGGGTACCGTAGGTATCAAATAAGTTACCATCATCAGTGGCGAACGTTTATTTTTGCCGTACTCCGGCCAATTTCGCGGGGACACTACTCTTGGCAGTTTTTTACG
>PVBE012913893.1_pt1 | contig 13794 bp, 14 predicted proteins | sample 1631181 | NCBI WGS metagenome assembly PVBE01 (sample SAMN08397723, study PRJNA350692) | Marine metagenome, whole genome shotgun sequencing project. | isolation source: water | place: Pacific Ocean | collected 2012-04 | reverse complement strand
CAGCCGCGATTCGCCATTGCGCTGTGAGGCAATAGGGCTAAACGTCAAGTTGATTCAGTGGTCGTCATTTGTATTTGCGGGCGCCATGGCGGGGCTGGCCGGCGGCTTGTTCGTGTTTGCCAAGGGGAGTGTGTTTCCTACCGAAATGGAAATCGCTGTCTCATTTGATGCCTTGATCATGGTGTTTCTCGGCGGTGTCCAGTCACTTACCGGGCCTATCGCTGGTGCCAGCGTGTTCGTGTTGCTGCAGGATTGGTTGTCGCGCTTCGAGTATTGGCGCCTGTTGATGGGTCTGCTGATAATATTTATCGTAATTCTGTTACCGGGTGGGTTGACTGGGGCCGCTGACCAGCTGCGCAGCATTTTCGGCAGGATACCCAAAGCAGGGAACAGGGGATGAGTTTTCTTCAGGTTGAAGGTCTGGGCAAATCTTTCGGCGGGAACCACGCCTTAATTGACGTTAGTTTTGAGGTCAAGAAAGGCGAGTTGCTGGCTATGATCGGCCCAAACGGTGCCGGTAAATCCACTTGCTTTAACATGATCTATGGGATTCTTGCACCGGATCAGGGGTCGGTGAAACTTGATGGCCAGGAACTGGTGGGAATGAAACCCCGACATATTTGGCGACTGGGCGTTGGGCGAACTTTTCAGATTACCGCTGTCTACAATTCCATGTCGGTGGTAGAGAATGTCCAGATGGCCTTGATCTCCCATCGCAAGAGATCCTTCTCACCGCTTCACCGAGCTGCCAGACTGTACCGCGACGAAGCTCTTAAATTACTTGAGTTGATCTCTATGGCTGACCAAGCAGACCGCGCCGCCAACATCTTGGCCTATGGCGATCTCAAGCGGTTGGAATTGGCCGTTGCCTTGGCGCACAAACCCAGGCTGTTATTGATGGACGAGCCAACGGCGGGGATGGCGCCAGCTGAACGGCGCGCACTGATGAAACTCACAGCCGAAATCGTAACTGAGCGAGATGTCTGCGTGCTCTTCACCGAACACGATATGGATGTGGTTTTTGAGAATGCCCATCGCCTGCTGGTGTTGAACCGGGGTGAATTACTCGCCGAGGGGTCTGTCGATGATGTCCGCGCCGATACCCGGGTACAGGAGATTTACTTGGGCGGTGGTTCTACCTTCACATCAGAAAGGGTCAACGATGCTTGAGGTCTGTGGAATCAACTCATTTTACGGTGGCGCTCATATCCTTCATAACGTCTCGTTTAATGTCAGTGCCGGCGAGGTTGTCGCGTTACTGGGTCGCAACGGTGCTGGTAAAACCACGACTATGAAAAGTATCAATGGCCTCGTGCGCCCCAGGTCGGGGAGAATCACCTTCGCTGGGTTCGAGACGGCTAACCTGCCGCCATACCGCATATGCCGGCTTGGATTGGGATACGTTCCGGAAGAGCGAAGGGTATTTTCCGACCTCACTGTTCTGGAGAACCTTGAGGTTGGGCGGCGTGCTGCCAAAGGGGACGGTCATGCGTGGACGGTCGAAACGCTGTTCGAATTGTTTCCTAATCTGGCTGAGCGACAACATAGTCCGGGAGGTCAACTGTCGGGTGGTGAGCAGCAAATGCTGACCATAGCGCGCACACTCATGGGCAATCCGAAAATGATTCTGCTCGATGAGCCCTCCGAGGGCATTGCTCCTGTCATCGTTGAAAAAATGGCGGAAACCATTCTTGAATTGAAGAATACCGGGCTGACTGTTTTAATCTCAGAGCAGAATCTGTACTTTGCCAAACTGCTGTCAGATCGTGCGTATGTCATCGAAAGTGGGGAGATTCGCTACGAAGGCAGCATTACTGATCTGGAGGCGGATCCCGAGCTTCGCGAGAAGTACTTGGCCGTTTAAAGCTCACTTTTATTTGTTCTGATTTTCCTTAATGCAGAACTCAGCCGGTCTATCAGGTAAATCAGAGTAATTGCCATAGCCCCAAAACCATTTGTGCCCGTTGCTACAATGGGCTTTCTGTTTACGGAGATAAAGCATGGCGGATACGCGCATGAGCGTCCAGGAGCGCGAAACTTTTCTGGCAGATATACACGTTGGGGTACTGTCTATCCCGCGCAAGGAAGGGAAGGCACCGCTGACAGTACCCATATGGTATGACTACGAGCCTGGCGGTGAGGTATGGCTGATTATGGGTCGGCAATCACTAAAAGGCCGTTTACTGCAAGCTGGCACGGCTGTCGCCGTGGTAGCGCAGACCGAAGATTCGCCGTACCAGTATGTGTCCGTCGAGGGGCGCGTGAGTGCGATCGAGCCTGCCGACAAAGAGGTAGATCTAAAGCACATGGCGATACGTTATCTTGGTCATAAGATGGGTGTTGCCTATGTAGCCGATAGTACCGATGAAGAGTCTGTGCGGGTGTCGATCTCACCCGAGCGCTGGTTCACAGCGGATTACACCCAGCGCTGAGTTACCCCCGAAAGTGTTCGATCCCGTTGAACCAGGGCAGTCAGTTAGGTCCAAGCAAATCCAGCACTTTAGACGGTAACTATTTGGCGCTTGCGTAACTTATTTCAATGATTCAGTAGTTTATAGATCAGTTTGAGCCCCTCCGGGCCCGCGACTTCTCACGAGCCGTTATTGACTTCACTATCAGGCCTGTCAGGTCTGGAGTGACCGGCGTTCAACCCGGCGCAGCCCCCATGACAGTACGAGCGTGGCCAGCGCGCACCCAACCATGTATCCCTGGGTACTCTCCCAACTACCCTGCGCGGTCACCACCATAGCGATCAGTGGTGGTCCGGCAAACTGGCCCAGATGCGAGCCCTGGATGACCATGCCGTTGACTGTGCCGATCCGTTGTGGGTCAGGAGCATGCAGCCTGCTGGTTCCCAGGATAGCGGCCGGCAGCATTCCACCGGTGCAGGAAAAGAGCAGGCAACTGCCGTAACGCAGGACGTCGCTGAAATAATCGTCAAAAGCCACAAATACTGACAATCCCATGATCAGCGCTGCCAGTGCAGCAATGGTTCCCCCAAGCCAGCGCCGGCGCAGTAGCCAGGCACCCAGTAGATTACCGGGTATGTTGGCCGCCACCATCGCCGCAGTCAGCAATGAGGCGCTGCTAACCGTCATCCCGCGCTGGCCAATCAGATAAGTGGGAAGCCAGGCCATGATCGAGATCCACATCAGGGTATAGGCAGTAAAACTGCCAGCAAGAAGCCATGGGCCTGGCCGGGATAGCGTGGCGACAAGATTACCTCTGAGTAGCTTGGGAGCAGAAGGTTGCGGGTTCCGTGGCAAAAGCCACTGCCCAAGCAGTGCCAGTGCAACGGGAGCAAGGGAAAAAATAATCCAGAGCCCCCGCCAGCCGAACCTATCGAGAGTCAGTGTTGCTGTCACCATGGCCAGGCTGACCCCGGTCGGCACATAGATACTCCATAGCCCCAGGCTCCAGGACCGATCCTGGGGAGCGCTGGCAGAAATGATAATTCCCGGTGCGGCGACTGCCACAGCAAGAAAGCCGGCCCCCTCAAGCAGGCGCGTGAGCAGCAGCGCCAGCGGTGCTGAGGCCAGTACTGCCATCAGCCCGGCCCCAGCCAGAACCCACAGGCCCCCAAGCAGCATACGTCGCGATCCAATGCGGTCTGCCAGAGCGCCAAAACCGGTACCGGCTGCCAGCACCAAGGCACTGAAAATCGATACGATCCAGCCGCCGTAGACCAGACTGAGAGAGAATTCCCGGCGCAGCAACTCCAACGCTGGCGGCACTTTTCCAATCGCCGCCGCCGCTGCCACACCGGCACTGATTGCCAGTACTGCAACTGGCCAGCGCGTCTTCAGCTCACGGGTCATGGATCCTTTCCTTGGATTGAGAGTTAGACTTACAAAGTACAGTAGACCATTCACGAAAGCCGTCGACTAGCGCCGTAGTGGCAAACGCTGTTTCTCTAACAGCGCAATTGGCTCCAGGCATACATTTAGATATCCCGAGCCGAAAAGGGTATCCGAACAACAGCTACCCTGCATATAATGATCGCAAGCCCGGCACTGAAGAAAGTATAGCGGCACCCTCAATGTGATCTACTTTCTTTATGATATAGCTGGTAATTCGGTCGAAAAGGAGTAAAGAGCGGAGGCTAAATCCGATCGGATTAGAGCGCTCAAGAACTCTTGGACTCAACCTGGACTTATGCAATGGCAATGTATTGGCGGGAAATTTCGGTACCGTGGGGTGAATCGGACCCTTTCGGATTGGTGTATTACCCAAGGATAGTGGCCTGGTTTAATGATACAGAGCATGAGTTGTTCAGAACTATTGGTTACCCGGTCGACCAGATGATTCGCCAAGACCGTACTACTTTTGTGATGGGCGAGATTCACTTTCGTTTCATCGGCCCGGCAGCCTACGGTGACCGCGTGATGACCAAGATCAGTCTGGAACAGATTGGTGAGCGCACCCTTCATTGGAACTGTGTAGCGGCTAATCATGCCTCAGGTGATTTGATCTGTGAGGGCCGGGCCGTTCGAGTCTATGCCCGGATTCAGGAAGACGGCAATCTTAAGTCGTTCCCAATTCCAGACAGCATGCGCAAGACACTTGAGGATTTAGGCACTGTAGACCAGCTCGGGGATGGGCTGATTCCACCTCCAGGCCTTCAACCGGAAGAATAGGAGTCAGGTTCACCCGTCAGGTCACACTATTTGGCCAGTACCGATAGTTACACCTGCAACCAAGTTCAGTCACCCAGGGGGAGCATATGGGACAGACCATCATTCCGGCCAGTGAGGGCCGTGCTATTCGGGTTCCCAACGGAGCGTGTATTCGCATTACCACACCCAAAGGTGCGCAGGCAGCCGATTTCTTTGCCTACAACGCCGAAACTATCAGTGAATGGCTCTCCCCGATGCATACCTGGGTGCTCAATCGCAGTGTCAAGCCCCGCCTCGGGCATAACTTGATCAGCCGCTTCCGACGGCCCATGTTGGCCTTCACCGAAGACGGTGGTGCCGGGGTGCATGACATGATGCTTGCTGCCTGTGATCAGTTTCGTTATGAACAGTACGGTTATAAAGGTCCTCACCCGAGTTGCTCAGAGAACCTGCATGTTGCGATGCGCCGTGAGGGTTACGAGATAGACGTGGTACCCCAGCCCATCAATTTTTTCACCAATACCTGCATTGACGATGAATCCAACCTAAGCTCTCCACCGAATCCAGTACCCCCGGGGGCCTATGTTGAACTTGAAGCCCTAATGGATTTGATTTGCGTTGTCTCGTCTTGCCCCTTTGACCTTGCCATTCCTGACTGGCTGATCAATTCCGCAGAGGGCGTGACGGAATTAGTCGTTGAGGTGAAATAATAATCCGTCCGAGCCGGACACTCAGTAGACATCGGCCGTTTTCAAGGCCGAGGTTAGCCACATAGGTATCCGCGCTTCTCCTGTTTTTTTAATTATTGATCGATGCGAGGTTTTGGCCCTTCGACACTGCCCAACCTGTAAATGAGAGATTCCCTTGTCCCGCAGCACGTCGCATTAAAAGAGACCAGGTCACTGTCCAACCAACTACCCTCAGACAATACCGAATCCAGACCTGATTCTGGAAACGTCCAGTCAATCTCATAGTCGGGCCCATGATATCCCGTGAGATATTGCTTAAGACGCTCAACTGAGACTATATGGTATGGCCCGTAGTGACTCTGCAATAAAAGCATATGGTGCTGATCTGGGGATATCAGATCAAATTTCCAGTCTGATTTATAAAGAGTGCCTGTCGGCTGGAATTTGAACTGTTCTTCGGTATGCGGGAATAAAAAAGAAAGTGAGTCGACGCCATACTGGAGAGGAAATACGCCAGTCGCCAATCCGTGAAAGATTGCGGTCACACCAGGGTAGTACAGTTCGAATTGAAATTGTGCCGTGTTAATTTCATCCTCGGGGAGTCCCCTGAGTAAGTAATCGTCAAAATCATTGACCACATGCTCTGGATGCTGTCGATCCCCGCGCAGGTGTTCCTGAAGATGTTCAAGACGCACTAAGTTTCTCTTGGATTTCCCCTGTTTGGGCAAAATAGCGAATTCCTTAATAGCGAAAACGTTCACAGGTGAGAAGCCTTCAGAGTTGAGATCGCTGGCGTCCAGCGACATCGGATATCCCAGCGGGTCACCCTTAAAGAAAAAGGTTAGAGAGTGAATACCTTTTGCGATTGAACCCATCTGTGAATAGTCACCTGTAGTCGAGGAACAGGCGCCGGGCTTTACTCCCTTGAGCACTGCAGTGATGCTGGCAGTATGCAATGACAACTCAAACGGAATGCACCCGATCCTTTTTGTGGGGGCTGTTTCAGAGGCGAGACTTAGACTGGCTGCCCATAACATCTGTACTGCCACAAGCCATGGCAAAAATAGACTTTTGCTTCGAACTCTGGGGAAATGCATCATGTGGTCCAACTGGTTTGACTCATCTGAAAAATCAACATAAACAATCGTGCGATTACGATTTTAGTATGATTTTCTTTTGCTCTCTCAGAGGGTTAAACAGCCAACAATAAGAATCTACACTCGTTTTAACAATTTGTGTCGGCGGTATGGCGAATTGCCAAATGGGATGACTGTAATCAAGCGACCTGCCAGGATCAAATATTCCAGCCAATTGCTGAGATGACTAAGGCCGATAGCACGATGAGATCTATGCTAAGGTTGGCTCGAAAAATGCGGTTTTGAACGAGTTAGGGCGGATAACTATTTCAGTACTTGCTGAATCGCTTCAAATGATTAAAGTCCGTTAGCCCTTAATGCGCTCATGATTTCGATACTGCTGAGTGTGCTTCTAGCGTTTTTGGGAGCCTACCTTATCGCAAGAATAAAACCCCACCTGGCTGTTGCCGTATTGGGATCGTTTGCCGGGCTGTTTATCTTCCTGGCGATTTTTTTTGGCAGCCATATTATCTTTCTGAGCTTAGTTTATTCGCCTAACCCAGAGGCTGAAACACTGTCAGTGATCAGGTATGGACGATTGTTTCTGACTCCCTTGAGGTGGGCGCCCTGGATTATCGGGTTAGGTGTTGTGATGTCGGGCCTGGGCGGTTGGGCTGGATGGGCTAGAGGCAAAAGTCGAACAGCATAGGTAGCCACCTCAGCAAAATGCATGAAGTACCCCTTTGCATTAGCCGGTCGTGTGAAGCCGCCCACTATGTTTATCTTCAGACGAAATAGAAAACGGCTGATTTCTCAGAACACAACCAGAAAGTCTGACCCATGACCAACATTGAGGACTATACCTTTCCCCATGGGCTTCGCCTTCTGGCGCGCTGGCAGACCGGTGACCTGAACGCAAAGGCGGAAATGACCCAGGTCTTTGATGCGGCCCTGGCCGGTGAATTCGATAAGAGCTATGTCATCCTCGCAGATCCCGATCGGGTCCATTCCACCGCATCAGTTCATATGCTGGGGCTGGCAGTGCTGCACGATCTCTATGCCATCGAATCCTGGGAGTACTACAACACCGACCCTTATCGCTATGTCCGCACCAACCTCATCGTCAGCCGCCTCTTAGGGATACACAAGTTTTATATGACGTGGGCAATGTATGCCTTCAGTTGTGAACCCCTGGGACAAAAGATGATGTACCCCGACAGGTTTCCCCCAGGAGCTGACCCGGATGCATTTCTGATCAACAAGGATAACTGGCACCTGCTCGAGACGCCGGATTTCACGTCGGGCGTGCCCAAAGCAATTGATCATATTCTGCACGTGACGCAGGAATTAACCGGAGTACCACCTCTGCTTCAGATCTCTGCACCCTACAGCCTTGCGGCAGACATCTATGGGCAAGAGCCACTGCTTGCCGATGTAGTCAATGACCCTGACACCGTGAATGCCCTGCTGAACCAGCTTGGCGACAAAGTCCTGGCGCCGTGGATGGATCATCACTTCCAAACCTTCCCCGATGGATGGGTCGAATTATCGGATGCCTCGGGCTCACCATTTTTTATCGGGCCACAGAACTGCATGAATCTATCAATCCGCTCGATCCGGCACATGCTGCGGGACAAGCCTTATGCTACGCGGGTATTTGACAACAACTTTCGCGGGGATTTTGTCGCCGGCGTCAAAAAGAAGAGTCGTGCCTCACGGCGCACGGCTTCAGAAGGCACAGCATTAGACCGAAGAAAACTGCTGGAACTCACCGAAGCCAAAGTCAGTGTCAATCCGGTCTTCATTATGCGCCTTGAGGCCGACAAAGTAGATATCTCGTTCTACGAAGAACAGGCAATTGCCCGTAACCTGCCCCTGACATCCGGCATCGGTTCGCCCCAGATTGACTGCAACAGCATCAAAAATCTGGAAGAAACAAAAGTAAAGACCCGTGAAGAGACGCGCTCGTTCGTCGAAGCGATCAAGCGTGTTTGCGAGGCCGTGGATTTACCCCCAGACAACCATGTGGGTGCACCCTGGCCCAGTCATATCTATTTTGAGGACATTAACGGGCAGTCACAATTCGAGTTGGTGGAAATCATTCTGGATGAAGTCTATCAATCCCCACCAATTGGCAGGTGACAATGAAATATCCCTTTGCTCAATGACCGCCCAGGAAGCCGTCCATCGGCTAAGTGGCATTTTGCGCTTTCGCCTCGCCTAACTCTGGAATAGGGCCTGAATAGTAAGGAAGCTGATCCACCCTGGGATGCCACTGATCGGTCCGTTCCAATTCGGCCAGATGATCTGCAATCTCATCCAAAGTGGCGAACCACACGCTGCCTTTGTTATGCATGTATGTCATTAGGTTCTTAATAGCTGCAGCCCGCGCGAGCCGCCCACTCAGGAAAGGATGCCAGACAGAAACCCATAGTCCGCCAAACTCCCAGGCGGCATCGAACTCTTCCTGAAAGACTTCACATGCCTGACGGGCAGACTTGATCGGCATTAACGTATCGAAATCGCGACTGAATTGGTACTGCGGCCAATCATCGAGCCCATAATGCGTGGGAATCTCATAGATGCGCCCCCGCGGGTTGGCAATGACATAAGGGACATCATCTCCAAACAACGAGGCATCGTAACGAATATCCTCATCTATCAGTATGTCGAGTGTGTTCCGGGAAAACCGATATGTTGCTGCCCGATAACCCCGAGGGGGCTGGCCAGTCATACTGATGATCACTTCTTTACTGCGTTGAAACCAGTAGCGCTCCTCTTCAGCACTCATCGTATTGGCGTGTTCATGAAGGTAGTGGTGGTGACCGATCTCATGTCCATCATCCAAGATTTGATCAACCGCTTGTGGGTATCGCTCCATGCACCAAGCCGGCAAAAAAAAGGTCTGGCGCATGGCAAACTCGCGATAAATAGCCAGCAATCTGGGTAAGGCAACTTCTGGGCCGTAGCGAAGCGCAGATGTCTGCGCAATCTTGGTATCGGCACTGGCATGGTGGCTCAGATGCAAAATACTGTCTGCATCCATGTCGAAAGTAAAAGCAACAGCGCACCTTGCGCCGTTGGGCCAGGGTGGGGCGTTAGCAATCATCATGGTCATCTCACATGAACCAAAGATTCAGGTTTTCTTGGTCCGTTATCAATAAATGCACATCAGTTACTACGATTCAGTTTCACGCGACTCAAAAGGCAAAGAGCAGTTAACACGGCAAATACGATGGCTCCAATCATCAGGTTACCCAACTGGGTAAATGTCACGGTACCCAGGGTTATGCCCATTACCGCAAAGCCCAGGATACAGCCGTTAAGCAGCAGCCGCTGTGATATCTCCCCCTCTACACTTCTTGCAAAAAAGGTGACCGAGGCTATTACAAAGAGTAGTGACGCAACAAGATGGCGCATTGTGACCGCTACATCAAATGCGTCGCCTTGCGCGCTGGGGAACTCGCTTGCCGTAATGCCTGCAGGATCAATGTGCATCCTCAAGCTGATCAGAGCCAAAACGGCAGCACAAAAAGTCAACGTTATTTTATAAGACATATCTTTCTCCATATGTGGTAGATACTGAGGGTAGCCTACCCGTTTATTGATAGGCCTGCACACAGATTTTCTCGGGCACAGGGGTTCGACCATTGATCCAGGCAATACCAAACAGAACCAGGCTGCCACCCAAGATCAATCCCATCGCCAGAACAACACTAACCCGGAGGCAACTATGCAAATCGGCGATCTTGAATATGAAAGCACAGACCGAGTTGCGACCATTACGCTTAATCGCCCAGAGAAGTTCAATGCGATTACCGAGCGCACCCCGGGAGACCTGGCCAAAGCAGTTGAGTGTGCGAACAACGACAGTTCGGTACACGTCATTGTCCTGACTGGTGCCGGCCGGGGGTTTTGCGGCGGTTACGATCTCAAACTCTTCGCCGAGGGTGAAAGCGCGGCGATCCAGGAGATGCCCTGGGATTCGATGATTGATTATCGATTCATGCGTCGCTGCACCGACAGCTTTATGGCGCTGTGGCGAAGCCCGAAACCCGTGATCGCGAAGGTCAACGGTGATGCAGTAGCCGGAGGCAGCGATATCGCCCTGTGCTGCGATCTGATCGTAATGAACGAAGATGCCCGAATTGGCTATCCACCCGCACGAGTCTGGGGCTGCCCCACCACAGCAATGTGGGTCTACCGACTGGGCGCCGAGCGTGCCAAGAGAATGCTGTTCACCGGTGATCTTGTGAGTGGTGCAGAGGCAGCCCATATGGGGTTAATCTTGCAGGCGGTGCCTCAGGATCAGCTCGATCACGCCGTCGCCACATTGGTTGACCGAATTAAGGGTGTGCCCAAGAACCAACTTGCGATGATGAAGACGATGGTCAACCAGGCTTACGACAACATGGGACTCAATAGCACACAGACTCTAGCCACATTGTTCGACGGCTTTGCCCGTCATAGCCCCGAGGGCGTCATGTTCAAGGCGCGGGCCGAAGAAGTCGGATTCAAACAGGCCGTGGCAGAGCGAGACTCAGGAGAGCCGATTCCCGGCAGCAAGAAATGAGCTTTCAGATCAAGCTGACCGAATCACACTTTGCCGCCCAAGAAGACGACATCGTTCGCAACCTGACTCTGGGTGAGCAACTACGTGAAACGGCTCAACACTATGGTGAGAAAAGCGCGCTGGTTGAGGTAGATATTGATGGCCACATCGGTCGAAATTGGACCTACACTGAACTGCTCAGTGAGAGTGAAAACCTAGCGCTGGCACTGGCTGGGCGCTTTGCGCCGGGCGAACGAATTACCGTCTGGTCGCCCAATACCCCCGAGTGGGTCTTGATGGAATTTGCCTGTGCCCTCGCCGGCATCGTCATCGTCACTGCCAACCCTGCCCTGCAAACAGCCGAATTACGTTACATCATCAAACAGTCCGACTCGGTCGCGTTATTTCTCGTCAATGAATATCGTGGCAACTCCATGGAAGCCATTGGGCGGAAAGCGTGCGAAGGTGTTTCGAACGTGCGCGAGATTACCGACATGCACAATGCCGGTGCGATGCAGGGCAATAAGCCTGCGGCATCATTACCCCAGGTGAATTGCCTTGATCCTGCCATGATTCAGTACACATCCGGCACCACGGGATTCCCAAAGGGCGCAGTACTCAGCCATCGGAGCCTACTTAACAATGCGCGCTTTTCTGCACGCCGCCTAGGCGTGACGCCAGAGACCATCTGGGCCAACATCATGCCGATGTTCCACACCAGCGGTTGCGGCATGGTCACGCTAGGCTGCGTGCAGGCTGGCTGTAAGATGCTGATCGTCAAACTTTTTGATCCCTCGGTCACCTGCCGGCTTATCGAGCAAGAAAAAGTCAGCATCATACTGGGTGTGCCCACCATGCTGGTTGCGCTGCTGGAAGCCCTTGAACAACACCCCCACGATGTTGATTCTGTTGATATGTTTTCCGCGGGCGGCTCGATGGTGGCGCCGGAACTCGTGCGCAATATCCAGCGTGTGTTTGATTGCGGTTTTGGCACGGTCTATGGCCAGACAGAAACGTCACCCGTCATTACGCAACACTTCAAGGAAGATTCGCTCGATGACATCTGTCACACGATAGGCCAACCGCTGCCACACACCGAGGTGTCGATCCGGGATGTCGACAACCATCACGTTGTACCCCTGGATACGACTGGTGAGATCTGCGTGCGTGCGTACTGCAACATGATCGGTTATCACGGTAATGAAGAGGCGACGCACGAGACTATTGATCCACAGGGTTGGCTGCACACCGGTGACCTTGGCACGATGGATGAGCGCGGCTACATTCGAATCACCGGGCGGGTTAAAGATATGATCATTCGCGGGGGTGAGAACATGTTCCCAGCGGAGATTGAAAACGTCTTATTGGAGCACCCGACAATTGCTGAGGTTGCGGTCCTGGGTATTCCCGATGACAAATGGGGCGAGGTTATCGGCTGCTTCTTTCGTACCGAAAACAATGAGGGGGTTTTGGCGCGCACATTGCACGATTTTTGTCGGGAACATCTCTCGCCACAGAAAACACCTACCATATGGTGTCATGTCGAAGAGTTCCCCATGACCGGCTCTCGCAAAATCCAGAAATTCGTGATCCGCGATCAATACCTTAGCGGGGTATACCCACCCCTGTTGCTGGAACCATAATATGAAACTCAACGATAAAACTGTCGTGGTCACTGGGGGTGCCCGCGGCATTGGCGAAGCACTTTGCCACGCCTTTGCGCATCAAGGCGCTCGTGTTGTGGTGGCCGATATCCTCGAACATGAGGCAACCGCCACGGCCGCTGAAATTGGTGGTCTAGCTGTCGCTTGTGATGTGTCGTGCGAGAGGGATATCCAGCAATTGGTTTCCGCTGCCCAGGCCAGTTATGGCCCCATCGACCTGTTCTGCTCCAATGCCGGAATCTGTGCGGGCGAGTCGGAGCACGCTGCCTCGGCGAGCAACGAAACCTGGCAGGCTTGCTGGGATATTCATGTGATGGCGCATGTGTATGCAGCCCGTGCCGTTCTGCCATCGATGATCAACCGTGGCCAGGGTTATTTTGTGCAGATGGCGTCGGCAGCCGGATTATTGAGCCAGATCGGCGACGCCGCCTATTCCGCGTCGAAACACGCAGCTGTTGGATTTGCAGAGTCACTGTCAATCAGCCATGGTGACGATGGGATCAAAGTCTCAGTGATCTGCCCGCAATACGTGGCGACCCCAATGCTGGGCTACGATGCGGGCGAGGGAATCGATCAGTACCCCGGTGTGATCAGCCCGGAACAAACCGCGAAAGCCGTTATCGAGGGGGTCGAAGCTGAGCAGTTTCTGATACTGCCCCATCCTGACGTCGAGCAGTTTATTCAGTTTAAAACGGCCAACTATGATCGCTGGCTGGGCGGCATGCGCAAGCTTCGGCGAAAGATCGTGGATGAGATCGGCAGCACCCGGCTTGAAGACATGCACAAGCTGGTTTGAAAACGGGTCGCCGCCCCTTCTTTCAGAGCTGCGGCCCATAATCTCAAACTCGGCTTACGCAGTAGCGCTGGGGCTAATCTTATTTGGTACGTTCGGTGATTTTCAGCGAACAGCAACCCTCCTCCCCGGGCTGCCAGGTCTGAATTTTCAGATCAAAGCCTGCTTCATCCATCGTTCCCACATCCATTGCGGATGCGCAATGAAGCAACAGACCCAACTCTTGGTCCGTCACGCCCTCACTCTGCCACGCCTCTTTTAGAGGGCACTTACGCATCTTAAGTTCAAGGGTTTCATCATCACACCGAACTTCCTGTGGGTCCCACATCTCCCCACCCGCTGCATGGGCGAAAGCGTCACATAAACCCCGAAAATTCCGGGGTGCGAAACTTTTCAGTGACTTG
>PVBE011513850.1_pt1 | contig 13794 bp, 10 predicted proteins | sample 1631181 | NCBI WGS metagenome assembly PVBE01 (sample SAMN08397723, study PRJNA350692) | Marine metagenome, whole genome shotgun sequencing project. | isolation source: water | place: Pacific Ocean | collected 2012-04 | reverse complement strand
CGTGGATCCGGCGCGGGCCGCAGCGTTCTGTGAGGCGGTCAACCGCTACCTGCCCGCCATCGAGCTGTCCGATCTGGCCCCGGACATGGCCGGCATCCGGCCCAAGCTCCAGGGCCCGGGGGAGCCGTGGCAGGACTTCGTCGTGGCCCACGATCCTCCCGGGATGATCAACCTCATCGGCATGGAGAGCCCTGGACTGACCGCCTGCCTGGCGGTGGGGGAGAAGGTCCTGGAGTTGGCCAAAACCACTCTTTGACTCCAACTTTGTGGTGTGCCGGTTTTTCGTTTTTTCCCGTTGACAGGTTACATGTATTTGGTATCTTTACATCAATACTTAAACCGGCTTCTAGTCGTCAGCGAGGTAGAATGATGAAGTTTGACGGAGTCAAAGTGTTTTCGGCAACCAAGGCCAGAGACAGACAGAATCTCGGAGATCGTATGACCAGTTGGCTGGGGCACCACCCGGAAGTGGACGTGGTGGACACCGTGGTCACGCAGAGCTCGGACAGGGAGTTTCACTGCCTCAGCATCACGCTCTTCTACGAGGGCAGCCTCCAGGGCGAGCCCGAGTACGCCTACCACCGCTAGAGCGCTCCCAATCATCTACGAATGGAGGCTTGACCTCCTCCCAGGGCGCCGGGAATCAGGCTGTATCCCGGCGTTCTGCTTTTTCTGGGCTATCGCAGCAGCTTGATCTGGCTCAGCCGGACACCGAGCCGATGGAGCGCCGCGGCCCTGGCCCCCTTGCTCTGCTTCATGGCCCGGGCCACCTCCGCCCGGGTGGACGGGTGCCCGACGAGGGCCAACGCCTTTACCGCGACCTCGCGCGCTGCGGGGGCCAGGGAAGGGTAGGCCGTGACCAGGGCGGTCATGGCCACCTTGCGCGTCACCGCGCCCTCGCCGGAGCGGGCCACTGCCGGTGTCTGCCAGGCCCAGACGTTGCCCACCTGTCCCAGGGCTGCCGCCACCAGCGCGTCTCGGCGGGGCTGCGCACCGGCTCTCTTCAACAGGGCGGCCAGTGCCCGGGCCGAGGCGGCGCGCCGGCAGCGCCCCAGGGCCGGCACCCAGATCTTGGCGTTGGCGTTTGGCGCCGTGGCCGCCCGCGCCAGGGTCCGGGCGGCGCCCGAGCTGCCGAGCCGCCCCAGGGCCACGGCCGCGGCGCGCAGGACCACGACGTCCCGCTCCTTGCTGGCCAGGATCGCCCTCAAAACCGGCTCGGCCCGTGCATCGCGCAGGCTGCCCACCGCCTCCAGCAGGCTCACCCGCCAGCCCTGCCAGGCGCGGTCGGAGAGCGAGCCCCGGGGTGGGGCGGTGAGGGCCAGCTCCCGCAGCATGGGTGTCAGGCCGGCCGGCCCCAGGGAGCGCAGCGGCCGCAGGACAGAGATCAGCCGCCCTCGGGCGCGGTGCCGTCGCTCCAGGGCGGGCAACAGGGCGCGCGCCTGCGCCACCGCCGAAAACACCTGCGGGCGCGCGCGCAGCTCCCGGCGGACCAGGCGCGTCAGCTTGCCGCGGGCGGTCCGGCTCAGGCGCTCCGGCGCGATGACCACGCCCCGGGGGGCGGCCTCGGCGTCGAGAGGGCGCCCGAGGGCTGCGAGGACAGCGAGTGTCAGCAAAACCTTGAGCTTCATCGTCCCACCTCCCACCAGCGGGTGGCCGGGGCCACGCGCAGCGCGTTGGTGCCGCAGTGCACCTCACCGAGCAGGCGATGGTACAGGTTCCAGTTCTCCACGTAGTGCACCTTGTAGCCGTGCTTGGCCATCTCCGTGTTCATCTGCTTTTTGAAGATGTCCGCGCCGGCGATGATCGGGCCGTGTGGATCCGGCGCCGCGAAGTGGCCGTCGCCGACGACCGTGCCGTTGACCGTGCCGGGCTGATAGGCCACGGAGTGCCCGTTGACGGAGAGGTGCAAAAACGGCAGGCGGATTATCTCGGCCTCGGTTATGCCGGTCGCCTTCTTCAGCAGCGCCAGCTGGGTCGCCACCTCCACCGCCGCCTTGGCGCTGTCGGCCATGACGTTGGTGTCGGCCAGCACCTTGTCCACGGTGGTCTGTGCGCTGTACTGCTTGTTGTTGTCGTCGAGCCAGTACTTGCCCTCGAACATGGTGACCGACCCGTGCCCCGCCTTGGAGGCGTCCTGCAGCATCTTGCGCGCCAGCGTCGGATCGTTGAGCAGCAGGGCCCAGCCCCGCTTGTTGGAGGTCTTGACGAAGGAGATGGTCTCGTCGGTGTGGGCCACGTAGAGCCAGGAGGTGTCGATCCACACCGGCGCCTGCACCGACTGGGACGACAGCAACGTGGTGAAGGCCTTGGTGGGGTAAAAGGAGGGCACGTTGCCCATGACGACGCGGCCCAGGGGGTACTTCTTGCCGTCTTGGGAGTAAGGGGGGATCACCTCGAGGTTGCCCAGGGAGTTGAGGGTGTCCATGTTCAGCGGGTGCTTGAGCTCGTACTGCTGCACCGCCGCGATGTCCGGCCCGCGCGCCTGGAACACCAGGCGGCCGCCGGCGCGCAGCGGGGTCAGGGCGCTCGTGGGGAGGTCGACGTTGGCGGACCGGACGAAGACCTTGATCACGTGCTGCTTGCCGCCCGCCGCGGGCATGGACATCCAGCCGGTCTCGAAGAGGTCCTGGGTCCACTGGTCGTAGATCGGGATCTCGATCAGCTTGCCGCCCTTGGTCGCGTTCAGCGCCTTGGAGAGGTCGGCCCGAAAGTCCACCGAGTCCTGCTCGCTGGTCTTGGAGACATAGAGCGTATCCAGCGGTTGCAGGTGGCTGCTGAAGACCAGCGGGGCCACACGCATGCGCACCGTGTCGCTGCCGGTGGCCGCCTTGCCGTCGGCGCCCGTGTAGTCCACCTTGAGCGTGACGTCGACGTACCCGTCCCAGGTGCGTTTATCCCGGACGATGTCGCGCCCCTCCAGGGCCAACTCCACCCCCTTGCGCAGGTCCGCCACGCTGAGCTGATCTGTCTTGCCCAGGACCTTGAACGTGCCCCGCTTGATGAACAGCCGCGCGTGGGCTCGCGCGTCCCCCTTGGACGTCCCGGCGAGCGAGAGCGCCAGGGAGCCCGTGGCACCGTCCGGCGCTGCCGGCCAGGGCGCGACCTTGAGCGGGGCCAGGTCGAGCAGATCCTTGGCGCCGTCGATCTTGTCGTCGGCCGCGTCGTGGCAGCTGGCCAGCTGGTCGTCGGAGAGCGCGTCGCTGACCTTGGGACAGCTGCGGTCGTCGTCGTCGATGTTGGCCAAAAAGACCGCGCCTTGCTTGGCGTCCCAGCTGTCCTCGTTGGCGTCCTCCGTGGGATCGGTCAGGTCGACCACGCCGTCGCGGTTGGTGTCGGCGCGGATGTCGATGATGGCCGCGGGGGTGGTGTCGGGCTCCACGAGCCCGTCGGCGACGGGGCTGGCGTCGGCCGCGGGCGCGGGCGTGTCGCTGCAGGCGCCGAGCGCCAGGGCCCACAGCGCGCAGGCCGCGAGGTTCTTCAATGTCTGTTGCATCTGCTCTCCAATATCGAGGATCCTGAGTACCACGATAAGTATGACAAAAGAAGCCGCCCGCTGCCCGGGCGGCCCCCCGGCGCTTGACTTGACCCGTGAGGGGCGGCCACGGTGGGGCATGAGCATCAGCGACTGCCCCTGCGGCTCCGGCGTGAACCGGGCCTCCTGCTGCGGCCCCTTCCTCGACGGCGCGGCCCACGCCCCCACGGCGGTGGCCCTCATGCGCTCGCGCTACACCGCCCACGTGGAGCGCAACGTCGCGTACCTCCAGCGCACCGCTGCGCCCCGGGTGCGGGGCGGCGGCGACGACCAGCCCGTGCGCTGGCTGGGCCTGACCGTGCTGGAGACCACCGGCGGCGGGACCCGGGACGAGACGGGCACGGTGACCTTCGAGGCCCGCTACGACGCCGGCGGCGGCGAGCAGTTGATGCACGAGCGCTCGCGCTTTGCCCGGGCGGACGGGCGCTGGACCTACACCAGCGGCGAGGTGGGGGCCGGCACGGTGCGCCGCCAGGCCCCCAGGGTGGGCCGCAACCAAAAGTGCCCCTGCGGCTCGGGCAAAAAGTACAAGCGCTGCTGCGGGAGGGCTGGCAGCAACTAGGCGCTTGTTTTGAGGGTAGAGCCCTGGCTAATCTCTACGGCGCCTGAGGGCTGCCAGACCGAGGAGCAACAGCAGCATGACGCCGCCTCCACGGGCCGCCCCGCTCGTGGCGCAGTTGCAGCCCTCCTCGGCCTTCTCGCCGCCCATGTCCGGCGACGCCTTGACGTCGGAGCTGACCTTGACGTCCTGGGCCTTGGTCTTGTCCGGAGTGGCCGCCTTGTCGGGCGCCTTCTGTTTCTGGTCCGGCACAGCCTTGTCGGCCACCTTGTCCTTCTGGTCCGGCGCGGCCTTGTCGGCCACCTTGTCGACCACATCAGGCACGACCTTGTCTGGCAGGGCCTTGTCCGGCAGGGCCTTGTCCGGCAGGGCCTTGTCCGGCACGGCCTTGTCCGGCACGGCCGTGTCCGGCAGGGCCTTGTCCGCGCCCACGTCGGGGGGCATCACTGTGCCGTAGGCGGCGAATGAAAGCCGGATGGCTCCCGACGTGTCCTTCTCAAAGATAGACAGGGGGACGGCGAACTCATAGACCTTGTGCTGGTAGACGGCCCGGCCTGTGTAGGTGAACCCCGTGCGACCCCAGCGGCGCCGTTTCTGGTCCACCTGGAACGAGCGCACGCCGGTGGAAGTGAGCGCATAGACCCTGGCGTAGTCCTTGCCCTCGTCGGTGGTGTTGTCCGGCACGAAGTCCAGCGCGACGTAGAGCAGCCGGCCATCGTCCCTGACCCAGAAGTAGGTGTAGCCATCGGGATGGCCGGAGCCCGGCCGGGTGAACACCTTTGCCAGCGGCTGCCCCAGCTGCTCCCTGGCGAGGTTGCCGTCCAGCTTCAGCTTACCGCGCTGACTCCCCGGCACGTAACGGTAGAAGGCCGAAGCGCGCGTTACCTCCTTGTAGGTGTTGACCAGCGGAAAGTGGAACGGCCGGTCCGGCAGCTGCGCGGGCTCCAGCCTGGCGGTGACCGTCAGTCGCCGCCCAACGCCGGGGCCGAAGTGGAGCACCACCGCGCCGCCGCGAACGTGGATCAGGTCCAGGTCCTTTTTCGACAGCTTGCGCAGCGCCAGCGCTTGCCCCTCCACCGCGCCGACCACGCGCACCACGCGTCGCTGGCCCAGGCGTGCGGAGTCCAGCTGGAACGCCCTGCCCCGGGGCGCGCGGATCATGACCTCTGCCCCCGGTAGGCCCGCCAGCGTCAGGTTGTGCGTGGCCGGGTGCTTGCCGGACTCCAGCGCGCCCGCCGGGGTCCATCCAGAGTCTGATTTCACCAGGACCTTCAGTCCGCCGTCGGCGTGAGCGGTGCCGCCCACGGCCAGCATGAGCACCAAATAGAGCCAGCAACATGATTTGATGGGCTGGTTGTCGCGTCGCATGATTCTCCTCGTTTTCTATTCCTGCGTGCGGTGCAGCGATCGCCAGGGGCCACGGCCCCGAATCTTCAGCAGAGCGTAGCACAGATGCAGCGCGGCGAAGGCGCTCGCCCAGCGTTGGGATCACCCGGGCTGCCAACATTATTTGCCCGCCGCCCGATTCTCTCGGTAAGCTCAGGCGACGTGTCCTTTCCACCCACATGGAATTCCCGCAAGCTCACCGGGTCGGTGCTGGGCAAGACCTACCGCGTGGAGAGCCGCATCGGTACCGGCAGCATGGGCGCGGTGTACGACGTGGTGCACATCCGCTTCGGCCGCCACTTCGCGGCCAAGGTGCTCTCCCCGGTGATCTGCAAGAACGAGCGCGCCCTGCAGCGGTTCAAGCGCGAGGCCATGGTCACCAGCTCCCTGGGCAACCCCCACATCCTGCGCATCTTCGACTTCAACGAGATGGAGGACGGCACCCCCTACATCATCATGGAGCTGCTGCGCGGCGAGGACCTGGCAGAGCGGCTGGAGCGCGACAAGCGCCTGCCGCTGCCGCTGGTGACCCGCATCTTCCAGCAGGCGGCGTCGGCGCTCCACGACGCCCACGACAAGGGCATCATCCACCGGGATCTCAAGCCGCAGAACATCTTCCTCTGCCGCGACGAGGAGGGCGAGGAGGACTACGTCAAGATCGTGGACTTCGGCATCTCCAAGATCCTCGGCGCCCGGGACGCGGTCACCGGCACCCACGAGCTCCTCGGCTCGCCGGCCTTCATGTCGCCGGAGCAGGCCATGGTCAAGGCCTCCGAGGTGGATCTGACCGCCGACGTCTTCGCCATGGGCGCCATCCTCTACATGATGCTCACCGGCCGGCCGCCGTTCTGGGCGGAGAACGTGCAGTCGGTGCTCTACAACATCGTGCACGAGCCGCCGCCGCGGCCGAGCTCCTTCAACTCGGAGGTGACCCCCGAGGTGGAGAAGGTCATCGCCAGGGCCCTGAGCAAGGCCAGGGAGGACCGCTACCAGTCCATGGAGGACTTCTCGCTGGAGTTCGCCCGGGCCGCCGAGATCGGCGACGCCACCGCCGACACACCGAAGAAGCCGGGCTGGCTGGACGCGCCGACCACGGTGGACCCCCGCCGCTCCAGGGAGCGCGTCACCGACAAGATGCAGCCCGTGGCCCGGGCGCCCGACTCCGGAGAGGTCCTCCCGGCGGTGGGGTTGAACCCCGAGCCCGCGTTGATCACCCTGGACGAGGATCTGCGGCCCATGCCGGATCCCCACGATACCGAGCCCGGCGAGATGTCCTTCAACCCGGGGGCATCCCGGAGCCCCTCCGGCGAGCTGGACTACGAGCCGGGGTTCTACCAGCAGGAGACGATGCACATTCGCGAGGCGGCTGGATTCCACGAGGCCGCCACCGTGATCCAGGACGTCGCCATCGACGAGGAACCCACGGCCGAGGTCAAGACCACCATCCCGCCCCCGCCGCGCACCTACGAATTGAGGCGCAAGGGCGGCGCGTCCGTGGGGCTCAAGGTGGCCCTGGTGGTGGCGTCGCTGGTGACCCTGGCCGTCGTCGTCACCGTGGTGGTGATGTACCTCCGCTGACGCGGCCTCAGCTCAGGTGGTGGTAGGCCTCGAGGGTGGAGAGCCGCGGATCGTCCACCGGGCCGCCCACGGTGAAGTGGTACAGCACCTGGAAGGTGTCGTCGACCAGGCCGACCAGGCGGTGCATCACGTCGTCGAAGTAGCAGCCGATGCCGGTGCCGCGCAGGCCCGCCGCCTCGGCCTCGAGGTAGAGCACCTGGCCCAGGGCGCCGGCCTCCCAGAACAGGTTGCGGTAAAACCACGGGCCGTGCTCCTCGAGCAGGGGGCGGAAGCGGGCCACCAGGGAGACGGCGAAGGCCCCGTCCGCAGCGATCTCCTGCTGGCAGGAGATGCCGCCGGCCAGGTGCCCCATGTCGCCAGCCTCCAGCAGCGCCAGCGGCAGGTGATCCGGCGCGCCCGCGGCCGGCGTCCAGGTCAGGTCCTCGCCGAGGCATCGCCGCAGCGCCTCGCCGCCGCGCTCCGTGCGGGGCAGGGCATAGAGCCCCGGCGGCAGGCCCTCCACCCGGTTGACGAAAAACAGCGGGTGCACCGCGGGCTCCCAGGGCAGGGCGGCCAGGGGGGCGTTGTGGCGGTGAGGTAGCAGGCGCCCGGCCAGTCGGAAGAAGTCCCCGGCTGACATGGCGGTATGGCCGTCCATCTCAGTGGCGCTGCGCCGCTGGTGGAAGAGCTGTCGCGCAGTTTCGGGGCGGGTCTTTGCCCGCGCAGGTGCATCGGGCGGCGTCCAGGCCGGCAGAGACGCGGCCGCTGTCAGCTCGCTGGCTTCGGCCACATCGTCGATGATGGGCCACGGCTGGTGCGCCGGGCTCAGGCGGTTGGGTGTGCCCATCAGCTCGCCTTCCACGGCGTCGAGCGCGGCCGTTGGAGGCTGCCAGGCGCCGGGGGTGACCGGGGGCTGGTCGCCCGGGGCCAGCACCAGCAGGCAGTCGGGGTGCTCGCGCTCGGGACCCTGCTGGTCGGCCACGCCGAGCAGCCGCGCCAGGTCCGGATCTGACACGCCGCCCAGAACCACGGCTCGCCAGCCCCGGGCCGCGGCGGCGTAGGCCACGGCCGCCACGGCGTGACCCACGTCGTGTTGGCAGTAGCGGAAGGCGCGCTCGCCGTACTTCCAGGCCTCCCGCCAGTGGATCGAGGTCAGCCCCAGGAGCAGGCCGCCCGCGGGCAGCCCGCGGCAGAGCCCGGCCCAGGCCTCATCGCCCAAAGCGGCGCGTCGCTCCAGGGCGTGCAGCCGCGGCGCGTAGTGGAAGAGCCCCGGTCGGTCGCTCAGCCCCGGCACCGCCCCGCAGAGCACGTACCCCTCGGTGGGGTGCAGGTTGCCGCTGGAGGGGTTGCAGCGCAGGGCCCACTTGCCGCCGCCGGCCTGCTTCCAGGCCGACAGGCCCAGGGCGTCGAGCAGCAGCCCCGACAGGGTCCCGGCGTCGAGCCCTGCCGCCGGCACCGCGTCCGGAAGGCACAGCTCGTCGAACAGCGGGCCGCCCTCCACCGGATCCCGCGTTAGCGGCAGCAGCTCGGCGCCCTCGTAAGCGCGGAATGGATCCGGCTGGGTGTCCCAGTCCATGAAGCCGAGGGAGCGGGCGAAGCGCCCGGGGTGGTGCTTGGTGCGCTGGTGGTAGTCCAGCACGGTCTCCAGTCGATCCATGGGGAAGGTGTAGCAAAGGAGCGCCGGCGGGCCAGCCGGGTGTTACTCCTCGGCCTGATCCTCCTCGGCCTGATCCTCCTCGGCCTCGGTCCGCTGCCAGCTGCGGGACCAGCCCGGGATGGCCTCATGCCGGTTGGCGCCTCTGCCGTAAGCGCCGCGCCCCTGCCCCACGTCCTCGTCGCAGTAGAACGCGCCCAGCGCCAGGTCGACGTAGAGCTGCGTGCGCATGGCCACGAGGTTGTCGTGCAGCGCCGGGCTCGCGTCCCTCGGCGTGATGGAGTTGCCGAGCAGGAAGCTGCCCTGTGGATCGAACTGTCGGCCGGAGAACCCGGACACCCCGCAGACGTCGAGCCAGGTGGCCAGGGGGAACTCCACCACGTCCCCCGGCAGCAGCTGCTCGCTGCGGCTGCGGATGCGCTTCTGGCCGTCCAGCTCGATGCTGGAGCCCGACTGGATGGCCGAGAGCGTGTGGTGGCGGCCCCGCCCGTAGTTGAACGTCGGCAGGCTCATGTTGTGCTCGCACTCGCGCATGGTGGGGAAGGGCACCGCCCGGTCGGCGTGGAGCTGCCGTGTCGCGCCACCGGACATGGGGGAGATCATGATCGGCGGCAGGGGCAGACCCTGCTGGGCGTCGCCGATGCCCTGCTTGCCGCCGCTGGCCTCTGCGTTGAAACGGCAGAGGTAGTTGATCAGCTCCAACGAAGGTTCGATGTTGAGCTTGGTGAAGTGCGAGTTGCAGTGCTGGCGCCGGTGGCTGGCCTCCTCGGTCACCCGCTCCCCGCGGGTACCGTCATCGAGGCGCGGGCGGTGGGTGCGCATGTACGTCGAGTCCGAGGAGTCCCTGCTGCAGGGGCCGGAGGCGTTGAGCTTGAGGTAGCGGCCGTTGCCGTCCACGCCCAGGTCGTCTCCGGACATGGGATTGTAGGCCGAGACGAACCCCTTGCTGTCCAGGGTCTGCCCCTCTGCCACCCGCATCCCCGGAGACTTGACCTTGAGGTAGGCCACGTTGTGCCCGACCGTGGTGCCCCTGATGTCGTGGCCCATGATGGCGATGTCATCGGTGAGCGTGAACTCCGGCGTGGCGCCCTCGCCGCTGTAGAGCAGCAGCGCGGGATCGCTGCCGCCGCGGACCTGGAGCCGCCGGCGCGTGCCCCTCGCGCCATCGCCGCGGAAGACGAAATCGATGTAGTCGCTGGCGGGGCTGTCGTCGCGGCTCAGCCCTCGGTCCGCCATGCCGGAGCCGTCCGAATAGTCGGCCCGCTGGTCGAGCATGAAGTAAGCCAGCCAGACCACCGACGAGACGCAGGCCCAGGCCGCCGTGATCGGGAGGTCGTTGCGCTGGGACGGGGCCTGCGCCGCGGGGTAAAACAAGTTCTCCGTCTGGGACTGGTTGCCCCAGTGGTACATGTGGACCTTCCAGATGTTGCTATCCTGCGGCGGTCGCTCCCGCCGCCGCCGCCCGCGCCCCACCTCTGTTCCCTGCCACATGCCGTTGAGGACGTTGGTTCGTCCGTAGACCATGCCCCGCGAGCAGACCTGGGCGGGCGGCTCCCCGCTGGCACCCAGCTCCTCCCACACCACGCGCAGCGGGCCCTTCCACAGCCGGGGAAGGAGGTTCACCGTCTCGGGGCACTGCTGGGCCGCCTCTCCCGCGTTGCAGGCTGGCGGGCGGACCCAGGTGCGCAGTGCGTCCATGCCGCGGGTGTGCTGCGCGGGGGTGAGCCCGTACCAGTCCTGCAGCCGCTGCTGATTGTTGAACAGCTCCAGGCCCCAGAGGCTGAAGAGCGACCAGCCGCTGGCCGGTGACGTGACCACGGCGCGACGGCCAGGGACGATCCAGTTGGCGAGCATGAGAAAAATTGTGCCAGCGAATGCCCGCGATGTGAACCCAAAGGTGCCCGCGGCGCGCCGTGGGTTCGATGTATACTGCGGGCCGTGGAGTCATGAGCAGCTTTGTCCTCAAGCGTCTGGACGCGGTGGAGTTCCTGCGGGGGCTACCCGACGCCTGCGTCGATCTGGTGGTCACGGACCCGCCCTACGAATCCCTGGAGAAACACCGCAGCACCGGCACCACCACGCGCCTCAAGGAGAGCAAGGCGTCCAGCAACGCCTGGTTCGCCATCTTCCCCAACGCGCGCTTCGAGGGGCTGTTCGCCGAGGTGTTCCGCGTGCTGCGTCCGAACCGCCACTTCTACCTCTTCTGCGATCCGGACACCATGTTCGTGGCGAGGCCCGCGGGCGAGGCTTGCGGGTTCCGCTTCTGGAAGCCCCTGGTCTGGGACAAGGTGAACATCGGCATGGGCTACCACTACCGGCGCCGCTACGAGTTCATCCTCTTTTTCGAGAAGGGCAAGCGCAAGCTCACCGACCTGGGAGTGGCCGACGTGCTCACCGAGAAGATGGTGCGCGGCGGCTACCCCACGGAGAAGCCGGTGCCGCTGCTGCGCACGCTGGTGCGACAGAGCACGGCGCCAGGGGAGCTGGTCTGCGATCCCTTCGTCGGCTCGGGCTCCGCGGGGGTGGCGGCGGCGTCACAGGGCCGCGACTTCATCGGCGCCGACCTCGCCGACGACGCCCTGGACATGTCGCGCGCCCGCCTGCTGGAGGCCGGCGGTGAGGAGCGACAGGAGCTGGCGCTGCGGGGGCAGCTCAACATGGGGCTCTGAGGGATCACCGCGCCATGCTGCCGGCGCCGACCGGCGCCTGGTGAACGGGGCGTTTGCCACGCGGTCTGGTTCGGACGGTCAACGACTCCCGTTGTTGGTCATCACCCGTAGAACGAAAGCGTCAGGCCGCACAGAATCGAGCCGACCAGAAGCGCCAGGCCAAGATATTTACTCCAATTACTCATCAAGCCACCTAGGATTAAGTTGCACGAGACCAATAAGATATTCAGCAAGCCTCGTGCCAGGCTGACCGTTCAACCGGCCCACACCCGTGTCACCGCGGATCCTATTAATATTGTGGATCATTCTCCTGTGGATTCAATAATGGCCGCGCGATGGCCGTTCCGACCTGTGTATCCTGAACACCACAGGCGTGAAAAAGCGCAACATGGCAGTGATCCGGCTTGACACCCCAATTCAACGCTGATACTCAATTGCGGTCGTAGCGGAATCTTGGGCGGATAGCTCAGTCGGAAGAGCCCCTGCCTTACACGCAGGTTGTCGCAGGTTCGAGCCCTGTTCCGCCCACGATGGGGTGGTAGTTAAGTCGGTCATAACGCCGGCCTGTCACGCCGGAGGCCGCGGGTTCGAGTCCCGTCCACCCCGCTGAAATCCCTCAGCTTTTCGGAGCTGGGGGATTTTTGTTTGAAAAACGTATCCGGCCTGTATCCAAGCTGCGCTAAGATCGATCCTGTCAGGAGGCCAGCCATGGGATCGATCATCCGCCGGGGTACGCGCAACAAGCCCAAGTATTACGTCAAGTACCGTGACATCGACGGTCGCTGGAAGATGCGACTGTCAAAACAGCCCACCAAGGACCAGGCCCGCCAGTACCTCGTTCGCGTCGAAGCGCGAGTGGCCAACGGCCTCATCGGCATCGAGGAGAAGGTCGTCGTCCCCCTCGCTGGCGAGCTACTGGAAAAATGGGCTGAAACTCTCACCAACCGCAACGCCAAAGACGACAAAGGGCGGATGAAGAACCACCTACTGCCCAAGTTCAGGAAGAGCCGGCTCCAGGACATCTCGGTTGATATATTGTTGGACTGGATTGAGCAGCAGAAGAAGAGCAAGAACCCCAGGACCGGGAAACCTCCGGCAGAGGGCTCCATCCGGCATAATTTGAATCTGCTTTCCCGCTTTTTCTCCTGGGCGGTGGTGAAGAAGTACGCACAGTTCAACCCGGTCAAACAGATCCCTCAAGGGAAGCGCCCCCAGCAGGCGCAGAAGCGCGACGTGCCCTGGCTACGGGACGACTCCCTTGTCCTCAAGTTGATGGACGACTTGGAGGAGCCGGTGGACCTGATGTTCTACATCGGCAACCGCTCGGGACTGCGCACCGGCGAGATCGTGGCGCTGAGGATGGATGACCTGAGCTATTTGGACGACGGGCTCATCCGCGTCCGATTCTCCTACGATGGGCCGCTCAAGGAGGACAAGAAGGGTACGGGCAAGGTCAAGTGGGTTCCGGCCGCTGACGACGCTGTGGAGGTGCTTGGGCCGTGGCTGGCCCTGAGGAAAGCAAACAGCGCTGGCCCTGAGGACCTGGTCTTCCCCTGCGCTCGGCGCAAGGGGAGCTGGTATCGCAAGGAGTTCATCGAGAGTCGCTGGGAGAAGGTTGCCCCCGAGCACGGTGTGAAGATCACCTGGTATCAGGCCACGCGCCACACTTTCACCTCCCGCGCCTTGGAGGCCGGGGCGACCCTGGACGAGGTCAGCGCCGCGCTGGGCCACTCGTCGCCCGTGGTGACGCGCCGGTACTACGACCACTTCATTCGTAAAAGCTTCTCGTCTGAGATCCGACGCGGCCTAAGCGTCAAGGACTCGGAGGACGTTGGTTCCGACGCGCCGCGCGCAGAAGGGGAGGGCGAAGAAACCGAAGGGCCTGAGAAGGCCGGTAACGTGGGGCGCCGTAAGAAGTCTTAGCCTCCTGGAGCACGCGACCCCGTGCATTTGCTGCAACAATGCCCTGTCATGATCACTCCTGTCCCAGCGCGCCTGCTGCATGGTCAGCGCCAGGGCCATGTGCTCCTCGGTGAGCTGTTCTTCGCCGGCCAGGTCGGCCAGGGTGCGGGCCACCTTGTAGCTGCGGTGCACGGCCCGCGCGCTCAGATCGTTGGCCTCGGCGTAGCTCTGCAGCTGGCGCCGGGTCCGCCCGTCCAGGGGCGCGTACCGTCGCAGCAAGCGCGTGCTCATCTGGGCGTTGCAGTGGATGCGGCAGCGCCGGTAGCGGTGCTGCTGTCGCAGGCGGGCCGCTGCCACCCGCGCCGCCATGGCCGTGGAGGCCTCGGACTTCGCCGCCTCCACCAGCTCCCGGGTACGCACCGGCGCCACCCGCACGAAGAGGTCGAAGCGGTCCAGCAGCGGGCCCGAGATACGGCTGATGTAACGCCGCGCCTCCCGCTCGCCGCAGGTGCAGGTACGCACCTCGGAGCCGCGG
>PVBE011019098.1_pt1 | contig 13794 bp, 13 predicted proteins | sample 1631181 | NCBI WGS metagenome assembly PVBE01 (sample SAMN08397723, study PRJNA350692) | Marine metagenome, whole genome shotgun sequencing project. | isolation source: water | place: Pacific Ocean | collected 2012-04 | reverse complement strand
GCAGGAATATACATGCAGCCTATAATAGCTCAATTAACTGAGAGAACTGGTATGCATTATACATTAGTTTATATACTGCTTTGTTCAATTATTCCACTTTGTGCCGGAGCGGTTATAACAGCATTTTTAAATACAAAATTCATACGAGATAGATGGTAAAATATAAAAATAAACAATTAAGGAATAAATCATGAATAAGAAAGAAACACCTGAAAGTATTTTTAATAAGGCATTAGAACTAAAAAAAGAATCTAAATCTATTTGTGATGTATATAGAAAAACAATAGTTGTTCTTAAATTAAAAGAATTTTCATATAAAGATATTGAAAAGTTTTTTAGTGAAAATTCATTAAAAATAAAATCATATGTGATATCACAATACTTGAAAAAGAAACCTATTTCAGATAAAGAAAAAACCGAATATAAACAATATATAAAGTAAAAATAATTAATTAAAAATGAATATAAATAATGTAAACACTGATATTTATATTGGACTTAATGCAGGGGAAGAAATATATAATACAATATTAAATGCTAAGAAATCGATAGCTATAGTTTCTCCATATTTGTCCGCAAATTACGTCGACTTACTTGTGCAGCTTCAAGAAAAAGGAATTGATGTAACCTTACTTTCTAATTCGGATTGTGTGAAAGGTGAGGGGAATCAAATAAATATTCTAAAGAAATGTATAGAGCAGAAACAAACTTTAAATGAAGAAGCTGACGCTACTAGAAAGAAAGGAATTCTGGTAGTTAGAGGACTAATATTATTACTTGTTCTATTTAATATATTTTCTGTTTATGATGGTTCATACAGTTCATTATATTCACTTTTTTTGCTCCTGATTCTACTGCCTTTAGGCAGTTATTATAAAAGCATGAAAATATTCAACTATACATATAATTATCTACTCAAACCAATCTTTTTTGCTTCATATCATGAGCAGGGCAAGAGACATAAAATGCAGTTTTTCATACATTCAAAAATATTTATTATTGATGATGAAGTATGTTTTTTAGGATCGGCAAACTTTACATTAAATGCATTTAGAAGGAATTATGAATCTGTAATTAAGATTACAGATAAAGATAAAATAGATGAGATAAAAAATGAAATAAGTAATTTGCCTGATAGGGAAGGGACATACACGTTAGATTATGATAAAATTATTCCTTCAATATACATGGAACCTGCAAATTAGGAAATAGAATATAATGGATAAAAAACTTAAGATTCCGATGTGTACAGACTGCAAATATTATTATGCCCAAAGTACAGATAAAATTTTACTCATGGGTGATGGATGACCGTTGCATTAAAAAAATAATTTCATTATCTTCTTCCGAAGAGGACAGGTCCTAAATATGAGTTTTGAGAATGATTAGGTTAAAATATCAATATGAATTTTATGCCGTTTCAATGATTGCTTTATAAAAAAAAGAACAATAGAGTTCATATTCTTTTAATTTAATAAACTTATATTATTGTAATCTTTTTAACAACAATATAAGTTTTTTACACTCAGATAAAAAACTATCGTAAAGAATATTAAGGAGTTTAAATGGCTTATGTAAATTTTATAACTGATGATCATTTCAGATATTGTACACAACATGTTTTTGACTCTTATAAAAAAGCAGATGATCTGTTGTCTTCAACAAGAAATGCTATAGGGAAAAATGATATTTTTAAAAGTAAACTATTCAGTAATAAAATTGACCCATTTAAAATGGCATTTGATATAAAAGTCACAAGTTTGAATGATTGGGTACAACAAGAAATATATCGCCAATTGAATAAATCTGTTGAACAAACATTGGGAGAGTTTCATCAAAAGATATTAGGAGGAGTTGATGGATGGACAGATTTAGGTACAGGTCAATCTGTAGACTTAGTAAATGACGAAGAAACTATTTATGTAGAACTAAAGAATAAATATAACACATGCAGTGCAGATGCATTAAACGCAGTGAGACATAAACTAGAAGATATAACAAGCCAGCCCAATAGACCTACTGCATATTGGGCCTACATTATTGCTAACACTGTTAAAAGATCTGGAAATGAAGTATGGATAAAAAAGAATTTTAACACTATTGAGGCTGTTAAAAAAATTTGGGGGGACAATGTTTATGAACTTGTAACAGGCAATGCAAATGATCTTTTCAATCTTTACAAAGCATTACCTGAAGTTATCAATGAAGTAAAAACAGGTAATAATGAGGATATAAAAGTTATTATTGATACAATAATTTCAGAAATAGAGCCTCACCTTAGCACAATTACTGAACAAATTTATGATATCGTATTTATTGATGACTGATAATATTCATTTAAGAATTCGACAAGTGAATAACCAAGCTCTGTCGCCATATTAACTGGAACAGCATTGCCTATTTGCTTATACTGTTGACTTATAGAACCACAAAAAAACCAGTTGTCAGGAAATGTTTGGATTCTTGCATATTCCCTTACAGTGAAAGGTCTAGTCTCTTCTGGATGACATCTCTCTGTCTGTTTTTGAGCTGGGCTACAGGTTAATGTCAAGGATGGCTCATTCCAACTCATTCTTCTCGCCATTCCTGTTTTGCCACCACCTAAATAATAGCTTTTTTTCATATATTCCTTCTGCAATTTTAATGGTAGATCTCTCCAATACCCTCCTTGTGGTACATATTCCAATATTTCTTTCTTCCTTTTTGGATACTTAGTACCTTCTGAATAACCAACATCTGAATTATATAACTCACTCTTTTTTAATGCATCTTTAAGGTTATAAATTTTATTATGTGGTTCAGGATAATTAAAATCTATAGATATATCATTCCTAATTCCTACAATAATAGTTCTTTCTCTTTTTTGTGGAACACGATAGAATAAAGCTTTCAAACACTTAGGTTCTAAAACTCTATACCCTAAATCTCTCATAAATGACAACATCGTTTCTATAGTTCTGCCATTGTCATGTTTTAAAAGACCTTTGACATTTTCAATTAAAAAAATTTTAGGTCTAATAGATTTAACGGCATCTGCATATTTATAAAATAAATTACCTCTTGCATCTAAAAAACCTTTCTTGTTGCCGGCATAACTAAATGCTTGACAAGGAAAACCTCCTGTTACAATATCTGCTTTTTTATTGTAATATGAAAAGTCTATTTCTCCAATATCACCCTCGATTACATTCCACTGTGGTCTATTTTTTCTCAAAGTCTGACAGCACCATTTATCATTGTCATTCAATAAACTACAATTAATACCAGCTTGTTCAAGTCCTATCCCTAAACCACCGCATCCTGCAAATAATTCAACTGCTGTATAGTTTTTAATAGGTCTTTCATAGTGTTTAGGTGAATTATTAAAAATAAAGCCTAATTCCTCAAATTGTTTTAATTGTTCTTTTTTATATATTCTATAATTATTGATTGGATGTCTATAAGCCTTTAGCTTTCCATTATTATCCCATCTACGCAAGGTTTCTTTAGATACAGATAGCATATCTGCTACTTCAGTCAAAGAAAAAATATCATCCATATAAACTCCATATAAAATATAACATTATACAACATTGCACATGGTTACATTTTACATGTCTTTAAAAAATATGTCAATGATTGAAAGAAAGAAATTGTTTTTTCTTTTAAATTTATCTTTTGCACGCTGTATAATAGCAGCACATCGGGTATAATTGCACATTTGGGTAAAATCAACCACGATAATATTCGTTAAATACTTGTATATAATTGATTATGTGAAAAAGTACTTCCAAAAATAAAGAACCAAAAACAAATTGTATCTTGGAATTAATTAACCTCACCAAAATAATACTTAAAAAACGATGAAAAAGAGCTACTATTTAAAAATCTCAGTAAAAACCTGTATTTGCTTTATTTTTTTTAAGATTTCGTATTTAAAATATCATTTTTATTTGCAAATATTGAAAGAAAAAACGCTCCTTTTTAATGTGATCACTTAAATTCGTGGTTCATTCTACCCATTTGTGCGGTTATACCCTATATTTGCATTCAAAGCTGTAGAAAATAGTTCGGAAATTGCAGAGATTAATTTTCAGAAGTTAAAAGAATGTTTTAACAGGTTCTATATTGTAATTTCTGACTCTGAACTGGAAGAAGAATTGTATACTCAAATACCAGACGATATAGGTGTTATTTCAGTAGGAAAAACAGCCAAAGCTTTTGTTGAATCACAACCTGAAACAAAAGCTTTAATTCCTGACTTTATTTTTAATATGGTCAGTAGAAGGTATTTATTTGAATCATGTCTTGATAAAGAATCCAAAAGAAAAAGTAAATTTATTGATTATCAACTTTAAACATATGCGCTCTTAGAGCAACAGTAACTTCTTCAAAGTAGTATTCAATTTTCTGGTAATATTTTTCTGTTATACTTGAATTAAATGCAGAAAGCCTAAGCCAGTTATTAAACAAAACATTTGCAATTATTTCAGGGTTATATGATTGGTCCAAAAAACCTTTAATAACACCGGCAATACACAGATTAACTTTTGCTGTTTTTTCTTTCAACTCATCATAGGGTAGTTTACAATCAATCATATCGTCAGTAATTAATAGTTTTAACATATCAATATTCTGCCCTAATGTTTGCATTTGACCTGATTGCAGATTGTCCTCATAGGAATCAACAGTAGATTTTATTAATGAGATAGTCTCTTTTAATAAAACATCAGGATTTTTTAACTTAGCATTAATTTTAGTATCACTTACTCTCTGCATATCAGCTTCAAGTTTAAACCAGAAGTAAAATAAACTCATAAAAATGATTTTTATTGGAACATTACTCATAATCAAAGAATTTACAGTCTGTTGAAATGATTTAATTATAAGTTCGGCCTGTCTTTCATTTTCGTTGGAAGGTACAGGGTCGGTAGAATGTATTTCCAGGTGTAGATTTTTGAGTTCATCCAGTAGCATCTGTTCAGACATAATAATTACTCTACATTTTATGATTTACTTTTAGTATTCAAATTTAAATCTTAATATAGAAAATATCAAACTCAACTACATCAAATAAAACCTTATACTGTAAGGTTTTATTTAGTATAGATTCTATTGGGGGTGCCCTGTGGGTCTCTGCGTTTTCGGGCGGTATAGAATTAATATGAACCTGAGTTTATTCATTGTTATATATTATTTTCATATGTTTCAGATAAAACATATAATTGAAAAATGTTATGATCGAAACAGCGACCCCAAAAAATGCATTTGTGGTATTATAATAAAAAGTAATTTCATTTATATGTGTAATCATATAACCAGAAGAGTTTATAAATGGCATAAACATCAATAAACCGGACATAAGAATACTAAAAAGAAAAATTACTGAAACTATGTAATTAAAAGTTGGTGCAAATACTATGAATATAATTCTGCATCCAAGAATAAATAGTATGACAAGAGAAACACCTACTGCACATGCCAAAAATATATTGCTACCATTGAATATGGGATTTTTATATTGTATAAATACTTGTTTCAGCAAAACAGGCAATAAAAAAATAACAACAGGAACAAAAATAATATTTTCATTCCTTTACTTTATTGTTTTTTTAATCAAATTTTAAAACTTTACCATTGTAGTCGAGAGGATTAAGTTTTATTTCTCTTGTTGTATATTTACTACTATGCTTAACTACACATACAAAATCCGGCAATTTTCTTAAATCATAATACCTGTGTTCTCCTTTTTCTTTTTTAGAATATGTAACATTAGCTTTTCGGTTAGAATAGCCATAGGATTGCTTTTCAAACTCTTCACTTTTGCCGAGATCAGATTCAGCCATCTTAGCACCTCTTTCATCGGGTTGCCTGAAATAAACCTTATTGGCTAGATTAAGAAGCAGTGTTTCAGTCTTAAACTGTCCGAGCTTATCCAGGTAGCTTGTTGTGCTTTGAGAAGCAAAAACAACAGTAGATTTTGAACTTCGTATTTTATCTATAACCTTAGAGTCGTCCATACCTTCAGATTTTGTGACTATACTTTGTGCTTCATCTGCAATAAACAGCAACAGATTCTTTTCTTTGAGTTCTTCTTTTTTAAGCTCCTCTCTGAGCTGTGTATGGTAATAAAAGAGTTCCTTCATGAAAGTATTTACATGATCCCTTTCAGAGTATATTGAAGGTATTGAGACACAAATTATTTTTCCATCATCTATATCTGAAAAATCAAATGTGGCTTCTTCAGAACAGAATATCTCAGCAATATCTTTATTAAGATAAGGCGAAAGATAATTTGAAAGAGTTGTAAGAAAACTTTGGAATTCATCTCCACCTTTATCTGCATGATAAAGAAAATCATTTTTAAAATATTTTGCGGCTTCTGTATCTTTGATGTCATCAGGAAGATTTTTTATAATTTCCTGAACGACTGATATATTAATAAAATTTCTTACCTTTACAATTGTTATTTTTTCTCCTCTTCCATCATGCTTATAAATTAAATCTAAAAGTTCCATGGTATGAATAAGTACATTCTTAATTCTTACTTTAAAATGACCTCCTGATCCGCTTCCGCCTTCCGCAGTTCCTGGTGCAGCAACATTTACAATAATATCAGCATACCTTGACCATGGAATTTTGCTGTATGAAAGAAGATTGAATTTATGAGTTGAGTTTCTGCCTGGACCAATAACTATAATTTTATTTCCCTTGCTATAGTTTTTGGCTACGCCTTCGACATCCTTATAAAAAGAACCTTTAGCATCAACCGTAAGACCGCCCCATTTTGGTGTGTTCTTAAAAAGCTGATGAAGAAGATTAATATAAAATCCACTTGTCTTACCTGATCCTGTGTCGCCTGTTACAATCCATCCCCTGCAAAATTCCCTTAATTTCCAGCTTATACCTCCAAGGATTAAAACCACATCATCATTTTTTGCTTTTGAAGTTTTATTTTCCTTATATCTCTTTTTCCCTCCTGTAGGGAAATAGAAAACTGTATATATAAATATTATGCAAAACATAACAGCTGCTAAAATATCTTTGCTGATAAATACAAAAAATAATACAAACAAAATAGATATGAGAAGACTAAATTTTTTAAAGAATTTTCTCGGTTCATGATAGGCTGTTTTTGAGTTAATCATAAAATATAGAAATCCTGCAAATAAAATTGCATAAAGTGCCATTTTTGAATTAACAGCAAAATAGCCTAGTATACGATCAATAATTTTAAATAAATTATGGAACATTACGTATTGGTCCTAATGCTTATGTGATTTTGAAGTTGTCTGAACTGCGACTAAAGACTGAGTTTTTACAATGATGTCACTTAAAAACTTCTTAGTTGTTTCTTTTATGGAGTTTTCTTTAATTTGCGTTGAATCTTTCTGTCCACCAAAGTTTTCTGTAACTTTTATCGTATCAGTTACGCTTTCTTTCACTTCGTCATTTGTTAAATATGATTCTTCTTTAAGAACAATAGAATGTTCTTTTTCTGTCTGGAGGTCAAGTTCTTGTTTATCGGAAGGTGTTTCAGTCACATTTATTAATTCTTTATTTTCTTCATCAATTTTTAAAGAAATTTCTCCAGATATTATTTTTTTATGTTCTTGAGTAAATGTAATAGCATTATCTATTTTGTACTCTTCGTGATAATCATTAAGTTTCTGTCCAGTAGGTGTTAAATACCCGTCATGAACGAGTACCAGAGGTTGCCCATCAAGAAAACCTTTAAGTTCAAAGCTTCTAGCTATTAAAATATTCTTATAGAATTTTTCCCCAAGATTATAATTGTCATCTTTAGAGTATTTTCCTGCATGCATTCCAAATTTAAGTTGATCTTCTGAATTAAGAAGTTTCTCTGAAATAATAGTTTTTTGAGTTTCTTGCCAGTCTTTATAAAAATCAAATGCCTCGATGGAAACCTCATCAAATGGGACTTTTAAGTCAGGATGAATAATTCTTCCATACATATCTTCAGCCATTTCAAAGGCCTTTAATATTAATGCTGTTACAAAACCTGTAATACCAAACTTCCCTATTGAATCTGTAAGATTAAACTCTTTTTTTATTTCAATATCATCAGGATTTTTTATACAACCTTTTAATTCATTCTCATTACAGATAAGAGAAAAAAGTCTGTCGGATTTTTTGTCTTGAAAAATATGGCCTATTTGCTGAATGGATTCTGTTATTATTATTTTTTTATCTATCCCAAACCCGGCCCCAAGTGAATATCCATAATTTTCTTTATTACTATTAAAATGTTTTTCACGTTCTATATCGACATATTTCTGAGCTTGTTCTTTTGAAGTAAACTCTTTGGATTTTTCAAAAAAGGGTGATTCTCCTTCTGAGTCAAGATAATAGACTATTTCATTTTCATATTCCGGATCTGCAAAATACACTGTAGCAAGTTCTTCTTTAATTTCATATTTAGAATTATTATTTAATTGATTTTTAATATAATCTGCTGCCTCCCTCTCTCCATATTCACCGACAAAGGCATCGATATCGGTTTTTTCTCCATCTTTTAATATCAAGTATTTTTCAACGTTTATTTCATCTGCAAGATATAAACCTTCTTTGTTGCAGCTAGTAAGTGGTTTCACTGGGTTACTAAATAATTCTTCTACGATTGATTCATTAAGATATTCACTCAATTTTTCTCTTGGAACTTTTCTTTCAAAATCAATTTCATATGAATCGTTTCCATGTCCGCTATCATCATAATCAATATTAAATCCGCGTAACATTTCCTGATAAGGATAATATTCAATAAAATCAACACGGGCTCTTTCCCATAATGTAGATTCTGGCATTTTAAACTCCTTTTTGAGTTTTTAAAACATTATTATTTTCTTTAGCAAAAGCCTTTTCGGCAGGATCTGAAATTTGCTTTTTATCAATATTTTCAAACTCAGAAATATAGGATGTACTATCTTTTTTCTGATCAGCCACTTTTGTTTTTAAAGAATCATAATTCTTCTGCATGTTTTCAATTTGTTTGTTGAGCTTTTGCTGGTTGGCTATCAGTTTTTGATTCTGAGCAATGACCATATTCATTTTTTCTGCTGCTCGATTGATATCTTTTGTTCCCTTCTGAATCGTTTCAGCATATTTTCTTTTATACTGTGTATTTGCATCTTTCATTTCCATTACACGGTTTTCAAGCTCAGCATAAAGAGGTTTCACATAGGAAGGATTTACATTTTCAGGAACAACAACATTCGTTCCTCCAGGAAGTTTAATAGATGGATTAGGTCTTGTGTTCCATGAAGCATTATCTTTTACACGGTACAATACATTTTTTTCATACATAATATTATCATTATTAGGGTCAACATACCTTCCTACTGAATAGACTTCTACATTTTCTCCGTTTCTTATATTTGGCAATTGATTACCTCCTATATTTCGACCTGCAACATATATAGGAACCATCGTTTCAGTCTGAGGTTCTACTTTAGGAACAGAAGAGCATGCGGCAACTGCCAAAGTGAAAGACAAAACACTTGCTTTTAATAAAATATATTTCATATAATTAAACCTTTTTTGAGTTGATTTGAGGACTATAAGTTGGATTCATAATAACAGGCATGCTGTTATCAGTAGATGAGTTTTTATTATACTCACTGAATAAAGTTTCACCTATTTTTGCCTTATCCATATTGAGAGTCTGTTCTACATAGAGATAAAATCTTGTCCCGGCAGGAACTCTGACAAAATACCCTTCACGTAAAACTTTACTCATCATCATGTCTGCATACAAATTAGCACTATCCTGAGTCCCAGATGCAACAGCACCTCCGCCTCCTGCAAGATTTGAAAGAACTCCTGTAGCAGTTGCAGGGAGAGATGTAAGACCATCCGTCATTTTTAATGCTATCGCTTTAAGCTGAGCATAGTCTCTGGTATCAACCGTATACCCACGAATACCTGCCGACATATCAGTTAAACTAAACTTATTTTTCTTTTTCGGTATTTTTCCGTTTTCAAGAGCTATACCGTTAAGTTTAAGTTCTTTCCCATTATCTTCGTTTCTTGTCCTCCAAACGATAACCCACGAATTACCCGTAAGAACTTTATCTCTTATTGGAGATGCCTTTGCAGAACCATGTACCTCTGCACCAGCAGGAATTATCAACTTACCATCATGCCATACATTTTTTATTACTATACCTATAATTGGTGTCTGGGTATTTGCAGTATCAATTGTATTAACCAGTTGAACGGGGATCATCCTTCCATAAGGAGCATACTTTTCCATAGGTTTTCTGTTGTTTGCTACTTTTGAAGTATAAAGGTTTAGAGGAGTAACTACATATTCTTCTTCTGTGTTGTTAGTTTGTTGTGTTTTATTAGAGCTGGAAAATTGTTTTGTATCTTCATTATTCGTGCCCACGTTACCTTGATAAGAATCTTTATTATTTTTATACTGTCTTTTTTGTGTAGCATTATTAGATTTACTACTACGTTTTTTGTTTGTATAACCTTCAGTAACAATTTTACCAGGATTTTTAACAACACTGCTTTCAACTTCCTGTCCACCAAACTCATTAGTTTTTACAGCAATATCATTTAATGCCAGTTTTACAATAATTGTAATAATACAAAGTATGAGTCCTATCAAAAGGCCTCTTTTCAGCCATCGACTGAATGGACCTTTTGTTAGAAAGTTTAAAATATTTCTGGACTGATTTCTTAACATTAGAAAAGCCTGCTGAACCAGTTTGAACCATCATCACTCCTGCCGCTTTTATCTATGGTAGATAAAACTACTTTTTCAGGATGTTGGTTATTTTGAGGGTTTTGAAGTTTTTCATTCAAAGAATTAAGTTCAGTCAAATACTCTGAACGTATTTTTTTATATTGAGATGCAAGGTTATCCTTAGAGGTAGAATATTTTCTATCCAGTTCAGCTATTTCACTATTATATCTATTTCTATCTTTAGAGTTTTGAGATTTAAGGTTCTCTATTTCTGTATTAAATCTATCTCTATCGGTTTCATTTTGTTCACTTAATTCTTCTTTTTTAGTCGCAAATTCTCTAGTATTATTTTCCAGGGCTTGATTGTAGGATTCTTTAACAGCTAATAAATCCTGATTATATTTCACTTTGTCACTGCTTATAATTTTTCTGAGATTATCAAGTTCGTGATTAAAACTGCTTCTATCGAGTTCATTCTGTTTTTTTAACTCTGCTGTTTTAGCTTCAAATATCTGCTGATTAAGTTTAATTTTGGAATTATACAATTTCTCTAGATCTTTGATTTTATTCTTATAATCTGTAAGATTAACTGCTCTCTGCTGGTTCAATTTATTAATATTTTCAGTATAGATATTTTCCCCGGCTTTTAGCTGCGTTTTATAATTTCCTCTTTCTTTATTAAGCTCCTCTCTCCTAATTTTATTAATGGAAACAATTTCACTATTTTGTTTTACTTTCAGCTTTTCAACTTCATTATTAAATGATGCCCGATCAGCTTTGTTCTGATCGGCAAGCTGCCGGAACATTTTATTAAAATTTGTTCTCTCAAGTTCATTTTGTTTTCTGTAATCACTGAGCATTTTTTCATAAGTTTTTTTCATTGAGTCAATAGTTGCTGATTTTCTTTCAAGAATATCTACCATCTGGTCAATTTTGTTTGCACTGCTGCTTTTTAGTTTGGCTATTTCATCTGTCTTGTTTTTGTTATCTTTTATCAGGTTAAGTCTCTGATTCAAATTAGTCATTACATTTGGAAGCTGTGAGCTGTTTTCCTGTGCATACAAGAATACTGATAATGTTAAAAGTGCTGCGGTTAAAACTAAGATCTTTTTCATTTTATTGCCTCTTCCCTTATTATTATGAATTATTTAAAGCTTTAAATTGTGCCTGCACTGATGCATATTCTTTATATATGGCATCAATTTTTTTCTTATCTGTTGTTGCATTGAGTCTTTCAGAAAGCCTTTGAGCCTGCTGGATAAGCTGCTGTTTTCTAACTGCCATTTTATCTTTTTCACACAATTGATTAATGCCTCCTGCATCAGCGTTAATCAAAACAACATAATTATTATCAACTGAAAGATTATTTCGCCCCCCTTCTCCTGCTCTTCCTGTTATACAGAAATAAGCCTGAGTAGTTCCAAATGCCGGAATTGTACCTGATGCATCCGTAAATGATGTAAAGTAGATTTCATCTCCCAGACGAACTGAAATATTCTGAGGATCATATGTGATAGGTTTATTTGAATAATTTTTTAGATATACCCAGAACACCAATGTATCAATACTGTCAAAACGGTAAATTGTCTGAAGCTTTACTGAGTAATTCTTATATCTGAACAATTTATTTACCGATTTATAGCCTACCTTGGCAATCACATCAGGGAACTGCTGGGCATATAATGGATACTGCCTTGCTTTGTCAACAGCATCAAGCAGAATTTCAGGAGGTACAGTTTTTGCTTTACCCCCTGAGTATGAAGCAGAAGAAACACTATCGGAAACAAACGTAACAGAAGCATATGCCATGTCTCGAGGTGTCGGTTTAAGATTAACAACATAAACCTTTCTATTGAATACAATATTAAGAGAACCATGTTCTCCGCCGTTTTCACGCTTTATAAGTTTGATTGAAAAATAATAATTCCCTGGTGTATATGAAAGAAGATAACTTCCTTTACCTCTAGCTTCTGAAACTACATTTGACCCGTATATCCCCTGTATTGCAGAAGGAAACATAACAGTTGTAACCGCACCCTGGTTATTTACATTAATTGTGTAGACTATACCGGAATCAAGCATAAACTGCTTGATAGGTGATATGGCTGAGTAAGCTGACACACAAGTTGATATAAATAAAGCAGATATGATTATATTTTTAAGCATCTGTACCCACTCCTCTTTTTAAAGGTTCCAATATTAATTTAAATTTCTTAACAGCCATAGGAAGTGTCAGATTATTCCCAAAACTTGGGTTTTTAACAAGTATAAGATTTAACGTAAAATCCATTCCCTGCTGGAATGTCTGTCCTCTGAAAAACCCACCTCTGAATATCTGGCCTTTTACCTGTGTATATGCTTTCGTATCTGAAGTTTGAAGAGTATGAACGGTTTTAATTTCTGCTTTTTGATGTACAAGACGCTCACGGAACCACTCTTTGTCTTTCTGTACCATTGCATCAACTCTTTTCCCAGCACTTTTTGTAAACACCTGGTCAAGAAGTATCTTTTTATCAAGTCCGTTAGGATTTCTGGCGAGAAGAGCAGTGGTTGCAAGCTCTGCAATATAATCCTGTATTGCTGTTGTATTTTTTAAATCCTTTGCAGGACTTAAGATGAAATCTTTTGAAGGGTCTAGAATAAGAATTCTTTCTCTATTTTTTGTACTCATATAAGTCATTCCTATAGGTTGAACAATAAGGCCTATAAGTGCAACAAAGAATAACATTTTCCAGAATCTGAGTTCGTACAGAGTTCTACCGAATATTTTTGCAATAAAAGATGTTTTAACTCCAGGTCTTACGACTATTACATCAGATTTTATGACCTCTCCATTAAGTGCATCATTTATTTTGCTCTCGGATTTTGGTTCAACTTCGACATTAGCCTTATCACTCTTTTTCTTGAATAAGTTCAGCAGAAAACTAATATCAGGAAGCCGGGGCCACGGAAATTTGCTCATGATTAGGTTCTCTCTACAATGCAATGTTTAAAAGAGATACCACCAGCTAATGCGTGATAGTTAAGTTTACCTGTAACAGTTAGTTTATCTCCGGTTTTAAGCCCTTTTGCAAACTCATAATTAAGATTTCCCCAGCAGG
>PVBE012082166.1_pt1 | contig 13795 bp, 9 predicted proteins | sample 1631181 | NCBI WGS metagenome assembly PVBE01 (sample SAMN08397723, study PRJNA350692) | Marine metagenome, whole genome shotgun sequencing project. | isolation source: water | place: Pacific Ocean | collected 2012-04 | reverse complement strand
CGAATTAAATACATTAAAGAAAAAAGTAACTACTCTTAATTAATACTACAAAGCTATGGGAACTATTATCATGATAATCACAATTCTAGCAGCAGTCCTGCTTATATTAATTGTAATGGTTCAAAACCCTAAAGGTGGAGGGCTTGATTCTTCATTTGGAAATGTCAATCAATTAGGGGGAGTTGCTCAATCTACTGAAACCATTGAAAAGATTACTTGGTATTTAGCTAGTTTTATCGCAATCCTAAGCTTAGTTACAGCTATGAATTTCGGGTCAGCTAGTACAGGTCCTAGCACTGAAATTGAAAACAACATTCCACAAGGGATGCCCTCAACAGAAGCTCCTTCTACTGCTCCAAGTTCCAATACTAGCAATTAGTGTCAGACTGTCACCAAATGCTGACATTTTTTACTTATTACATATCTGTTTTAGACAGAATGACTTAATTATTCCTTTACCTATAAGTTGGCATAAAATATGACCATTACGAACTTATAATTTACAATTGTTTAACCTAAATAAATTAAAATGTCTATAAATGTAAAACCACTTGCTGACAGAGTGATCATTGAACCTGCTGCTGCTGAAGAAAAAACTGCAGGAGGAATAATTATTCCTGATACAGCAAAAGAAAAACCAAAACAAGGAAAGATCATTGCTGCTGGCAATGGTAAAAAAGATGAGCCTTTAACCGTAAAAGCTGGAGATACAGTACTATACGGACAATACAGCGGAACTGAAATCAAAATAGAAGGATCAGACTACCTGATTATGAGAGAAAGTGACATATTTGCAATTGTTGAATAAAACTTAAACCTAAAAAAATGGCAAAAGAAATAGTATTTGAAATAGACGCAAGAGATCGACTAAAAAAAGGAGTTGATGCACTTGCAAATGCAGTTAAAGCAACACTAGGACCTAAAGGAAGAAATGTTGTTCTTGACAAAAAGTTTGGTGCTCCCCAAATCACAAAAGATGGAGTTACTGTCGCAAAAGAAATTGAATTAAAAGATGCAATTGAGAACATGGGTGCTCAAATGCTAAAAGAAGTTGCTTCTAAAACCAATGATATAGCTGGTGACGGAACTACTACAGCAACTGTTCTTGCACAAGCTATCATCAATACTGGATTAAAAAATGTAGCAGCTGGAGCTAATCCAATGGATATTAAAAGAGGTATTGATAAAGCAGTAGCTACAGTCGTAGCTGAATTAAAAAAGCTTTCAAAAGAAGTTGGTTCTGATAATGATAAGATAAAGCAAGTAGCTACTATCTCAGCTAACAATGACGAAGCAGTTGGTTCATTAATAGCTGAAGCAATGAAAGTTGTTGGTAATGATGGTGTTATTACTGTTGAAGAAGCAAAAGGAACAGAAACGGAAGTTAAAACTGTTGAAGGTATGCAATTTGATCGTGGTTACCTATCACCTTATTTTGTAACTAACCCTGAAAAAATGATCACTGAGTTAGAGAATCCTCATATCTTGATCTATGACAAAAAGGTTTCAAATATGAAAGATCTTTTACCAGTTCTTGAACCTGTTGCTCAATCTGGAAACCCATTGTTGATCATTGCAGAAGATGTTGATGGTGAAGCTTTAGCTACTTTAGTAGTTAACAAAATAAGAGGTTCATTAAAAATTGCAGCTGTTAAAGCACCAGGATTTGGAGATAGAAGAAAAGCAATGCTTGAAGATATCGCTATCCTAACTGGTGGCACAGTGATTTCAGAAGATAGTGGCTTTAAATTAGAAAATGCTACTATGGAAATGCTTGGTACTTGTGAAAAAATTGAAATTGATAAAGACAATACTACAATAGTCAATGGAGCAGGAACTAAAGATGATATCCTTGCAAGAACCAACCAAATTAAAGCGCAGATTGAATCAACTACTTCTGATTATGATAAAGAAAAACTTCAAGAAAGACTAGCTAAATTAGCTGGTGGTGTTGCTGTTCTTTATGTAGGTGCTGCAACTGAAGTTGAAATGAAAGAAAAGAAAGATAGAGTTGATGATGCTTTAGCTGCTACAAGAGCTGCGGTTGAAGAAGGAATTATCCCTGGTGGTGGTGTTGCTTACATAAGGGCTGCAAACTCTTTAGATGAAAAGTCTGGTGTCAACGAAGATGAGAACACTGGTATTAAAATCATTATAAGAGCTATTGAAGAACCTTTAAGAGCAATCATTGAAAATGCTGGTGGTGAAGGTGCTGTTATTGTGCAAAAAGTAAAAGAAGGAAAAGGTGACTTTGGATACAATGCACGTACAGACAAGTACGAAAACCTTTATAAGTCTGGTGTAATTGATCCAACAAAGGTTTCTAGAAGTGCATTAGAAAATGCTGCTTCTATTGCTTCAATGCTTTTAACAACTGAATGTGTTATTGCTGATGAAGAAACAGAAGAACCTGCAATGCCTATGGGTGGCGGTGGTATGCCAGGAGGTATGCCAGGCATGATGTAAATCATATCTACTTATATAATAAAAGCCCCTTATGGGGCTTTTTTTTTGATTAGCTTTAGTTAATAATATGTTAAGTAGAAGATAAGTTTTACATATTTCTATTATATTGAATTTGAATGAAAAGCAAAAACATAAGAATTATCATTTTTCTTGCATCAATTGCTTTAGCTGGAGTATTGATCAATCAAGTTTTTTGGATAAGAAAAGAAATCTTAATTCATAAAAACAAAGTTGCTTTACAAAAAAAATCATTACACTTAAAAAAAGAACAATTTGAGCATACTGTTACTCTAGCGTTAGTAAATGTTAGAGATGAACTTCTATCATTAAATAAAGAGCTTTCTGGCCTCTATTTAGAACCCGTTAAACAAATTACTCCTAATTACTTTGTCGTTAGTTTTTATGACACCATAAACCCTCATCTTTTAGAAAACATTTTAGTTGAAAAATTTGAACAATACAACATTCATGAAAAATTTGAATATGGTATATATGATTGCTTTGCTGATTCGATTGTTTTTGACAGGTATGTAGATTTAAGTAAAAATCGTCTTGAAACAGGCGATGCTTCAGCAGCGAAGAATATTAAATGGAATCATGATGGTCATTATTTTGGTGTTTATTTTTCTGAAAAAGAAGATACAATACCCAGCTCTTCAGAAGCAAATTCAACTTCTTTGATTATTTCAACAATAGTGATATTAATCGTTTTCTGCATTTTAACATATGCTGTCATCATTATTCTTCAACAGAAAAGATTAAGCGAGATTAAAACAGATTTTATTAACAACATGACCCATGAATTAAAAACTCCCATTTCTACCATAGGTTTGTCTAGTGAAGTATTATTAAAAGATGAGATCTTTAAAACTCCTGAACGTATTAAGCAATATGCTCAGATCATTAAAACTGAAAACAACCGCTTAGAGTCTCAAGTTGAAAAGGTTCTACAATTAGCTAAGCTTGACAAAGGGGAATTGGAGCTCAATAAAGAAAAAATAGACTTACATGAATTAATTAATGATAGCATTAGTGTTTTCAATCTTACTGTAAATAATAAAAATGGAAATATTAAAAGTAATTTACAAGCCATAGACTCAATTGCATTTATAGATAAAGCACATATTACAAATGTTATTTACAATTTATTAGATAATGCTAATAAATACAGCTCAGGATCTCCAATAATAAAAATTCATTCTAAAAATAAAAATAATGGAATCGAGATATCTGTCACAGATAATGGACTAGGGCTAACTGCTGATCAATGCAAGCAAGTGTTTGATAAGTTCTATAGAGTTCCTACTGGAAGTGTTCACAATGTCAAGGGATTTGGGCTTGGTCTTTATTATGTGAAGTTTATTTTAAATAAACACAGTGGAAATATTATTGTTAATAGTAAATTAAATCAAGGAAGTGAATTTATTTTTTGGCTTCCTTTAAACCAAAGGACATGAAAATTCTTTTAGTAGAAGATGATATGAATTTAGGTTTTGTTGTTCAAGATAATCTAAAAATGAATGGCTATAAAGTTCATTTGTCTAAAAATGGAAAATCAGGACTTACAGCTTTTCATGGAAATCAATTTGATCTTTGTATACTAGACATAATGCTGCCTGAACAAGATGGTTTTAGCTTAGCAAAAGACATTAGAAAAGTTGATCAAAATATTCCTATTATTTTCCTTACTGCCAAATCCATGTCTGAAGATAAAATTAAGGGGTTTCTATCTGGAGCGGATGATTATATTACCAAGCCTTTTGTTATGGATGAATTTCTTTTAAGAATAAAAGCAATCTTAAAAAGAACTGGAATACAGTCTACAGAAAATAACGGATACTATATAGGAAAGCTTCATTTTGACACTCTAAACTTTAAGCTAAAAAATGGAGATACTGAAACAAACCTCACAAAAAAAGAAGCAGGAATTTTAAAACTATTATGTTCTCAAAAAGGAACTGTAGTAGAAAGAGAGCTTATATTAAAAATGATTTGGGGTAATGATTCTTATTTTAACGGAAGAAGCTTAGATGTTTTTATTACTAAACTAAGGAAGCACCTTTAATCTGACAATAGCATCTCAATAAATAATATTCATGGAATTGGATTTTGTTTAAATGATTAAACACCATCCATTGAAAATGTTAAATGAGTAACCATAGCATGTCTCTCAAATGACAACAACCAAAAATGTAAAATAGTTGGATCATTTTCATCTAGGTGCAGAATTGGACCATCTACTCCAAAAAAGTGGCTGTCTACCCACTTTCCTTCATCATCGATAATAAATCCATAATACGGACTACTACTTACATTGTTTTTTTTAGCAAAAGAATATTTCTCATAAAATCCATGATTACCAATCCCCATAGGCTTTTTATAAGCACTATTATATTCTTCTATAGGCATTTGAATCAATTCGCTTTCTCTAACTCCGCCAATCACAACTCTAGTTAAATAAGAAGTATCCGTATTCCTTGCAAAAGTCACATCAAATTCAAAACAAGTTTCATTTAATTTATTATTTGATGTTGTTTTTCTAACAACAACCTTTTTAGCAATTCCCAACATACTTAAAGTCGATGGTCTAGGATCTTTAGTGTCATAAAAGCCAGGCCATTGAAAAGTTGAATAGGTTGTAGAGTCAGTAAGCATGTCATTAATTGAACTAGGATTTTGAGGACAGACAATGTTTTTAAATTTTGATTTTCTGGCTCCTGTCATTGGATACCACTCCATTCGATGGTCTTCAAAGGAAACTTCACTTTCTTCAACAACTTTTCTTAGCACATCAAAATGAATAACCTCTTTTTCAGGTTCAGTATAATCTTCTAAATAATCTACAAATTCATCGAATTTTAATTTTCCTTGATTTACTTCATTAAATAATTCACGGTACAAATCCTTAGGAAAATCAAACCATCCGTGATATAAAGGAGCTTGTTTTCCATTTTCTTCTGTATAGGTAATGATCTCCCAAGCATATGAATTCAAACAATTTCTTGCAAGGTCAACCCTTGTTGTAATCTTCCCCTCTTGATTTGAAACTCCAGTTTTAAATTCCCCTTTAATAAATTTGACCTGTTGTCTATTCCATTCAGAGTTGACAATTCCAATTTTCTTTAAATAATCATCATCAGCTACATGGTCTGGAATTGATGGCATCCAAGACAAAAGATCAATGTTTTCAATAAAAATAGAATCACTAAGCTTATTGCCAGGCAAAAAGTAAATAGAAAAGTCATTTTTGCCATTTCTAACCACTTCAAAAGAACTATGCTTAAACTTATCCCATAGCTCTGATCTAGATTCTATGTCATTATTGTCTGGATACTCTACATCAGATAATTCTCTAATATCAGATTGATAATTATGGTTATCCTTATTTTGCTCTTCATTTTCATGACATGCAACCAATGTCATGAATCCTAAAAATATTAATAGCTTAAATTTTGTTTTCATTGAAATAATAATTTTATAATCCTGCACCTTTTTTAATCTCTTCTACCACCGATGGATCCAATAATGTTGATATATCACCTAAGTTAGAAGCATCTCCTTCAGCAACTTTCCTTAGTATTCTTCTCATAATCTTTCCAGATCTAGTTTTTGGAAGACCACTCACAAACTGTATTTTATCTGGTTTTGCAATAGGTCCAATTTCCTCAACTATCTGGGAAATAACCTCTTTTTTCATTTTTTCTTTATCCTCCATGGATGTACATATTATGTAAGCATAGATCCCTTGCCCTTTAATATCATGTGGATAACCCACAACAGCAGATTCAACTACGTCATTATGAGTATTTATTGCGCACTCAACTTCTGCTGTTCCTATTCTATGACCAGAAACATTCATAACATCATCTACCCTTCCAGTAATTCTATAAAAACCATCCTCATCCCTTTTGCATCCATCTCCTGTAAAATACTTCCCTTTATATGTAGAAAAATATGTAGTTCTGCATCTTTCATGGTCTCCCCAAGTAGTTCTTAAAATAGAAGGCCATGGAAACTGAACACATAAGTTACCTTCTACATCATTTCCTTCAATAACATCTCCCTCAGCATCAACCAAGCATGGCTGAATCCCAGGTAATGGCAATGTTGCGTATGTAGGCTTTAAAGGGGTAATTCCAGCTAAAGGGGATATCATGATTCCTCCAGTTTCTGTTTGCCACCAAGTATCAACTATAGGACATTTTTCTTTTCCTATATTTTCATGATACCAATTCCATGCTTCTTCATTGATGGGCTCTCCAACACTCCCTAAGACTCTTAACGAAGAAAGGTCATATTTATCCACAAAGCTTAAATCAAATGCCTGCAAAGCTCTAATAGCGGTTGGTGCAGTATAAAATAAAGTTACTTTATGTTTCTCTACAACTTCCCAAAACCTTCCTGGATCTGGAAATGTAGGAACTCCCTCAAACATCAATGTTGTAGCGCCTGCTAACAATGGACCATAAATAATATACGAATGACCTGTAATCCAACCAATATCTGCTGTACACCAATAAATATCATTGTCATTGTACTGAAAAACATTTCTAAATGAATATTCTGCATATACCATATACCCACCAGTAGTGTGCACAACACCTTTAGGTTGACCCGTTGATCCTGAAGTGTAAAGAATAAATAACTCATCTTCTGAATCCATTATTTCTGGTCCTGCACCTTTTTCAATTTTTTTAATCTCGTCATGCCACCAAACATCTCTACCATCTACCATATTTACATTACCATCCAATCTTTGAAAAACTATATTCACATTTATACATGAACATTTATCGAGTGCATCATCTGCAATTTCTTTAAGCTTAATTCTTTTATTTCCTCTAACACCAAAATCAGAGGTAATCAACATTTTAGCTTCTGCATCATTGATCCTATCAGCAAGTGCTTTTGCACTAAATCCAGCAAAAACTACAGAATGAATTGCCCCAATCCTAGCACATGCTAATACAGCAATTGCCAATTCAGGCACCATTGGCATATAAAGACAAACGCGATCTCCTTTTTTAACTCCATTATTCTTCAACATCTGAGCAGCAATCTCAACTCTTTGATGTAGCTCATTATAAGTAATGTGAACAGCTTCTGAATTAGGGTCATTAGGTTCCCATATAATAGCATTTTTACTACCCCTATCTTCTAAATGCCTATCTAAACAATTTTCTGTAATATTAAGCTTTCCATTAACAAACCAATTAATATCAGGTTTTTCAAAATCCCATTTTAAAACCTCATCCCACTTACTTCTCCATTTAAATGTTGAAGCTATAGTAGACCAAAAACCTACTGGATCTTCAATGCTTTGATTATATATTTGCTGATATTCAGAATATGTATTTATTTTTTTCATAATGAACGTTCATTAATTATCCGAAAATAATTATTTATTTTTTAATAATATTAATTTAAAAACATCCAGCTCAATCCCATTTTAAAATACCTATCTGGAAATGGGTAATGTAATGCACTAAAATAATTAAACCCCATTAAACCTGCATTCGCATGAGTTAAGGAAAAAGAAAATTTCACACGTTGAATTTTGGCATTTAAATAAAAATCCACCATAGCATATTTGTTTTGCAATTTATCATCACTTAAATAAAATTGACCTATATCAGGTGCGTAATTCATTAAATTAAATTCTGAAAATAATTTTGTTTGTACGCCAACACTCATCTTAAGTGCAGATTTAAAGGCATCTATATTATACGATACATCCAATATTCCAACCCATTCAGGCAACCTATAAACATCAACGCCACCATGATATTGATAACATATTGAAGGATGAAGGGTCCAGCTATTAAAATTGATTTTTTTCCTTATATAGGATTGTATAATCTGAGCCACTCCATCATATTGTTCAGGTACACCAAGATAGTTGAAAAATATTGGATTAAAAATATCTGTATAATGTGTACTTACATTCCATTCATTAAATAATAAACTACCTGATAAATTCAATATTTTTTGGTCTGTAAATGAATTCACCCAATATGAATGATTTCCATAATACCTTAACAATTCAAATGCAGGAGTAACATTTTCATGTTTTGCTTGAATATTAAATTTGAGATCTTTATGGAAAGATGTTATCCCTCCATTGATAAAGTAATCTTCAGCTCTGTATCCAATTAAAAAGTAAGATGCTCCCAAATCAAATTGAGCTTTTTTATGTTTAAATTTATAATTAGACCTTAAGCATAAATTATAATAAGATGTATCAATATTAACATTCTTATGATCAATAAGGTTAAAAGAAACACCTAATTTCAACTGACTTGACTTTAAGCTATCTTTTAGCTTATTATAGGTGTAAAATAAATTGCCTTGAATATTGTTTTTTGAAAGGGTATCATAGGTGGCGCTGGTATCTATAAATGAGAGCCAATCGTAGTCATCAGAAATCGAATCAAAATAAGATCTCAATTGATAAGAATATGATAATTCTAAATTCAATAGCTGTTCCTTCTTTAAACCTAAAGAGTCTTGTTTATTAGCTAGCGTTAACTCTTGATTAACTCCAATTTTATGTAGTAGGTCTTTAGAAAAAGCATCAGGCAAACTCACATCCATCAACATCCTGTTCCTACTAAAAAATACATCTTCTGTAAAGCTAGAGTCATTTTGAATCCCTCCATTTTGTTCATGAAAATAACGATGGTATTTATAAAAAATCTTTGCTGAATATATTGATGAAGAAGGGTGATAAGTGAAATTTAATTGGAAAAAATTATGGTTTGTTGCTTGATTCTGATAATAACCATCATAATTTTTTTTCAAATAATGAACAGCATAATTTATACCCTGTTTAATATTTTGAGTATGGAATACCGAAAAAAATTGTTCTTGATTTGGCCCAAGAAAATAATCTACATCAACAATAGGTTTTGAAACATCAAAAGAAGGTAAATCAACTAAAGGATCAAAAAAAAGTGGTGTTTGAGAACTCAAGCCTATATTTTCATTAAAATACAAACTCCTTGACACACTTCCTGCTGCACCAAAACTTAACTCTTTTAAACTCGAATCTGTTTTATGGAAATGAATAAAACTTACAGAATCTATTCTCATATATGTTTGAGAATACCCATAGAACGTTATCATAAAAGACAACAACAAAATATTGTTTTTTAACTTTCTCATTAATACAAAAATAAAAAAGGTTGCTATCAAATAATGATAACAACCTTTTTCTATTTAAAATATATACATTAAGCCTGAGTTTCCGGACCTCCAAAGTTTAAAGGAATGTTAACATGATCATCTTCACGTATAGATCCTATCTTATCTTCATATTTAGAGATATTATCATTTAATGCTCTCATTAGCTTTTTAGCATGTTCAGGAGTCATAATAATTCTTGACTTAACTCTACCTTTCGGAACACCCGGCATAATGCGTATGAAGTCAAAAACAAACTCTGAAGGTGAATGAGTAATAATAGCTAAATTAGAATAAACACCTTCAGCTACATCTTCAGAAAGCTCGATATTTAAACCATTTTTATTTTCTTTTTTATCACTCATAACTTAAGATACTATTAGTTACTAACAGATTCAATTGTTTCTTCAGTCTCTTGATTCTTTTGAGTCATTCTCTCATAATCTATCTTAGACCCAACAATAAGATCTTGATAGACTCTCATTCCAGTACCAGCTGGAATTTTATGACCAACAATCACATTCTCCTTTAACCCTCTTAAATGATCTACTTTACCGCTAACTGCAGCCTGATTCAACACCTTAGTTGTTTCCTGGAATGAAGCAGCAGAAATAAAGCTATCTGTATGTAAAGATGCTTTAGTGATACCTTGAAGTAATGGTTTTGCCGTTGCATTTAAAGTATCTCTAGCTTCAACTAGTTTAGCATCATTCCTTTTAAGTAATGAATTTTCATCTCTTAGTTTTCTAGCAGAAACTATTTGACCTTTTTGTAAGTTTTTTGAATCACCTGCATCCTCAATCACTTTTTTATCAAAAATCAAATCATTTTCCTGGATGAATTCCCATTTATTTACTGCATTCTTTTCTAAGAATTTAGTATCCCCTGGTTCAACGATCTCAACCTTTCTCATCATTTGACGAACAATTACTTCGAAATGCTTATCATTAATTTTTACCCCTTGTAAACGGTAAACTTCTTGTATTTCATTAACAATATATTCCTGAACTGCAGTTGGTCCTTTAATTGATAATATATCAGCAGGTGTTGTTGCACCATCAGATAATGGTTGTCCTGCTTTTACATAATCATTAGCCTGAACAAGAATATGTCTTGAAAGTGGAACAAGATATTTTTTAATCTCTCCTGTTTTAGCTTCAATAATAACTTCTCGATTACCTCTTTTAATCTTTCCATAAGAAGCTACACCATCGATTTCAGAAACAACAGCAGGATTAGAAGGATTTCTTGCCTCGAACATCTCTGTTACTCTAGGAAGTCCACCGGTAATATCACCAGACTTACCAGATTTTCTAGGAATTTTAACCAAAATCTCACCTGCAACAATTGAAGCTCCTTCTTTCACAATAACATGAGCATCAACAGGAAGGTTATATGATTTTAACTCCTCTCCTTTTTTATCAACAATATTAACCGTTGGTATCTTCTTTTTATCTCTATTATCTTTAATAACAATTTCAGCAAATCCTGTTTGCTCATCAACCTCTTCTCTATAAGTAACCCCTTCTTCAAGATGTTCAAACTCTACCTTACCATCTAATTCAGATAAAATAACAGCATTATATGGATCCCATTTACAAATTAAATCTCCTTTTTTAACTTTCTTTTTATTCTTAGCAAAGATATGTGATCCATAAGGTATATTATTATTCATGAAAACATTACCTGAACTATCAATAATCCTCATCTCACCAGCTCTACCTATTACTATCTCTACTTCCTCACCTTCTGCATTTTTCTTTACAACCGTATTCAATCCCTCAATCTCTAAGGTACCATTGTTTTTAGCCTTCAATTCTGCTTCATCAGCAATATTAGATGCAGTACCACCAACGTGGAAAGTTCTTAGTGTTAGCTGAGTACCTGGTTCTCCAATTGATTGAGCTGCAATAACTCCAACAGCTTCACCTTTCTGAACCATTTTACCATTTGCTAAATTCCTTCCATAGCATTTACTACAAACACCTCTTTTCAACTCACATGTCAACACAGAGCGTATCTCAATAGATTCTATTTCAACTTGCTCTATCGTTTTAGCAACATCTTCATTGATCTCTTCACCTTCTTTAATTAGAATTTCGCCTGTTTCAGGATGTTCAATATCAAATAATGGAACTCTTCCAAGAATTCTATCATAAAGAGATTCTACGATCTCATCATCTTTCTTTAAAGCAGAAACTGTAAGACCACGCAAAGTTCCACAATCATACTCATTGATTACAACATCCTGTGCAACATCAACCAATCTTCTTGTCAAATAACCAGCATCAGCAGTTTTTAATGCTGTATCCGCTAATCCTTTACGTGCACCGTGAGTAGAAATAAAATATTCTAAAATTGATAGACCTTCTTTAAAGTTAGATAAAATTGGATTTTCAATAATATCTTGACCTCCAGTAGCACCTGATTTTTGTGGTTTTGCCATCAATCCTCTCATACCTGAAAGCTGACGAATTTGTTCTTTTGACCCCCTAGCTCCAGAATCCATCATCATATATATTGAATTGAATCCTTGACGATCGTTCTTTAATTTCTCCATTAAAGTAAAGGTCAGCCTTGTATTTGTATGAGACCAAATATCAATAATCTGATTATATCGTTCATTATTCGTGATCAATCCCATATTATAATTCAGCTTCACTTCATCTACCTGTCCTCTAGCTTTATTAATTAGTATGTCTTTTTCTGGTGGAATCTGAACATCTGATAAATTAAAGGATAAACCTCCTCTAAATGCCATATTATAACCAAGAGTCTTAATATCATCTAGGAATTTAGCAGTATCAGGAACACCAGTAGTTTTAATGATACGAGAAATGATATCTCTTAATGATTTCTTTGAAAGAACCTCATTAATATACCCTACTTCATGAGGGACCATTTCATTAAAAATAATTCTTCCAGTAGTGGTTTCTATTAAGTGATTAACTGGCTCACCATCTACAACATCGTCAACCTTTACCTTTATCATTGCATGAAGATCAAGTTTACCTTCATTATAGGCAATCTTTACTTCTTCAGAAGAATAAAAAGTCATTCCTTCACCATTAACAGGCTCCTCTTTTGTGGTTTTTTTAGCCTTAGTAATATAATATAAACCTAATACCATATCCTGAGAAGGAACAGTAATTGGAGCACCATTAGCTGGATTCAATATATTATGAGAAGCTAACATTAATAGCTGAGCTTCCAAAATAGCTGCATTTCCTAAAGGAACATGTACGGCCATCTGGTCACCATCAAAATCGGCATTAAATGCAGTACAAACTAAAGGATGCAATTGAATCGCTTTTCCTTCAATTAATTTAGGCTGAAATGCCTGTATACCAAGTCTGTGAAGAGTTGGGGCACGATTCAGCATAACAGGGTGTCCTTTCAATACATTTTCAAGAATATCCCAAACAACTGGCTCTTTTCTATCAACTATTTTTTTAGCTGATTTTACAGTTTTAACTATTCCCCTTTCAATCATCTTTCTGATGATAAAAGGTTTAAATAGCTCAGCTGCCATGTTTTTAGGTAAACCACATTCATGTAGTTTTAAAGTAGGCCCTACAACAATTACAGAACGTGCTGAATAATCAACCCTTTTTCCTAATAAATTTTGTCTAAATCTACCTTGCTTACCTTTTAAACTATCTGATAAAGATTTTAAAGGTCTGTTCTTATCGGTCTTAACAGCACTAGATTTTCTAGAATTATCAAACAATGAATCAACTGATTCCTGTAGCATCCTTTTTTCATTTCTTAAAATAACTTCAGGTGCTTTAATTTCAACAAGTCTTTTTAATCTATTATTTCTTATAATAACTCTTCTGTATAAATCATTTAAGTCTGATGTAGCAAACCTACCACCATCAAGTGGAACGAGCGGTCTTAATTCAGGGGGAATCACAGGAATGGCTTTTAAAATCATCCATTCAGGCTTATTTTCTTTATTAATATTTGCCTCTCTTAATGATTCTACAACTTGTAATCTTTTTAATGATTCAGTCTTCCTTTGCTTAGAAGTTTCATTATTAGCTTTGTGTCTGAGCTCATATGAAAGCTCATCCAAATCAATCCTGGATAATAGCTCGATTAAGCATTCAGCTCCCATTTTAGCAATAAATTTTTCAGGATCGCT
>PVBE012878188.1_pt1 | contig 13796 bp, 13 predicted proteins | sample 1631181 | NCBI WGS metagenome assembly PVBE01 (sample SAMN08397723, study PRJNA350692) | Marine metagenome, whole genome shotgun sequencing project. | isolation source: water | place: Pacific Ocean | collected 2012-04 | reverse complement strand
TTTGATATTTTTCATATTTTGGGTGTTTTTGCGAACAATTAATTGGTTAATGATATCTTCTTTTTCTAAGCGTTTAATTCTGTTCATCACTGTTACAAAACTTACTTTTAGCTTTGTAGCAATCTTTCTTAAGGGAGTTTTTGAGTTATCAATTAGTTCATTGATTATTTGTTCGTCGTATTTGTCTATTTGCATGGTTTTAGATATGTCTGAATTCCACCAATAATTATTGTGTTTTAGAGTGGAATTCTGAGCATTTTCAAAAACAATCTCATATATTTACGGCGTGGTTGTTTTTGACAATGTTAAATTTTTAAGGTTTGTAAGGTATATATACTTAACAAATATATAAAGATTTGCTTTTTTTCTTAAATTTGTTAAGAAAAACGTGATAAAATTTTATATAGCTGTTGATGATTAATAGTTTTATATGTCGGGATACCACCATTCTTGAGAATGGTGGTTTACTACGTAAACCACAAATATATTGGGTGGTATTCTGAGCATGCTCAAAAACCACTTTATATGTTAGTGGCATGTGAGCATGCCACCCTGCTTTAGCATGGTGGTTTTTGACAAAATTATGGGGTTGTAAAATATGATAAAAAAAATAACAAGCTTAAGTTTGATTGGTGTTATCTTAATAATTATTTTTTCTACGTCTGTTTTTGCAGAAGCAACAGCAGAGAGTAATGCGGTAGCAATTAATACTATGTGGACGTTGATTGCAGCATTCTTAGTTTTCTTTATGCAGGCAGGATTTGCAATGGTTGAATGTGGTTTTACCAGGGCAAAGAATGCTGGTAATATTATTATGAAGAACTTGATTGATTTTGCGGCAGGTTCACTTGGTTACTGGGCTATTGGATTTGGCATAATGTTTGGAGCAGGTACTGCTTATTTTGGAACTTCTGGATTTTTTCTTTCAGCTGGTAATCCACTTACTCCAGATGGATTATGGCAATATGCCTTTTGGATGTTTCAAGTAGTATTTGCTGCAACTGCTGCTACTATTGTTAGTGGAGCTATGGCTGAGCGAACAAAGTTTTCAGGTTATATAATATATTCTTTTATTTTATCAGCTATTATTTATCCTGTTGTAGGGCACTGGATATGGGGAGGAGGTTGGTTATCAACTTTAGAGGTTCCTATGATAGATTTTGCAGGTTCAACAGTTGTTCATTCAGTTGGTGGATGGGCCGCACTTGCTGGAGCTATAGTTTTGGGTCCAAGAATTGGCAAATATATCAATGGGAAGGCTCAGGCGATAAAAGGACATTCTTTGACACTTGCTGCATTAGGAGTTTTTATACTATGGTTTGGATGGTTTGGTTTTAATGCAGGTTCGACCACTTCAGGTACTAACCTTTCGATTGCAACAATTGCAGTTACAACAAATTTAGCTGCTGCAGCTGGTGCTATGGTTGCGATGTTTTTATCGTGGATGAAGTATGGTAAATCCGATATTGGGATGAGTTTAAATGGGGCTTTAGCAGGGCTTGTTTCAATTACTGCTGGTACTGCAAATGTTAGTCCAACAAGTGCTGTTATAATTGGAGGACTTGGTGGGATTATAGTAATTTATGCTGTAGAATTTATTGATAAGATCTTAAAGGTTGACGATCCAGTTGGAGCGGTTGCTGTTCATGGTGTATGCGGGGCATGGGGTACCCTTGCTGTTGGATTGTTTGCTCAAAGTGCGTTTGGCGGAGTTGATGGATTGTTTTTTGGCGGAGGATTTGGCCAGTTAATAAGCCAGATAATTGGGGTTGTATGGGTATTTATATGGGTATTTGGGACAGCTATGATTATGTTTAAAACGATTGATATGGTGATGGGATTAAGAGCTAGTAGAGAAGACGAACTAAAGGGAATGGATTTGTCGGAACATGGGGCAGAGGCGTATGCTGACTTTCCGATTAGTGCTTCGACAAACTAATGAATGTTTAGTAAGGGTGATTGTATAATAGAAAGGTGATATACTATGAAAATACTAATAGCAGTTGTAAGGCCTGAGAAGTTACCAGATGTAAAACAGGCCCTTTTGAAAGACGATGTACACATGATGACAATTGTAGATGTGAGGGGATGTGGACAGCAGAAAGGGTTTGTTGAGGAGTACAGAGGAATAGTAGAAGAGGTTCAACTGCATCGTAAGGTTATGCTTTTTATTGCTATAAATGATAGTTATGTTGATAAGGCGTTGAAGGCTATTGTTAAAGGGGCTCGAACAAATGGTGGAGGTGTGGGGGATGGAAAGATCTTTGTTTTACCACTTGATGACTGTGTGAGGATAAGGACAGGTGAGACTGGAGTTCACGCTATTGGTGGGGAGGCTCCTGAGTTGAAGAAGTCAGATGGTAAAAGTAAGGTTATTGTAATATAGATAACTATTTAATTTTGTTAAATTTTTAATGGAATTTAGGTTAATAATTTAACAAATATGTAGTATTTTCAGATAATAGTTAACATTGTTAAGTAAATAGCTGAAAAACTTTATATATTGACTATCTTTACTAGTTTTTAGGTTGGGATAGAGTTACGAAAAAATTCTGGTTGTGATAAAATGATAGCAGGTACGTTAATGAGGGCTTATGAAAGGGCGAAGGAAAGCATAGGCAGAGCCGTGGGCGCTGCTGAGTCTGATCGATTATATCCTTTGAGGGATGAGAGGTCTAGGTCTATTTGTGTGCCTACTTATGATGTTTCTTTTTTTCAAGCAAGGGGGGGAGAGGGGTTAAGGGCGTTTTATGCAGAGACTCTTAAGGGAAAGGCTGGCGTTAAGTTACCTAGCTTTGGAGATTATGTGCAGTTAATGTCCGGTTATGATGGTGGGGTTAATGGGAACGGGAGGACCATGCGTCAGGTATTTGGTAATAGGTTGATGGCTGATAATTTAGTAGTTAATCCTGAGAATGGATCTAGTGGATATACCACTGTATTTTATGGAAGGGCGGGACTGAGTGGAAGTATTGGATGGGATATGTCCGATGATGTTGGGGAGATATTGGATGCGGGAGTTGAAGAGGGGACTTATCTTGAAACAGGTCATGGAGCGGTGTGGAAAGCAGAAGGGCACGATGCCTGGGTTGTTGAGAGTTGTAAGGCTATCCCACCAGAGTGTGATGATTCTGAGCATCTTGGTTTGATTGCAATGGCTGGTGGTGTTGAGGGGGCTGAACAAGTGGTTAGGACAGCAAGAGACCATCTTGGACAAGAAGAGATATATTTTCCAGTTGCAGGGCATGTTAGGGGGAGTAATGGTAGTATTGATGGGAAGGTGGGGTTTGTGTCAGTTGGTATTAGTAGTGGGAGTTTTGGGGTTTGGGCTGATAGTAACTCTAGTTCTCAGAGACGGATGGCTGGATTGTTTACGCCTTATAGGATTAGGAAAAATCATTTATAATAATTATTAGTTGAACTAAATCAAAGGTGAGGTGGAGATTAGATGGTAACTAAAGAAGAAGTTGTGGAAAAAGCAAAAAAAGATAACGTGAAGTTTGTTCAGTTACAGTTTACAGACATACACGGGATGGTTAAGGCGGTTACTATTCCGATTGAGAAGTTGGGTGAAAGTTTAGAGAAAGGAACATGGTTTGATGGGAGTTCTATTGAAGGGTTTACAAGGATTTGTGAGAGTGATATGTATTTGAAGCCTGATGCTTCAACTTATGCAGTTCTGCCGTGGGAGAATAATTCTGATAAGGCTGCAACTGCAAGATTTATTTGTGATGTTTATATGCCTGATGGGACGCCGTTTGAGGGAGATCCAAGACAAATATTGAAGAAAGTAGTTAAGGAAGCTGAAGAGCTTGGTTATGATTTTAATGTTGGTCCAGAACTTGAGTTCTTTTTGTTTAAGCCGAAGGAAGATGGTGAATTGAGACCTTCGCCTCATGATGTTGCTGGTTATTTTGATTATGAGCCAAGAGACGAAGCAGGGGATGTTAGGAAAGAAATAATTCTTGCTTTGGAGTCAATGGGTCTTGAGGTTGAGATGAGTCATCATGAAGTTGCTCCTGGGCAGCACGAGATTGATTTTAAGTATGGGAAAGCGCTTAAGACTGCGGATAATGCAATAACATTCAAGCATGCTGTTAAATCGATTGCAAATAAGCACGGGCTTTATGCAACTTTTATGCCGAAGCCAATTTTTGGTCAGAATGGTTCTGGGATGCATGTACACCAGAGTTTGTTTAGTATTGAAACAGGGAAGAATGCATTTTTTGATGAGAATGATAAATACAAATTAAGTGATCTAGCAAAGAGTTATGTTGCTGGGCAGTTGGAGCATGTTAAGGCTTTTTGTGCGATAACAGCACCTACTGTAAATTCATATAAGAGATTAGTTCCTGGTTATGAGGCTCCGGTTTATATCTGTTGGGCTCAGAGGAATAGGTCTGCATTAGTTAGGATTCCAAGATATTCTCCTGGAAGGGAGTCTGCAACAAGATGTGAGTTAAGGTGCCCTGATCCAACATGTAATCCTTACTTGGCTTTTGCAGTTATGTTAAAGTCTGGTCTTGATGGGATCAAAAGGAATCTAACTCCTCCTGAAGCCGTTGAAGAAGATGTTTATGAGTTTGATGAGAAGAAACTTGAAGAGAGGAATATTGGGACTCTACCTGCTTCATTAGGTGAGGCAATAGAGCAGCTTAAGAAGAACACCGTTGTTCAGGAAGCTTTGGGCGAGCATACATATAATATGTATATTAAAGCTAAGAAAGCAGAATGGGATGAATATAGATTGCAAGTTACTAAGTGGGAGCATGATAAGTATTTTCAGTCTACTTAGTTTTTATTTTGTTTTTTATTTCTGCTTTTTTTATGATTAGTCTTGCTGTGTTCTTATTATCTTCTTTTATTGTTGAATTGGTGATGATTATTTTTTTGTTGAAGAGTGGTGCGTCTAGGACTAAGGTTTCGTATTCTCCTCCTTCTCCAGCTACGTTTATTTGATTTATTTTGTTTAGTTTTACTAGGTCGTTTATGGTTTTGTTTGTGATTTCTTTGTTTAACCATGATTTGTCTAATCCATCTGCTGCTATTGATGTCATAATTATTTTGAAGTTGTTGTTTAGTAATTCTTTCATGTATGTTTCTTGGTTTAAGTGCCATAAAGGCGAGAAGATTTTTAATTGTAGTTGGTCTGCGATTTTTTCTATTCTTTCTCTTTGGTAGGATGAGTATAATGCTCCTGTTATTATTCCGTCTATCTGATATTTTTCTTTTGCTTCTTTGATTGCTGCCTTTAAGTCTTTTAGTTCGTGTTCCTTTTTCCCTTTAGTTTGTTTTAGGATTAATGGTAGGTCCATTGCTTGTGCTTGTAGTTTTGCTAATTCGATTGTTGGAGTGTGGAACATGTAGGAGTCTGGGTTTTTTGATTGAATTGTTATAAGGCAGTTTACTTTGTAGTTTTGTTTTTGCATTACATAAGTTGCGTAGATGGAATCTTTGCCTGTTGAGATTAATGAAGCTAGTTTTAGATTGTGTGAAGGGTAGAATTGCCTTAGGTAGTCTGATTTGTACTTGAATTTGTTTTGTTTTGTAAGTTTATTGATTGCTTTGTGGAAGTTTGAGCCGTATTGTGCTGCTTTCTTTTTTCTTTCGTAGAATTCTTTAGGTATCTTTATTGATTTAGCGAATAATCTTAGGATGTATTTTTCTTGGTTATCTTTTAGTTTTAATTCTGGTGGGATTTTTAATGCATAGTCAACTAGTTCTTTATCTAGGAATGGAAGTCTTAGTTCTAGGTTGTTGAACATTGTTATTACGTCATCTCTGTAAAGGTCACGCTCGTAGATTTTAATTAAACCTGAGAGGCATTCTTTGTTTAGGTAATGTGAGTCTTTATGTCTTTGGTAGCCTGCGAATATTTCTTCACTGCCTAAGCCTGAGAAGATTACTTTGCAGCCGTCTTTTTTTGCCTGCTTCGCTGCTGCAAAGAAAGTTAGTGCAACTCCCACTTTGACTACGTTGTAATCTTCTATTAACGGAATGATTGTTTTTAGGTGTGTTTCTACGTCTTTTAGTTTTACTTTGATAATTTTTAAGTTTAGGTTAAGCTGTTTTGCTGCTTTTTTTGCGTAGGCTAGGTCTTGAGGTGGCTTTAGGTTTGGGTCATCTAATACGCAGAGGTAGCAGTTGAACTTTTGTTTTTGGTTCTTTAGTATTTTTGCTATAACTGTTGAGTCAATTCCTCCTGAGAAGAGAAGTGCGAACTTTCTTTTTGGAATTCTTTTTTTTATTGCTTTTGTTAGTAGGGTTCCAACATTGTTTTTTATTTTTTCTTTTGTTTCTTTGTGTTCTGGGGTTATTTTGAAGAATTGTCTTTGTATGAATTCTATTTTGTTTGTTTTTGTGTTGTAGTTTAAGATCTTTCTTGGGTTTAGTTCGTTTATGTTTAGGTATCCAAGTTTTTCTAGTGCTTTTTTTTCTGATGCGAATGCAAATCCTTCTGAGTGAGAGTACCATAATGGTTTTACTCCTAATATGTCTCTTGCTAGATGTAATGTGCTGTCTTGTAAGTATGCGAATGCATAGACTCCGTCTAATTCATTCAATATTTTTTTTGTATTTCCATTATTTTTTTCAATTAAATTAAATAATAATTCTGAATCGTTTCTAGCGTTTAATTTGAATTTATCATTTAATTCTTGCCAGTTGTAGATTTCACAGTTGGAGGATAGAATTCCTTTTCCTTTTAGCGGTTGTTTAATGTTTTTTCCAACAATTGAATGTAGGCAATGACCTATTGTGTTGTTTTCTATCTTTACTATTCCTTCTGCGTCTTTTCCTCTGTTTTTTAATATGTTTAATCCTTTGCTAACTAACTTTTGCGAGTTGTCTCTGTTGAATATTCCTATTATTCCGCACATAGGAAATAGGAAGAAGTGAAGGTATTTAAGAATGTCTGTTGAAAAACGTAATTTATATATAGGTAAGTTTACAATAGTTGGTTATGATGAAAAAAGAGGTAGTGTTTTTAGTTATGTTTGTTCTTATGGTTAGTTCTGTTATTGCTGGTCCTGCTGATGAGATAGAGCCTGCACAGCCAGATACATCTTCTCCTCCAATTGTAATTGTTGAGACTTATGATGCACCTTTTGAATATCCTGAAGGATTGGTTTTTGACGGAACTTATCTGTGGATATCCAGTATATTAGATTCAGATATTTACAAGTATGACCCTAATACATTTACAGTTGTGTCTAAGATTCCTGCACCTGGTCCTGGCTCAATGGATCTTGCATGGGATGGAGAGTTTTTATGGAATGCTGATTATGATAATGATAAAATCTATAAATTAGATATTGCTGGAGATATAATAAAAGAATTTGATTCTCCTGGAGAACAACCACAAGGAATGACATGGGATGGAGACAATTCACCTGACCCCAAGGATGTTGATATTGATTATGGTATGGTTAAATATCAATTAAATAATTTTGATTATTATTTAGGAGATGAAAAATGGGATATAAGCAAATTTGCAACTGGAATGAAAGCAAAAATTAAAAACGAGATTGGAGGAGTTGCATTATTTCAGTTGATTTCTGATAAAAAGTTAAAGGTTGAGTTTTTTCCTGGAAAAAAAGAAAGTGAAGTTGAAGGATTTAGTTCAGATGCTGTGGTTTTTGAGAGGTAATTTATTTCTTCCTCAGCACAACAACAAATCCAACTCTGTCTATAAGTAAAGAATCAGTTTTCTCTGCTAATTCATTTGCTAATTGTTTTTTGTCTTTGTCTTTGATGGCTGCTTTTAGGAGTTTTATTTTGATGAGCTTTTTCTTCTCCAGTTGTTTCTTTATTTCTGCTATTGTTCCATCACTTAAACCTGATTTGCCTATTCTTATGACTGGCTCTAAGGTTTTTGCTTTTTCTTTCAAATCTTTCTTAGTGATGGGTTGGGTGTCCATGTCCTAATCCCTGCCTTTCCTTAAGTTCTTTGATGTGAGCTAGCTTAGTCTTTATCAATTTATTGATGTCAGCTGTAAAGTCTTCCATCAAGTAAGAGAAATGCTCTCCACCTAAGAAATGAGGCAGGATTACATAGTCAGCTCCTTCATCATACAGTTCAATTGCTTCATCTATATTATTGGCTGTTAAGAAAATCTGGGCATCTTTGTTTACTTCTTTGACTGACCTGATTAACAGTATATTATCCCTTTTAGTTGGGACTGTGGAAACAATCATCGAAGCATTTTTTATGTCAAGCCTATCAATTATTTCTGTATCTCCAATATCTCCATAAATACAATGGGTTTTTTCTTTAATCAGCTTTACAATGACTTCTGGGTTGAAGTCAACAACTAATAGGTCTTTTTTCATCTTTTTTATAGTTCTGACAATACTGAATCCTATTCTGTTATAGCCGCAAAGAATGACATGCTTTCTCTTTTTTCTTGGGAGGTATTCCAGCTCTTCTTCTTCTCCTGTTGTGAACATATCGAATGGCCTTAAAATGTTACTCAACTTTCTATATAGTCTTTCTTCGTATTTGAAGAGGTATGAAGTATAGGTGATTGTTACAATTGCTATTAGGATTGTTAATGAGAATATTTCCTGGCTGATGTGGCCTAAAATAAGCCCTTGTGAGACTATGATTAAGGAGAACTCTGAGATCTGGGACATGGCAATAGAAGATTGGAAGCCAATACGTCTTTTATAGCCAAAGAATGAGCAGATGAACATTATTATAACTGGTTTGAAAAAGATTACAATTACTGTAAAGACTATTAATGGTTTGATAATAAGGTTTGCTGAACCTAACACCAGATTGAGTCCCAATGAAACAAAGAAGATTGTTGCGAAGAAATCTCTTAATGGCTTTACACGGCCAATTATTTCCGGACTGTATGGCAGGTTAGCTAATGCGACTCCTGCTACAAATGCTCCGATGATTATTGATAATCCAATGTAGCTTGCGAATAATGCGAATAAGAGACAGAAGCTTATAGCTAATAGGAAAAGAAGCTCTCTTGATTTTGCTGCAAATTTGAAGATTGTTGGGAATATGTATTTGCTTCCAAGATAAGCTATTGCTATCATTCCAATTCCTTTAAGGAATGAGAATATTAATGGCCAAGGTGATCCATTTGCATTATTTAATGTAGCTAATGCAAGAATTGCTGCTATATCCTGCATTAACAGGAATCCAATAAGGATACGGCCATGTAATGTGTCAATCTCTCTTCTGTCTGAGAGAAGCTTTACAATGACCATTGTTGAAGAGAATACAACTATTAAGGAAAGGTAGATCGCTTCTTTCACGATGAAGCCCATGGACATTGCAACCAGGAAAGTAAACCCAAAGGTTGTTACGATCTGGATTGTACCTCCTAAGATAGAGATTAAACCAACATTTGATAGTTTTTTTATGTCAATTTGCAAGCCTACAATGAATAAAAGGAATGCTATTCCTATTTCTGACATTGTTGCTATAACTGAGGTGTTAGTTATTATGCCCATCAACGGGCCTAAAACAACACCTGTTAGGATGTATGCTGGGATTAATGGCTGTTTAAAGAGTCGTCCTAAGTAGGCGAATGTTGTTGCAAGGATTATTATTATGCTTATGCTGAAAAATATATTATCCATTTTTGATCTTTAAAATAAACCCCTCTTTGTGTTTTTTGAATTCTAAGGTATCTCCTTTGTTTAGGTTTTCATACTCAGCAATTCTTTTTGGAATTGTGATTACTAATTGTCCTGATGGGAGTTTTTGGATTTTTACCATTTTATGCGTAAAATACTATTATTTATGATAGTTTATTTATTATTTTAGTTAATATTTGATTTAATAGTATATAAATGTTGTTATAAAATGAAAAATAAAAGAAAAAAACGACTACCATTGAAAAAATACCATTAAAAACTAAATAAAAATTTAAATAAAAAAATCAATAAAAAATGAACTAAAACTAAAAATTATCAATAAAAAATCAATAAAAAATGGAATAAAAAACTAATCAATAAATAAAAGATTACTAAATTAAATTAATAATAATCAAAATATCGGTTAACCAAATAAGGACTAATAATTAATAAAAATGAATCTTAAAACGTAACTACTCATTAATAGTTATATATAGAAAAGTTTAAATAAGGCGATTAATTCTATTTATTCATGGTTATTGGAAAAGAAGACTTAGAAGGAAGATTAGGGGATTTAAAGCAGCAACATAGAAGTTATGTTGAAAGTGTGAAAGGTCAAAATGATCAATATAAGGCAGAATTGGATAGATTAGTTGGGCAATTAAGAGAGATTGGTAACGTAAAACCTTCAAGAGAACAAATAAGACAAGAAAGAGAGTTGAGAGAGAGTGTAAGCAGAGCAGATGATGACAGATTCTATTATAAAGTTATTGTTGGTCAGGGAGAGAAAAGAGGGGGTAAAAGGATTATTCTTAGAAGAAGCTTTAACTCATCTTCAAATGATGTCAGATTTCCTTATGAAGAGTTCAGACAAAGACACTCCGAGGTTATTGATTATATTGCAAATAATAAAGAGCCACATGTAATTATATCTGATCGAAATTTTACTAATGTTAGCATACTTAGCAGAGAAGCAGCATTAGCTCATGAAGTGGAGTTTAACAGAAACCTTGGCAAGATACGTGGAGATAATAGTTCAACTATTAGAGATTTAGAAAGTAGTATAGGAGGGATTAAAGAAGATATGGCTAAGCTGTTAAAGGAGTATAGAGCAGAACGTGATAGATATAAAATTCATAGTGCTTACATGAATGGTAGTTTAGAAGCTAATAGTGAAGAGTCTCAAATTAGAAAGGGAGTTCTTTCATATATCGAAGATAGGCCTTTTTACAGTTTATGGAGAGGAAATTCCACCTTGTTCTTATATCAGGACGGCAAGCTGCATTATCTATTCTCTTCACGAAGGGATACTCCTCTTGAAATCAGATGTGTAGAGACTAATAAGGTTTTTAATTCAGGACGGCTTGGTCTTGCTACTTCACTTTTAAGATTTAGTTCAGGTGACTATACTGATAGAATGGCTTACCCTTTATTTGAAGAACAATCAAGGATTGCAGAAGAAATTTTTGATAAAGTACGTAGAGGAATTAGAATTCTTCCAAGGAATGAAGTTCCAGAAGGTTACATTGAAGTTGACAAACCATCGGAAGACATGACACCTGCTGAAATCAGGTATAGGCACTGGGGACAAGAGTATTTGGCTGAATATGAACCTGTCGAGGTTGTTCAGGGCGAATTATTGGGTGGTGGAGGCTCATATAAAGCATTTAAATTTGGAAATGGTAAAACAGTTGTTGAATTTGATCAGGAAGAAAGAGCTACGTATCTTTTTGCTACAGCAACATTTGAAAATTTGCGTAATTGGAAGAGGTCTGAAATCCTATCAGAAAGACCAGAAGGTTTTGATGGAAGAATATTCCATTTGGGCCAAGATGTATGGAAAGCAGCAGTTGATAATTATCTGAGGTCTTAATTTAAGGGGATCTTAAAAAAACGAAGGATTTAAAAACAGGTTAAATTTCCTTAGGTGTATGGCAAGGATTAGAAAAGGAGTATCATATAGGAATTTAGAGAGACCTTATACTAGAGTTTCTAAGTTTAAGAGGAAGTCATTCATTAGGACTACCTTGAATCCTAAGATAGTTAACTTTGATATGGGGAATCTTAAGAGGAAGTTTAAGTATAAGATTAATATGAACTCTAAGGCAGATCTTCAGATTAGGGATAATGCGTTAAACAGTGCTAGAGAGACTGCTAATCGGATGTTAGAGAAGGAATTTAGTGCGACAGGTTTTCATTTAAAGATGAATCTTTATCCATTTCATATTCTAAGAGAGAATCCAGTAGCAACTGGAGCTGGAGCAGATAGGTTTAGTACTGGTATGAAGAAGTCATTCGGTAAACCGATTGGTCAAGCTTGTAGAGTTACTAAGGGAAAAACAGTTATGAGTTTAGATGTTGATAAAGCTGGACTTGAAGTTGGTAAAAAGGCTTTGAAGAGAGCTGCTAGTAAATTGCCTTGTTCTTTCTTTTTAGATGTTATTGAGACTAATTAGTTTGTTCTATATCATAATAAATAGCAAATTATATAAATGCTTTAATTCGTGATAGGTGTATGGAAATATTAGGCAAGGTTATAGATTTTACGAGTATGACTTCAAGTGAGATATGGGCGAATCCGTATGCTCAGGCATTGTTGATATTTGTAGGGTTCTTTTTTATTGCTAAGATAGTGGTGTTTGTTTCTGAGAAGTATCTTCTTAAGTTAGCTGAGAAAACTAAAACTCAAGTAGATGATATGATAATTAAGAAGACAAACAGGCCAATATCTCTACTTTTGATATTCTTTGGTGTTAAATTGGGGTTACTGCCTTTAGGGATAGCTGAGAATATAATGAAATGGGTGATGTTATCAATAAATTCTTTGATATTCTTTGTTATTGCGTATATATTTATTGTAATCTTTGATGTGTTGATTAATTATTGGGCTAAAGGCTGGGCGGCAAAAACAAAATCAAGGATTGATGAGCAGTTGTTGAGTTTGTTTCATAGGTTTTCCAGAATTGTTGTTTTGATTTTAGTTGTTTTGTTTATCCTACAATTATGGGGTGTTCAAGTGGGCCCGTTGTTTGCCAGCTTAGGTATTGCTGGTCTTGCTATTGCTTTTGCGCTTCAGAGTACTCTTGGTAATATCTTTGGTGGAGTTTCTATGATTATTGATGGAACTTTGAAGAAAGGAGATATTGTTAAGTTGGAATCTGGGGAATCTGGGGCAATTTATGATATTGGGATAAGGAGTACCAGGATAAAGACTTGGGATAATGAACTTATAACCATTCCTAATGGTAAGATGGCTGATTCTAAGATACAGAATCTTTCTCAGCCAGACCCATCGATTAGGATAAATATTGAGTTTGGAGTTGAGTATGGTTCTAATCCTGAGGAAGTCAAGAAATTGGTTGTGGATTTGGTTAAGAAGATTAAGCCTGTTATGCAGGACCCTGAGCCTAAGATTTGGTTTACTGAGATGGGAGACTTTGCGCTTAAGTTTAAGCTTATGTTTTGGGTGGATGATTTGTCTTTGAAATGGCCTGCCCATCAAGAGGCTATGACTAAAATATATGACGCTTTGAATAAGGCTAAGATTGGAATTCCATTCCCAACAAGAACGGTTTATAATAAGAGATAAAACAACAATATTCCACCAATTAATTGATTGGTGGTTAAGGTGGAATTTGTGTGCTTAAGAACCGTCGAAGAAGATTGGTGGAATCTTGAGTGTTAAGAACCATCTAGGATGATTTGCGAGGTGAAATATGCCACCGGTTTGTGACCGGTGGTTCTTGACATGTTTGAATTTTTGAAAAAGTACGTTTATTCTAGGTTTTTTAATTTTGTGTACTTGTTAGGGTTAACGTTTATTATCCCTTTCTTGTTTACTACAGGTGGTGTGGTTGAGGTTAAGTATATGAAGCCGAGTGTTATTTTGGTTGTTGCGCTGTTTTTCATAATAGCTGGGATAGTTGGGATGTACCACACTAAGAAGTCATGGAGGCAAACATTCTTTTCGATTGGTTTGTGGACACTTATACCTGGTACGGTGTCATTGCTATTATTTTTGTTTGGAAAAATGGCAGTATTTAGTTTTCTTGAGAAGGTTGTTGTAAATTTTGATCAGTTGAAGCCTTTGTTGGACATTTATCTTTTGAGATTGCCTCGATTTATGATCTTGTCTAGCTTTTATGTTTTGTTGGGAGGGATATTTTTGTTTATTGGTGGGAGGGTTAAGGAGAAAGTAT
>PVBE011260447.1_pt1 | contig 13796 bp, 5 predicted proteins | sample 1631181 | NCBI WGS metagenome assembly PVBE01 (sample SAMN08397723, study PRJNA350692) | Marine metagenome, whole genome shotgun sequencing project. | isolation source: water | place: Pacific Ocean | collected 2012-04 | reverse complement strand
CCTCGGCCACACTCGAAAACAGCGAGTTTGGTTATACCCATGGGGATAACGATGCCATAGACTTTGATGCCATTTCAAACGGTGTTATCCTGAATAATTCTGTATTGGGTGGAGGCGATGATGGTATTGATTTAGGATGGGCGAACGGGGTGGCATGCAATAACATGTTGCTGGAAGGCAATTTCGTAAAAGGTTTTGCGGACAAAGGCATTTCAATCGGAGAGCATTGCACACAGATTGCCGTCAACCGAAACGTGGTAGTTGGTTGTGATATGGGTATTGCAGTGAAGGACAGCTCTGATGCCATTCTTGATCACAATACTTTGTACGCAAATCATCGGGGTGTTTTGTGCTATGAAAAAAACCCTGGTTTTGGAGGGGGTTTTGCCACAGTTACCAATTCAATAATTGCTGATTGTGTTGATAGTTCTGTGGTAGTGGATTCTTATTCTCAGTTGACCATATCCTGGACCCTTTCAAATACAGATGTATTACCCGGAATTGGGAATGTTTTTGAGGAGCCGGAATTTGTGGATGCTTCATCTGATGATTTCCATCTTACGCTATACTCGCCTTGCATTGATATTGGAGATCCGAGTTTCGATGCCGATCCGGATAGCACTATAACAGATATTGGTGCCTTCTTTTACCACCAGTTTGCGGATACTTTGGTTGATGGAATTGAGCCAATCGGGGATAACATACTTATCTATCCAAATCCCGCTGATAACTTTATCAATCTGTACTCACCGAGCTATGGATTGACTCGGGTCAGTATTACAAATTCTGAAGGTTCGGAAATCAGTACCCAATCTTTGAATATGCCTGTCGGTGAATCTTTCCGTGTGGCTGTTGATCGCCTCCAACCAGGCATGTATTGGCTGCAAGTGAAAACCACGAATGGCCAAACGCACTTTAAAAAGGTGATTAAACTGTAAGCCAGTAGTATCAGCTTATTCCGACAACGAGAATCGTATTGTAATTCCCGCTTGTGTGTTTGTAATTGGGAATGAGGTTGAAATAGCCGGAATGGTTCGGTTGCGATCGAAGAATAGTTTCAGATTCAAACGATTGCTCACCACATAGTCGATAGAAGGTGAAATTCTGATCGATTTCATTCCGCTGGTTGGTTCTGTGATATTCTGATCAAGCTTGTGATTCAGCGTTTTATTGTCACGATAACTGAAATCAAATTTGAAGTTCAAGTCATTTTCAAGCCTTATTTTCTTTCCCCTAAATTTGAAAGGTAAGGGCAGGCCTTTCACCTTGTAACCCAATCCGGCAACGTATTCCGTGGTCCTTGTTTCACTCAACTGGTAATCGATGAAACTCATGCTCAGGTTTCTGGATTTCTTAAAGTCGAATTTGAAAGTCAGGTTGTTTTTCATGGAAACATCAATTCCGATTAACGGGGCCAATTGCTCAGATATCACCACTTGTGGAATGTTGTACAATGGTTGGAAGTTACCTTCAATCGTATCCTTCCCACTTCCGTTGAAGTATCCACCGCCTCCGGTGTATTCCAATTCAGTTGCAAAACTATTTACAGTTAAGGTGCTTGTATAACCATGTGTAATGTTGAAGTTGGTAAAAATGTCTTTCGCCCAATCCATTTTGCTGATTCCATTATACGTGAATCTCCAGTTTGGAATCGGAATGTTGTGGAACGGATTCAGCTTCACGCTGTTCGGGTCTTTTCCTGAATAGGCTGCAATAAATGCCGGAATCAAAACTTCCTGCGAGTATGGCCCGTATCCTTCAGAATAATCGATCAATGTTACAGGAATGGAATCCAAGGTTACAAAGTCGCCATTTGAATTTGGATTTTCCGTCCCTACTCGTCCCGATATCACACTTCTATAATCCTCAAATGTGCTGAACAGATTGGCCAATGACTCTGCATCGCTTTTTCCGAACAGTGTTTTCCAGGTCAGGAATGAGATAGAATAACTTCCGTTCTCTTGTGGATTTAGGTGTTCAAATCCGCTATCACTGAATTGCTGTTTGAAGTACTGTTGCTTATTGGTGGAGTAGTTTTTGGTTACAGTTAAATCAACCCTCATGTATGGAAATGGCTCAATGGTTCCACGGATGTTCAGGTTTTCGGAATAACTCTGTGTGAAGGGTACATTGAGGTTGGTGTCAGTTGTAACCCAGCCTTTTGCTGCAATATCGTCCAACCAATCATTGTCGGGCTGCCAACCGAAAATGAACGGCCAACCCGGGCCTTCCCATCGTTCGTCCATACCCAGCATACGTGTTTTGTTCATATAACCGGGCAATGAGGTTGTTCGGTTTTGAGTGTAACTTACCGAAACACGCTTCAGTGCTAATAGCGGCCTTACAAACGCTCCAACTGCCGGGTTTGAAGGTGGACGCATTTTACGTTTGTCCTTTTTTAGCTTCTTAACTCGTTGTCTGAGTTTTTTTCGATCCTGCTTGTTTTTCTTAAGTCTCGCCTTCACTTGGTCAATTTCAGCTGTTTTGTCCTCTTCATCACTCTTCAGGGTAGTGAGTTCAGCTTTCAGGTCATCGCGTTGGTCTTTGTTCTTTTCGATGTCCTTTTTCGTTTTCTCTATTTCTTGATCCTTCTTCTCTTTGTCCTGTTTAATCTTTTCCTTGTCCTTGCCTTTTTTCTTGTTCGAGCTGTTGTAAGGTTTCAGGATATTGGCTTTGTTGTACAGATTTTTAAAGTTGAACTCTCCATTTACCCTCATGTTTTGTCCGTTGCTCACCGTATTACCCAAACTACTCGGCACAAGCTTTCCGGTGTTTTCATCGCGTTGTAAAGGGCCTGCGATCCAATTATAATTCGAATTGTAACCGGTTCTCAACTGAATCCAATCGAGGATCGGAATCTTGTTGATAGGCACATTGTAATTCACATTGGTAGAATGTGTGTAGTTCGTATTTCTTCCGAAATCCTTGATGTTATCCCAAAGGGTATCTTTTTTGGCTTCGGTATCTATTCTGCCATTAGGCTCGTCAACCCGCGCATTATTTGTTGCTGAATAGTCAACAGAAATCGATTTGGTTGGATTGTACTTGAATCCATAAACGCGATCCCAGGTGAAATTCTTGTTGTACGAGGGTTCTATAGGGAAGTCTTCGTCACCAATGGTTCGGAGTTGAAGTTCTCCAAATTTCCGCTCAATATCTGTGTTAAAACTTAAGTTACTGGGCAGAAAGTTGAAATTCATGTCCTTCACCAGGCCAAACCATTTGCTTTTTGATTTGATCATTTTTTTGAACGGTTCAATGTATTTGGCCTGTGGCGCAAAATTGTAGCCCAGTGCTCCATTGTACCGTTGCTCCAAATCACTTTCAATGATTGGGTCACTTTTCTCGGTTTCTATATATGCGTAGGTGAAATTGAAATTACCGATGTCGTAGAATCTCGGTTTCTTGTCTTTCTTACTGCTTACAATTCTAACATTAGAGAAGTTGTAACTTTTAATGGAAACCAGATCTTGCGTGGAACGCTTGTACTCTTTTTTTCCATCAGCATCCATTAAATCCAACAGTTGCTTCAATGGCACGTCCAATTGGTATGGGTCATATTCTGGCGTGCTGAAGGATTGTGATATACCAGCATAAAATGGAATTCGTACACCCCATTTCTGTGGGAAGAATTTGCCCAACTCCAGGTTCGTGGAAGCATCGTATTGCCAGAAATTATCCCTATATCGTTCAGCTACTTTTTGCTCCAACTGTCCGTAACCCATAGTGTGCATATTGGCACTTACCGTGGCTGTTCCAAGATCTGCTAATTGGAATTCAACTCTTCCCAAAGCTGCCCAACCACCGCTTTCTTCGAATCCTGTGACACGCAATTCGTTAAACCACAATTCTGTGCATTTTGGTTTTCCATCATCATCTGCATCAATACCAGAAGATTCTTTAGGGTTGCGGATACCCAACATGGCCACCTTCGCTAATCCAAGGTCGGGGTTTCCAACTACCGTTAAACGCCTGTCGGTTCCATCCTCAATGATAGTGAACGGATGAAAAACAGAACCACCCTGCTCGGTTCTCATTTGTTTCAAATTCACCAGGTCAACCAGTGAAATGTCCACTTCGTTAGTTGCGGGCCAAACTTCAAAGGGATCTGAACTACCATCTGGAGTTATGGTCAATGGAATTTCATATTCATAGTAGTTTTCCTTGAAATCGGAACCGAGCCTTATGAATGCAGTTACATCTCCATCGGCCAGTGGTTCTTCTCCAATCACATTTTCAGCATGTATAAAAAGTTGAAGACGTTTGTAGGTTCGCAAGTCAAGATTCAGGGTCTTGTAAACCGCACGTGCGTCCCCATCTACCAGATTACAAACCGCAACCGAAAGAGATTGCTCATTCTGGAAAGTAGCTACAGAAGTACTGCTTGGGTTGATCTCCCGGTCGATGCCATCGGGCAACACATAATTTACCGGCTCCTTGTTTGAGTTTTCTTCAATATTTACCGCAGAAACGTTGAAAAACGTATTGTTGCCATTATCATTCGGTACATATTCTCCGGGATTCAGCAGCGAAAACTGGTATCGTCTCCATTGATTTCGCACAAGGTCGAGTCGTGCAAATCGGAGCACCACATCATCTTCAAAACCATTCAGGAACATTCGGATAAAACGTATCGATTTGAAATCGATGCTCGCACCAACTCGTCTCTCATATTCATCAATCGGAATCTTGAACTGATACCAGTTGATAGTTTCTTCATTTCCATTTGGCAAGACCTTGGTGGCTGGCACCTTGTCGGTGATAAACTCTTCCCCAATTTCCATATCTGGCCTCATGTTCACCCGATACTGGAAATAGGCTTCGGTTTCATTCAAATCATTGTCACGATCCATGTCCTCAGAATCGGGCAAATTCGTGGAGGCATACGAAAACGTTGAACTACCATCATTTACCGGTGAGTTGCCTTCCGGGCCATTGTACTGCTTATATCGATCAAGAATTTGTGCCTGCTCGTTGTCAAATACTTCTTCACGGTAATACAAATAATCATCTGTGGAAACGTCTGCAGTCACTTCGTCCAATGCCACCTGGTCTAAAAAGGAAAGGCTATCGAGCACTGCTTTTCTAAATTTGTCATGTCCTTCAAGGCTGCTGGGAGTACCATCAAAACCAACATCCTGCACACCTCTCAAGGCGGGGTCGTTATCGAAAGCATTTGTAATGGGCTGAGTTCTTGAAACCAACGACCAATTGGTGGTATCCAGATTGTTTGGCAGACCATGTTCAAAGAATTTCCTTGAATCTTTCAACACGTCCTCACTTATGTTACCCAGATTTATGTACAAATCACCACCATCAGCATTAGGATCATAGAAGAATGGGTCCATTACCCAAAACTCAATGAATTCTATGTTGGCAGCTTCGAAGTCGTTGTTGTCAATGCTTCGCATGATCCCACCCCAGCGAGAGTTTGGGTCTTTCAAAGAGCCATCTGTGTTCACGCCTGCAGAATAGGGTGTGGAGGTTTCAGAATGCTCGTAATTGTAAGCTCCTCTTTCGTCAGGATAAAAAGCGAGGTCGAATGTTTGTAGAATTGAGGTGGTTTGTTGACGGTCGATATCTCTGTTCGGAAATACCTCCAATTGACTAACCTCTCGTACGTAGTGGTCTGAAATGAAATCTGGATTGTCTTTTATGTATTCTGGTTGGGCATTTGAGTTGTAGAATAGTGGATCAATGTTGTACCAGGCCAATCTCGCACGGTTGTATCCATATTCATGTTGGTCGGTCAACTTTGCTTCCGGAAACAACTCCGTGCCAACTTTGTCTCTTGAATCACGAGGCGTACTTGAAAGCTGCCAGCTGATGGCTGGAAACTTTAGATCGTAACTGCTACGTGTTCCTTCAAAATCATCGATATAAACAGTTCCCTGGTCGCCAATTGCTTTGGAGTGACCAGGTCGTAAACGCGCCATTTCCCCATTGATGGTGATTTGGGATTTTTCCTTGGTTTCGTAAAATGGCAATTTGTCAACCAACCAGGTCAATCCCTGAGATTCGGTTTGGTAGTTGAAGTCGTAGCCATAAATGCTGTTGCTGATTGGGTCATCGCCAACATTCACTTTTTCGGTAAATGGCCGCTCCGTTAATTTCATCACGGTTCCACCCATGGTGAAATTGTCGTTGACCCAATAATCCAATCTGGTTCCGTACAGCGATTTGGTTTGGAAACCAAACAAGGCATTATTCTCGAACGAAACGTTGATTGGCACCCCGGAATTCAGGACACCTTGGTTTAGGATCTTTATTCGTCCGAGCGAATAGTCAACCGAATAATCCGATCCTTCTGTAAGTTGCTGGCCACCGGCTGTAACCTTAACAGATCCTTGTGGAATATTAAATGCGCCAAGGGAAATATCGGAAGTTGAACTAGCCTGGTATTTTCCCTTAATCAGGAATCTGTTGAATTCTGGAAACTGCTGGGCAACAACTTTTGTGGAGTCGTAAAGCTGATCGTAAACATACTTGTCAGCCGTGTTTTGATTCGTGAATTGGTCTCGTAAATGATCCCCAAAAGGCTCAAGAACTGGAAAAATCACCCTTCCATTGTTTGGGTTGATAGTTACTCTTGTGACATAATCGAAGATTCCATCAGGTTGCGGATCGCCCTGTGAATTAAGGTTGTCGAGTTCCAAAACCCTGATCAGCGGTTTTCCTCGCAGCGCTCCTTCAGGGATATATCTTTTCACTCCTCCTCCGGGATCCTGGTAATAAACATCTAATTGAAATTCTTCTTGTTGAACCTGGTAGGCTCCCAGGGAATAGATGTTTTTCATCATCAAATCCCAAAGCGGTATATCGGTATTTACAGCACTACTTTTCAGCAATTTCAGGAAAAGCACTTCGCTTCCATCCGTAGAATCAGGAGGAAAATCCTGCGCGAAATCTCCCACCTGAAATCGCTCACCGTTGTGCGTGTATTCATAGGATACCGCCAGTACATCATCGGCATAAAGAGCCTGATTCAGAGAGATGTAACCCAATTGTGGGTGGAAAGTGTATTCCGATGCAGACAGTTTCCGGGCAAATTTTTTCTCAAAATCCTGTACCGCTTGTAGGCTGAAATTCGTTCCTTCCAGTGTTGAAACTACATTGTCTATTGATCGTGTGTTATTTGCATCGGCCTGCAATCTTCCATAAAGATTGTTTTTATTATTGCCGGGCAGGTTGCCGTTTTGGTTCGACTGAATTTCACCGCTGAATGGCTGCGGTTCCCCCAAATCCATGAAACCAACGAAATCGCGCAGATTTTGTGTTGCCCCTTGTTGTCGCGAAACCCAAACTTCCATTTTCGTGATGGTAACCAGGGAATTAATGATTGGCAGATTGGAGAGCGCATTTTCGTAATTATCGCGAAAATATTGAGCCAGGAAAAAGTGACGGTTTTCATCGTATTGATCTGCCGGAACCTCAAATTCCTGTGTTTGCGCACCATTTTGAATGGTGATGTTTTCTGCTTTCGATTTTTGTTGAGATACTACACTGGTCATGGTCAACCTACCGAATTGCAATTTGGCTTTTACACCAAATAGACTTTGGCTTCCTGTAATCAGTGAACCTGATAATGGCAAACTTACATTTCCGGCCTCAACGCTTTTAATAATATCATCTTCTTCACCTTCGTACTTCAGCTTGATTTGGTTCTCAAAATCGAAGGTGGCCTGGGTGTTGTAATTCGTGGTCAGTTTTAGCTTATCACCAATTTTCCCGATCACGCTCATGTTAATATTCATGTCGAAATCGAAACCGCCTTGCTTGCGTTGTTGTTCAGGAAGCGATGGATTATCGATCTTTTGGGAGTTACCGCCAAAGGTTAAATCGATGTTTCCAGATGGGCGAATATCAACAGTGGTTCCCCCAAAAACCTTGTCGAAAAAATTGCTGGTTACATACACTTTTGGAACCAGTCCTTTTCGCTCCACCAGGCTGAAAGCGTTTGATCGTTCTTCCCAATAATCTTGTTTCGATTGTTCATTTTGCTGTTCCAAAAATTCCTCGAAACTCATTTCGCTCGGAGCGCGGTAATAGGCTTCACCAATACGTTCTTCAATGATGTAGTTGCCTGAATTCGGGTCGTACTCCACGTTTTGCGAAATCACTTCCGGATCGCCCAGGTAAAAGGAATTGCTTTGCTGGTCGGTCACAAAATCGCCTTCCCGGTCTTCAATTGGGTAGGGTAATTGAGTGGTGTCGGTTCCATTGTTATTGGTGGAGTCTTCTGGTGCAAAAAACAGGAATCCGGCTCCCGGCAGGAAGGGTATTTTAATGGTACGTTCGCGGCCAAGGGAAACAAAAATGACCAATACCAATAGTACGGCAGGTATCGCTCTCAAAATCAACTGTGACTTTCTCACGCGCAAGTTTAAGGTGACTGTTCGGTTCTATAAAACTTTTAATGCTTTTTTAATCAACTGCTCCACTGTGGAAATGTTCCCCGATTGAAGAACTTTGACGATGGCTTTTTCCGCCAGCGACTTGTTGAAACCAAGCAAAATTAATGCAGATAACGCTTCTTGTCTGTGCGTATTGCCGGAGGTTGATAAAACCACGTTACTTTCTGTCATTTCCCTGGCTACCTTGTCTTTTAGTTCCAAAACGATACGTTGTGCAGACTTGGGTCCTATGCCCTTAATAGACTTAATCAGCGGTACATCTTCTTCCACAATGGCTTGCTGAATTTCGGCTGGCGTATAAGAACTCAACACCATTCTGCCGGTTGCCGGACCAATGCCCGAAACAGAAATAAGGTGCACAAAGAGTTCTCGCTCCAATTGGTCAGCAAAGCCGTACAATGTGTGACTATCTTCTTTTACATGAAAATAAGTGAAAAGTTTCCCTTCTGGTTGGTTTTGGATTTGGCTGTAGGTGTGCAGGCTGATATGAATGCGATAACCCACACCACCGGCTTCAATGATGACATCAGTCGGTGATTTGAAAGTATACGGTCCTCGCAGGTAGGCGATCATTGTGCATTAATTTGCCGCGAAGGTCGGGAAAAATTAAAATGTTGAGAGATAAACAGCGGTAATGGTTTTGAGATGTTTGGGTCATCTGCGCTTACCGGATTTTCAACCTAACAGGTCCTCTGGGATAGTCAGTACTAGAATAACCTGAAAGTTCTGTTAGACCTGTTAGGTTGAAAATGTGCAGAAGCCTTCACTTTCAAAGTTGATTACCCTGTTTTGACAAATCAGGAACCCAATTCCTAATTTGCAAAGGTTGCCCCGAAAGGCTTGCCCTGCCTACTTCCTGGTTTGTGCATCCACCACCGCCAATGTTACCATATTCACGATTTCACGAACCGAGCTGCCTAATTGAAGTATATGAACCGGTTTATTGAGACCCAACAAAACCGGACCAATGGCTTCAGACCCACCGATTTCCTGCATCATCTTGTAAGCAATGTTGCCAGCGGAGAGATTGGGGAAAATCAGCGTGTTCGCTGGATTTTTTACCAAATCGGAAAAGGGGTAGTTGTTTTCCAGGAGTTCTTTATTGAATACCAGGTTGGCCTGTATTTCGCCATCTACTACCAAATGAGGTTGTTTTCTTTTAATGATCTTCAATGCTTCGCGCACAATCTTTGGTTCCGAATCATCTGCTGATCCGAAATTGGAATAAGAAAGCAAAGCCACTCTCGGTTGGATATTAAACTGCTTCACCGCATTGGAGGTGAGTAAAGTGATTTCGGCCAGTTCGGTGCTGGTTGGATTGATGTTTACTGTTGTGTCAGCGAAAAACAAGGGGCCTCGTTTGGTAAGCATGATATACATACCTGCTACCTTTCTTATCCCGGACAAACGACCGATACATTGCAAAGCCGGCTTAATGGTATCCGCATATTTTCTGGTAAGTCCCGAAATCAGTGCATCGGCATCACCGGTTTCAACCATCATGCAGCCAAAGTAATTGCGGGTTCGCATAATTTTGGTGGCTTCATGTTTGTTGAATCCTCTTCTTTGTCGCTTTTCGAAAAACAGGTTGCCATATCGCAGCCTGGTCTCAGCCGACTCTTCGCTCCAGGGATCAACGATTTCTGCTCCTGTCAGGTCAATGGCCAATTCTTCAGCAATGCTTAGAATCTTGTCTTTTGGGCCTAGTAGTATTGGTTTAGCAATGCCCTGGTCGATTACGTTTTGGGCTGCCAGCAAAATTTTGAAATTGTCGGCCTCAGAAAAAACTACTTTTTTGGGGTTGGTTTGCGCTTTTTGAACCATCACACTGATAATGCGATCTTCAAGGCCTAAACGCTGCGAAAGCATGGATTTGTAATCTTCCCAATCGATGATAGGCTTTTGCGCCACACCGCTGTCTATTGCAGCCTTTGCTACAGCAGGTGCTACAGTGGTGACTAAACGTGGATCAACCGGCTTCGGAATGATGTAATCTCTTCCGAAAACGATATTCTTTTCGTTGTAGGCTGTGTTGACAATGTCCGGAACAGGTTCCTTTGCCAATTCTGCCAAAGCATGAACGGCTGCCAGTTTCATTTCATCGTTGATGGCAGTTGCCTGCACATCAAGCGCACCGCGAAAAATGTATGGAAAGCCAAGCACATTGTTCACCTGGTTGGGGTGATCGCTGCGACCGGTAGCCATGATAATATCGTCTCGGGTGGCACAAGCCATTTCATAACTGATTTCCGGATCTGGATTAGCCAGTGCAAAAACGATTGGATTAGCCGCCATGGCTTTCAGCATTTCGGGTGTTACAATATTACCCATGGAAAGGCCAAGGAAAACGTCTGCGTTTTTAATCGCCTCTGAGAGATCAGCAACCTTGCGATTGCTTGCAAATTGGCTCTTATACTTGTCGAGGTTATCACGAGAAGTCAGCAATGGACCTTTGCTATCGAACAGGATGATGTTTTCTTTTCGCGCACCCAATTCCACAAAAATCTTTACACATGACAACGCGGAGGCACCTGCCCCTGAAACCACAATTTGTACCTCATCAATTCTTTTATCTACAAGTTCAAGAGCGTTTAGAAAAGCAGCTCCGGTAATAATAGCGGTTCCATGCTGATCGTCATGCATAACCGGTATTTTTAATTCTGCCTTTAAGCGTTCTTCTATCTGGAAGGCTGCCGGTGCGGAAATATCTTCCAGGTTTATGCCGCCAAAAGTGGGTTCAAGCGCTTTCACGACCTTCACAAATTCATCTACTTCCTCAACGTTTAGTTCCAAATCGAAAACATCAATATCTGCGAAAATCTTGAACAACAGACCCTTCCCTTCCATCACAGGTTTTGATGCTTCGGGGCCTATGTTTCCCAACCCCAATACGGCAGTTCCGTTTGAAATCACAGCCACAAGGTTGCCACGGGCGGTATATTTGAAAACATCGCTTTTCCTTTCGGCAATTTCAAGGCAGGGCTCGGCAACCCCTGGTGAGTAAGCCAATGAAAGGTCTCTTTGCGATTTTGTTTTTTTAGTGGGAACAACCTCAATTTTGCCGGGTCGGGGCCATTCGTGGTAGTGCAGCACATCGCGCTTGCGAATCTTTTCAGCCATATCAACTGTCAGTTAGTGAGGCGGTAAATTTAGGAAAATTGATGTCTGGCTTTTCCGGGTTTTATCTTCATCATTGATTGGTAAGTACATTTATCTAACCTGACTGCAAATTGTATTTTCGAACAAATTTTTACATCATGTCACGTTTTAAAACGCTATTCTCTATATTAATAAGTTTCACTATGACACTGCAAACTCAGGCACAGGAGGACGATCAGATTATCCGCAAAATTTTTGATGGTGCATTGATAGAGGGCGGCTGTTACGAAGACCTTCGTCATTTATGTAAAAACATTGGTGGACGATTAAGCGGCTCAAAAGAAGCACAAAAGGCTGTGGAGTGGGCATACAATACCTTGAATCGTCTGGATTTGGACTCGGTGTACAAACAGGAAGTTTGGGTGCCTCATTGGGAACGTGGCGAAAAAGAAGTGGCCATACTTTATGGGCGAGGCGGTAGAGAATTTGAAGTGCCTATCTGTGCGCTTGGAGGATCTGTCGCAACACCGATTGATGGAATCAAAGCCGGAATCGTTGAAGTTTTTTCGTTGGAAGAGTTGGAGAAACTTGGTGAAGAGAAGCTGAAGGGTAAAGTGGTTTTCTTCAATCGACCAATGGACGCGAAACTGATCGATACTTTTCATGCTTACGGTGGCTGTGTGGACCAAAGAAGTTCGGGTGCTGCAACGTCTGCTCCTTTTGGTGCCCTGGCTGTAATTGTGCGATCTATGAATTTAAGGTTGGATGACCTCCCTCACACAGGCGTTCAGCGTTATAAGGAAGGTGTGCGTCAAATTCCGGCCGCAGCCATCAGCACCAATGGGGCCGAATTGATGAGTAGAATGTTGAAGAAGGATGCTACTACCGAAATATTCCTGAAAATGTCCTGCAAGACACACAACGACAAACTTTCGCATAATGTGATCGGTGAAATTCGTGGCTCAAAATATCCGGATGAAATAATCCTGATTGGTGGACACCTGGACAGCTGGGATGTCAATGAAGGTGCTCATGACGATGGAGCAGGAGTTGTTCAATCAATTGAAGTGTTGAGGTTGTTCAAACAAATGAAGCATGCCCCGGAAAGAACTATTAGGTGTGTGCTTTGGATGAATGAGGAGAATGGGGCTAAGGGTGCATTAGCTTATGCCGATATGGTGAAGAAAAAAGGAGAAAAACACATGGTTGCCATAGAATCGGATCGCGGAGGATTTACGCCTCGAGGATTTACTGTCGATGGCGCTAACGATGCTATCAAGGATCGCGGAATAAACCGATTGAAAAGTTGGGAGCAACTCTTAAAACCTTACGATTTGCACAAATTTGAAAAGGGATACGGTGGTGTTGACATCAACTTTCTGAAAGATCAAAACGTGACTTTGATGGGCTACATTCCAGATTCGCAACGTTATTTCGACCATCACCATGCACCTAATGATGTTTTTGAAGAAGTGAATAAGCGAGAACTGGAACTTGGGGCCGCTTCTATCACGAGTTTGGTTTACCTGCTTTCGAAGTATGGGTTGGAGGATGAGAAGTAAAGGGAACTTTCTGTTTTCGTTATCCTAATTGTTAAAACACAAACCATGTCGAATACGGATGATCTATTCCTTCTTGTAAAAAGTTTGTCACGAAACGAGAAACGCTATTTCAAAGTGTTTGCGTCAAAGCAAAAAGGGGGGGAGAAAAAAAACTACATGAGGCTTTTTGAGGCAGTGGATAAGCATGAAGCCTACAACGAAGAAAAACTCAAGGATAAATTCAAGGGCGAAAGCTTCGTAAAATATTTGAGCTCAGAGAAAAAGTACTTGGTTCAAATGATATTGAAATGCATGAGGAATTTCCACACGGGTGACACCGTGGAAATGCAAATGAAGGAATTGTTGCAGGATGAGGCTTTTCTGCGAAGTAAAAACCTGAACTACCTAAGAAAGAAGACACTTGAAAAAGCCCAGAAACTGGCGCTTAAATATGAGAAATGGCCGGTCCTGTTACAGGTTCTTGATCGGAAAAGTGCTGCAGTGGTTGAAAGAAACACCAAAAACCTGATGTCTGAAAATGAGCAGGTGCTGACGGCTTACATGTAACAAAAACTGTGCGAGGAACGGCAATGTTATGCAGTAAAAATAAATCTGATAGTTGGCTAAAATTCCTTTATATCAAGGGTTGTACTGCTTATTCCTGCAAATGGCTGCCGATGGTTGCCGATGGTAATAGTAGAGTTACTTTCCAATACAGAACTTCGAAAAGATGTTTTCCAGT